>JGI24022J15233_10003265_pt1 | contig 15992 bp, 15 predicted proteins | sample Ectturendosymbi2_FD_15233 | JGI IMG/M metagenome (IMG submission 15233)
AGGTTATCCAAAAAAATCACCCCAATGGACGTTTCTGTGTCGGAAACCATGGATCAAAAAACGTATCTGAGAAAATTTAGGGGGGCTTTAGCCCCCTTAGCCCCCCCCTGGATCCGCCTATGGTTAGTGATAGGGGTTAAAAATTAGATTTAAGTCAGGGTTAGGTTTGAATTTGTGGTTTTTCTAATCAACTTATCCTTCTGCACATCAGTGTTGCGATCGGAGGCCCAAGCGGCAATTGCGCAAAGCTTCACACTGTGGCAGCAAGAAACAATTAAGATCACACCCCATGCTCATTTTATTATTGCTTGTTCGCGCCACATACAGACGGGTGCTATTCCTAGCGAACATCCCGTTCGTGGTGAATCGCGCATGAGACGCTGCGCCGACCAAGCACCTTCAATATAGCGCACCTGATGAGCCGCAGGATAAGTTGATTGATTTGCAAAAAGATTCCATAGCCAAAGACCTTTTAGATTACAAGGCAGTTGAGGAATTCTGGATTCATATGATCGGCTCGTATCCTAATGTTGCTAACGCTGCACCCTGCTCGCGTTTGTCTTTGGTTTCCACATATATATTCAAGTCCGGCATCTCAACAATGCTTTTCATCAAAACTACACACATAGATCGTCTTGAATTGGATGATGATTGTAATTGATGATCTATTAGAAACTTCTCGTATGGTGAAGCTACTCAAGAACAAAGAGCATAAAATTTCACATTAAATTTAATTACCGTAAATGATAACTTGAATAAAGATGTTCATTCATATGAGTCTGATCTTACGTTGCCCTGTAACTGGATTCTATAGTTGCCTTATTTGTCGTCTTTCGCAGGCTAGCCCACCAACGTGGAAATTTTGGCATTCGCTATTTTGCTTTCATCTTTTTCATACAAAGTCATGGACCCCTTAAAATATTTCTGTGCTCCCTGGTGGTCTATGGACCCCGGTTGGGAATCACTGCTCTAGAGAGAGTTGCGAGACAGCAGCCCAATAGGAATCGAAATACCTCACGGTTTTAGCAATCTCTAAAAGTTCTGCTGGTTCCACACTAAGACGGGACCAAGCCGGGTCGAAGATGTAAGCGTTATTATCCATATAAAAAAATAAACATTGTTCCAAGTTCGCTCATTTACATTTGTGTATAGCCTGTTTTTCGACAACGCTGTGGAAGTGTCCAAAAAGCCATCAGTGCATCCTTCAAAGTTGGCGTTGTGATGGCGAACTGCATTGCGATGGTGGAGAAGACGAAAACGAAAGCTGCAGAGAATGGAGTAAGTATTTTCTGAGCGCCTACCGCGTCACAGTACGTTACGGTTGACTTGAACAATATACAACAGAAGATATGAATAAGAGGTTGTGCTCTTATTTATCTTGTCAGTTCTCAAGAATGCTAGCTTTATGTTGTTTCATTCAAATCATATGTACCGGGGTAGATCAGAATTTCTGACTACGCCGATGACCTTTCAAACATTTTAACAGTTCAGCTCAGTCACATGATAGATGCGCATTGCCATGCCTCGTGCAAAAACAACGTTGCTTCAAATTTTCATAGTCCCAGATTTGTGCATTCGTTCATTGTCATCTCTGAGTCATGCGTCAAGTTACGTTTTGTCAGGAACCTTTAACAAAGAAATCCTCACCACAGCAGAGGTATCGCGGCTATCTGCGAGTGCATCCGACTTCAGCTGTAATCTTAACAAACCAAGAGTTCAGAAATCAGCCCATTCAATTTCATTTGCCAAAAATATTAACTCCAATTTTCATCTGCACCAAGACGTGTAAACCTTATCCGAAAAAAATAGAGATTGTCCAAAAAATGCGTTGTAAAGTTGAAGTTTTGATTGTGGAGAGAAGCGGAAAAGTAATTGTACTGAAGCAAAAGAAGAATTGTGCAAAACTGAAAAACCTGGCTAAGCAAGAGAAATAAAATGCCTTCACTGAAAAAATTGTTTCCTCATGTGTAGCGCGACACTTTATAGTTGCGCATCATCACCACGTTGCTTGAAGTTAGCAGTTCAATGATGGGCGTCATTTTTGCTTTTCTGCTTTCGCGTGAGGCCAACTTATGGTCATAGCTTGTGCTTAAAACTAACTACAATTGGCGTGCTTTCTCTGAATTTTGCTTTAGGTATTCACCATTTCACTTGTGCAGGTTTTTTTTCAAGGAAAATATTAGTTACCCGGTATGGACCTGCAGGGACCCGATTTCTCTGATTCGAGGGACCCAATGATAAGTTTCTCTAATTCTAGGGCCCCGATTTTCAATTCTAGGGACCCGAATCGGATCTCTAAAACACCTTTAAAACACCTTGTTGCAAGCCTTGCTTGTTGTTTACAGGGCTGAAGATGCGTACAATAGCTAAAGCCGATCACCTAGTTCTAATAAAACAATTTGCTGATTGATTCGACTGAGTCACCTTTGTGATGTAAAACAAGTTACTGTTTTCCATCAAACTGCTATACATAAATGGGCCGTCACCAAATGCAATTGAGAGAATTGTCGCCATCAGCCACGTGATCAGCATGCCCCCTTCAGGGGATTTGAAGTTCATGAAATGTTATCATCAAGATCAAGAGGTTATGGTGTGCATAGTTGTAGAAAATTTTAGGTGCCACTCAGGCCCGTAACTAGGGGGGTGCAGGGGGACGCAGGGGGGCGAAGGCCCACTTGAAAATTTTTCTCCCCCCTGGAAAAACGTGTTGGACGTATTTTAAAACTATTGGACATAGTTTAAAAATTTGGGCTCTTCTCAGAAAACTCTTCACCCCGTCTAATGTCCCAAGGTGGTTACGGGCCTGGTCTCACTGCTTCAAAGAGAAAGATTTTTCAACGTAAACGTAAACAATCAGACATTTAACGTAAACAAATACGTCGTCTCATGGCGAAATTATCTCTTTGAGTTAAAATCTGCTCCAGCTTTATGATGGTGTCTGAAGGATTGGTTCGCTCGTTCTAGTGAAAGATTTACCAGAAGCGTAAACAGCAATAACGAAACGCTTCAAATTTTTGCTATAAGGTTGCTGGTCAGACGCTTTCACCAAATGTGCGGATAACCTGCAGTGCTACCGCAGAAGAGACAGGTGCAACAGAGAAGCTAACTGCAAAGACGCGTCGGATGAAATCGGCTGCTTTGGTGAGACGTTTGCTGAAGTAGAGCATCAATTCTAGTGGAATTATAACAGTTTGTTAACTTTTGTTTTCATGTTTCGTAAAAATGTAATCAAACGTAAATGAGAATCCTCAAGCTAACCAGTCGCTACAGACACGCATCTTTTTAAGATTAAAAAGGGAATCTTGTTTCGGTTGAGAAAAAAAAGAGTAAGATATTTGAGGGAAAAAAAAACTGAAGTAACACCTAAACTAATGACACCAGATGGTAAGTGTGTAACATTATCCATCAGCAATCAATTCAATGAAGTTTTTACAAACGTTGGCAGGAACNTTAGTGAATCCCTCCCAGTTCCAGTCAATACCAATCTAAAACGTTGTTCGGACCTGCTGAGTCCAACAGAACCTTTCTACTTTTTCCCAACCACTGCAGATGAAATCTTAAAATACATTAATCAGCTTGACCATAAGAAGGCAGCAGAAATGCATGGATTACCAGTAATATGTATTTTAAAAAATGGTAGGAGACATTATTTCACCTATACTCTGCATGATTTTCAACACCCACATAGANAATGAAACTTTTCCTTCATCCTTAAAAGTAGCTAAAGTAACACCTCTTTATAACGCTGGACTCCATACAATGGCCACAAACTATCGTCCCGTTTCTGTTCTTTCTCCAATTGCCAAGGTTTTTGNAAAAATAGTATATTCCAGGCTGAATAGTTTCTTCATTCGGAACAATATAATATGTGAAGAGCAATTTGGTTTTCGACGTGGCCACTCNACCTCCCTGGCAATAGTTGACATTTATAGCAATATACTTGACAATCTTGATCGCAAAAATTATACATGTGCAGTCTTTTTAGATCTCAAAAAAGCATTTGACGCTGTTGATCATGATTTTTGTTGCTAAAACTCTACAAATGTGGCATAAGAGGCCACGTCGAAAACCAAATGCACCTGGTTTAATGAAAAGCTATCTTACAAATAGGATCCAATACGCAGTTGTGGACAACATTGTATCTAACCCACATCAAATCAAAACCGGAATACCTCAAGGATCAACACTAGGCCCCTTACTATTTATAGTTAATATTAATGACTTACCCCAAGCATCGAATTTTGTCACAAAGCTTTTTGCAGATGATACTATTTTGCTAATGTCCAGTCCAAATGTAAAAACTTCACTACATGATGTGAATGAACAACTCGGTGCAATAGTAACCTGGTATACTACAACAAACTATGCGTGAATCACACTAAAAGCAAGTACATGATCTTTCAGTCCAACAACAATAAAGACGGAGAGGATCCTCATATCAAAATAAGCCTATCTTCAGTGCAAAACCTAGAGCAGGTAGACTCGTACAAATACCTTGGTGTAATACTTAACAAGAAACTAATTTGGGTACCACATATTCGATATATTTGCAAAAAGTCAGCACAATCACTGGGAATCATTCGACATATAAAAAGGTTTGCTATCCCAGCAATTCTTTCCAGTATCTACTAATCATTTGTTTACTCAAATCTAAATTATGTAATTATTAGTTGGGGCAGTGATTGAGAAACAGCCTTAAAGCCACTAAAGCAAATGCATCAAAAGATAATAAAAATAATTGGCTCTAAATCAATATCAAACTGCAGCTCTAACACACCTTCCAAAAAATTGTCAATAACAAAAATATATGAGCTATAAATTGGCAAATTTATGTTTCAGTATCACAAGGGAACACTACCCACCATTTTCACAAAGTCGTTTTCTAAGCTAGATCAAAAACACAAATACGAAACTAGATTAAGTGATACAAAAACTATTTTCTGCCTCGATTTAATCTTAAAAAGACCCAGAAGCAACTAAGATTTACTGGCCCCAAAATCTGGTCCCAAATCCCAAATAACCTAAAATCTACTTCATTTCAGTCGTTCACAAGTGGTTTGCGTGAAATGTATTTAACAGCATCCTCTGAGAACGTTTAGACTACTGTAATTATGCACGTTTTGGTAAAATTGATAAAATATCTGTATTTCAATAAAATCCATTGTCTTACATTATTATTACCTTGGTGTTGAAAATAAACTATAAACTTTTATATAAAGTTGGATTTATTGTTTTCATATGTACCTGTTGCAGTACACAGGAGTAAGTACACCTTCACATTTTCATCAAGCAAATAACATGTGCTTGGAGTAACAATAACATCGTCGTGTCTAATATCTTTTTTTTGTCTGTATGTGGTTTTTGTATCTCTGTTGTTTATTGCTTCTTTTTTACGAAGTGTTATGTTAGATTTTTTTCAAGTATCGATGTCAGTACGTTTAAAACATAGTAGAATGGCAGGAATGGTGCAGTTAGACCAGGCGATCGCAAGATCTTTCGCTGTGCCATTGCTAAGAGAATGGTCATTTCTCAAATGTTCTGAATGTTTTGAATATTATTTTCTTTGACTGTTAAATTGTCATATAGCTACGAAACAGTACTATACAATACAATCACGTGAATCAAAGTGAAATCGTAATAAGCCAGGCACCCAGGAATAAATTCGCTGTTTGTGACGCCACTAAAACATAAAGGAAAGAGCACTGTCCATGGAAAGAAATCCTTTCTCAGCAAAGAATCAGACACTTAAAGATTTTACAGAGTATACATTTCGCCTACGATGTAGGCATCATCAGCTCTTATTCAAATAGAATAAAGGAAAGAGTACCTGTCGTGTGTTCAGCCGCAATTCCTACGTTTATATGTCAAGTGACAGTCCGCAGAAACGAGACAATCGGTTCTACCGTCATTGTACGGTAGTTTTCGTTGTTAAAAAAATTTCAATAGTTTTTAGGTTGCAAGTTTCAAACAGGTTGCAGTACAGTTTTCACCTTTTTTTGTAATGCACGGTTACCTTACTACAATAGTAAAAGCTGCTTCACCTTGATAATGAGTGCCTGCTGGAAAGTAGCATTCCGTTTATTAAATAGGTTTGTTTAAACACAGGTCGTGCGCATGAACCACTTTTTCACAAATATCCGAAAGTGCAACACTTCATATTTAAACATTCCTGGCGATATACTGCAAACACGCTAAGACTACTTCAGCTGTAACTAAGCATTTATGAAAATTCATACCTAAGTCAAAGTGACAATCAAATTTACAAAAGTTGACAAAAAAGTGAAATTTGCTGAAGTTGATCATGAAAAAGTGTGTATGTAGACGAATGAATATAACTTACTCTTTGTAACTAAAGCTGAATGTGTGGAACTCCAAAAGAGCAAAGCACCTTTTGCACAGAAAGTTATACGAGGTGTCAGCGCAGGCATGTGAAAGAAAACGTAATTCTCGATTTCTGATGTGACAGATGTGAAATTTCTGGCTTCCACTGCTTACTTTCTTGGTTGTGTTCATTGAAGAGTGTCAAGGCTTGGCTGTTTTATGCGACGACAACTCCGCTTGTATTGAACGAGATAACATCTGTAACGGGCGAGCCGACTGCAGAGATGGATCTGACGAACAGCATTGCGCAGGTAATCTGAAATAATTTACGTATGTCTGCATTAGTAAGACATTTTCCAAAAGCATTTTGAAATGATCGAAACTACGCTTAACTGCTTGGTGGTGAGATGCAAAGAGAGTTTTCCCGGTGTTTGCCAAATTCACTGTAATGTTTAGCAAACGAAGTATAAAGGAAAAAAGGTCAGCACTGCTTTCGATCACAAAAGTACGCAAAGTTCACCAAATTACCAGAAAAATTGACCACTTGCAACAAATTTTCAATTGTTTACCTTAAATCGCTAAATATTAAATGAAGGCCACCAATGGGCATTGAGCATGTACGGGCTGGAACGACTGTCACGTGTAGTCGACGGCCTTGTGCAGCACACAAGGTGTGCCTTGCTCTTGTAGGGCGACCGCATTGCCTCTCCGAACACGTGATTCTAGTCCGCGCGCATGAAGGCATAAGAAATGGTATGATGCGTTAAGGTTAATCATGCCACATATCTTCAAGAATTGAATATATGGTTGTACAACTCAATGAAAAGCGTGCAAGTCATCACTAAAAGTATACAATAACGCACTAAGTACAAACAGGGTTGTTTGTTCGCCATACAGTTGTGTCCATTATTTTTCGCCATACAGTTGTGTCCAGTGTTTATCGACGCAGTTCTTTCAATTGTTCTAGCCGCTGATGAGCTCTCCACAATTTATTTTTCCTTTATAAATAAATTTCAGTCTTGATTTTCTTTTGAACATTTGTTATGTTGGGAGTATAGCAGGCATTCCCAAGGGTGCCTTCTTGACCAACTAAAGTAGCCGAGCAGTCTGAAACGTTGCCGACACTTGAGTCTAACAACACATAATGAGCAGAAACACTCTAACAATACGTTGCTTTGATAAATAGATTCGGAAGGTGATTTCTGGAATGGATGCCGCTTCGGATGGAAAGGACAACGCTGTGATATTGTCTGCAAAGAATGCGAAAGCCCGTGGTGCAGGAAAATATCTGCAATAGGCGGGACATATACAGTGCAACTGCATGATGGAGCTTGCGTTCCTGCATCTTCGAAGTCACTAACATTTTGGGATAGTAAACTGACTTTTTTAGACAGACACGTTTTTTCGTACTTGGCAAAAAAACTTGATTTTTTAAAAATGCGCAACGTCACTTTTGAAACCAGCAGTCCTGATTTCCTCAGCGACTTATCCGTCTCACGACTCTATCTCATTTCCGTTCCGCTTACCACGACGCAAGTCTCGTTTTTGAACTTGAGCAGGCTTGTTGACTTGCAATTGGATCAAACAGGAATCGACGATATACCGCTTCTGCTTGGTGCCGGCAAGTTGGCAAGGCTGTCGCTGAACCGGAACTACATCACAGCTATCCGAGGTGAAGCGCTTGTCCATGCAGGAGGTGGCCTTACATCCCTTCACCTGCGACAAAACCGCATAACGAAGCTTTACCCAAATTGCTTCGTTGGATTAGATTTCTTGCAAGAGCTGGATTTGAGCGGTAACTACTTAACCCACCTAACTGCCGGTAGATTTCGTCCGCTTTTTCGTTTGCAAGCTCTGTACCTCGAAGGCAACGACATTCGTTTTGTACCAGCCCTTAAAGGACTGCCAGCGCCAATACAAATTGCTCTTCACCAAAGCAATTGCTCGTCGTTTGAGCTATATGCAGGGCTTACGTGCATTCCGACAAAAGCAAGTGTTACAACCAAGCACTTTTTGCTGCAAGACGGACTTGAGAAATGTTCCAAAAACAACTGTTCGAACGAAATTTGTTTCAATTTGATTGGAGGAACTTCATGCATGTCGGCAGAAACCAGCTTTCTGGGGGCTTTTTCTTGCACAGAGTAAGCAAACTGCCTTTACAAAAATTTGACAAGTTTTTAAAGCTACCTGTCTGTGTTTAATTGTAACAATCTGCCAAAGCTCTGCGGCCATCTATTGACGGCTCGTTCGGCAACGTGACAATTTAGTAATATGTCAGGTCTACGAAAGCGTTTGTTTCAGTTGGAACGTTTGTCAACCAGGTGTGTTCGAGTCTCGCCGAAGTGCCATGACAACGAATCATCGCATTGCCAAATTACCTCTTTCGTGACTGGATTGTTACGTTGCCGAACACTAGTGGAAAATTGGTTCTGAGGTCAATTCGGCAGTTCTGTGAAACGTATATGGGAAAAGTGTAGCTTACACTGACGACATATATTTTGGTTGCAAGTCCAGAATAAGCTTTCAGTGCCCTGCATTTTACGGAAAGATAAAAAGCGCATTCTCTGAAACTAAGTATGGTTAACCTATATGAGCATCAGTCAGAGTGAGTGAGTTCGGACACTACGTAAGCCCACAGTGCAGGTGGTTCATTAATCCTTTGTGACGTATGTACTACGTCGTTTCGTGTGTTCTTTTTCGCGTTTTTCTTTAAAACGTTTCACAGAAATATTGCACGTCAGTGTATTTTTGAAAAATTATCAGAAATACGTGGCATCGTGTTTTAAACTGGAAATTTCTGTAATTTCCGTCAGTTCGAGTGAAATGCATTCATAGTTTTTAACATAAAGGCATGGTAATCTGATATAGCATTAACTCACCTTATTGGTCTTTCACCTCTTGTCACCTGACCAGGCAAATTTAACAGTAGGCCGGAGAATGCGCTCCTGCCGAGCCCGGAATTTCTCTGGTCTTGAATAGAGCAAGTCGCTCTTGAGCTATTGTTACGTTGAGATGGAACTCAAACGGGTGCATTAGTGGATATTGTGCAATCAGACTTGGTACAACATACGTTGTTGTATTGACCAGTTAGCATTGGTAAAAATGTTTGCGATTAATAAAACCTTGATGGTTTTATTTCAAACGGAATTTATATACTTTACATATATTTCGGTTTTGGAAACTACAAACAGAAGTCGATCTAGATTTGAATCCGAGGTGGCAGCGTCCACGGTATACATTTCGGCTGTTGCATAGCGCTTTGTTAGAACCTTTAATAATCTGTTGAAACATTCGCTAAATGAGCGAAAATCACAACTACTTACGTTAAATAATTTACATTCTACCAGCAAATGTTTTTAATTGCCCATCTGAAGTAGGTGATGCCAAATTACGTATGGCAGACAAACAATTTTGCTTCGAAGTGTTCAATTGCTTTTCTTGGTTATTATTGCAGATGGGAATACCCAGTGACAAATGAAGAACAGCGTGATAACATTCCGGCTTGCGGATTTGTTAACGAAACGTTTACGTGCAGAAACACTTTTGTTCGCATCTGCGTTGCCCATCGTTTGAGAATTGCTGGAGACGTCCTCTCAGTGGAGTTGCGGAACGTAACGTGGTCCACATCCGACGCACAGAAAATCATCAGCAAATTTCCCAACATGACTTCCCTCACCCTTGCATACCAGGATGGACTTGCGGAAAAAGTTATTGTGACCGGGCGACTGCAGAACTTGTCAGTCACTTTCAGCAATTTGAAAGTGCTTCCTTACAAAGTAATTGAGAATGCGGTCGAGCTAAAATTGCTGAATTTGAGCCACAATAAGCTTAACGACACTGGCATCTTTTTGCAAGCCTCCCTGGAGGTCTTAGACTTGTCTCACAATCGCATAGCAACAATCATGAAAGGTGCGTTTAACAACGTGAAACTTCTTCGTGTGCTGGATCTGTCGCACAATAACCTACGTCAAATCCACCTGGACGACTTAGGGGCTGCTACAAATTTAGAATTCCTAAGCCTTTCCTCAAATGCAATTCGTTACTATCCTCCTGATTTATTTCTCAATCAAACGGGCCTGAGGCGCGTCTATGGTGACTCTTTCACTATATGCTGTGTAGCGTATGAGTTCTCTCCCGAGCTAAATCACTGCGAACCGGAGGAAGCAATCTCGTCCTGCAACAAAATGATCAGCCACACCTACATCGAAGTGGCCATTTGGTTCCAAGCAGTATTCGCCACGCTTGCCAATTTTGCTGCGGTCATATTCCGCACGAAGGAATACATCAGACAGAACGGTGACTTCAAAAACATCAAGTTACTTTTATTTGGAACTCTGGCCGGTGCCGACTTGTTTATGGGCCTTTATCTATTTATCATCGCCATTTCTGATCAAGTCTTTAAGCCCGATTTCTACCAATTTTCGAGCTACTGGCGAAGCAGTGCTGTGTGCCAAGCAGCTGGCGTCTTATCGCTCTTTTCTGCCGAAGCCTCAGTCTTTACCTTGCTTGTTATAACAGTGTTGCGAGCATACTCAGTGTCCAATCCACTCACCTTCCACTCCTTAAGCAGGATGCGGTTTTTAATCCTTGAAGCTGCAGCATGGGTGTTAGCGCTTGCTATTTCTGTGATGCCTGTTGTTCTATTCAGCGCGGAGTTCTTTTCGCATTCGAATTTGTGCTTGCCTCCATTAGTTCATTCAAGAGAAGCTTCATGGGGTTACACATTGTTTTTAACAATTTTGAATCTGCTCTGTTTTACTGGCATGCTGGTGACACAAGGATTGCTGTACTGCTCGGTGGCTGCCCAACGACCGCAGGAAAGTGGGAATTCAAAAGGTATGAACCCATGGAAACGATTAGGAATCCGTGTGTCGCTACTGGTGGCAACCGACCTCATTTGCTGGATAACAATCTGCGCAATTGCGTTTGCCTCGCTTGCACAAGGGGAAAGCGGCTTTGAAGTGAACGATTTTCTCTATCCGTTCGTTGCTTTCATTTTATTACCAATCAACTCCTTGATCAATCCTGTCATACACTCAGCGGTCTCACAACTGCTACCATATAAGAAGTGCACATCCATTTCGTGATGGACTTTGCACACTGGTTATCCGGCCATTGCTTGAAAAGACCCTGAACAGAACATCTGTACAGTAGGGCATTTTGTGTACAAAAAAACGCCACGTGCTTTATCAAACGTCAGTATTACTTTTGAGTAAACCCCACTTATCCTTTGACGGGCAATACCAGCTGTTTCTACTGTGAAACATGATGTTTGCCGGCATATTTCAGAAAAAAAATGTATGGTTCTTTTCGTCTTAGCGAAAGTAGAAATCTGCGATAATGCATGCACCTGTTTGTGTTGACAGTTTTTAAACCTAGACATATAGCGTGTAATGAATTTCAAGCATGTAGAAGCTGCTTAGACATAAAGTGNAATATGCCAAGGCTGTGTCTGCTCGTGGATTTTTTCAGCGAATAATTTTGTCTTCCTACATTATGAAAGTGGTATGTTAAGTCACATTTTGTTATCATCCAGTTCAATACCGTGTTCATGAAACAAAAAAGTGTCCAGCGTGGTACCAGGACTCTGAAATATGGGGACGTGCACTTGCCAAAGCATATTTCTGCGTGGAAAACGGAGATGCTGTTGATACGTAAAAACAGGATCTTCGTGCCCTTTAAGAACAGTGATTGGCGCGTAGAAGCACGAGGAACAGTATTTTATGTAGGCAAATGTAAATATTTGTACAACGCGCTTTGTTTTTTTTATGGTTTCCTGAATTAATATGGTGTTTGTTCAACTTTTTAACTTGTCCATCGTTAATTTTTGTTCCGGCGAAGTAGACGTAGTAATATCAGCAGTACGATGTGATCAAACTTATAGTCTATGCAGTGAAATTGTGTATATACTCATGCATTTTTTGTTGAATAAACGATTTGTCAATTTTTCTTTATTGATCTAAATGCAGTATAGACGTAAAACAGTCTGCCGAAGGCCATGTGCATAGAATTCCTCAAAAATTGTATATCTTCTGGCTTGCAATGCAAAACATCCTCAGTTGTTCGCCTTTGAATAGTACGGACAAAAGTTTTGCTTTCTGTCTTTTGTGTACCAGCTTGTCCGATACACGAGTTACGCCTAGGTGAACTTTTTTATTTCTCCGCAGGCACGTACATCGTACACCTTTAGAAACGTTTTTGTTGGGACCTACCGAGAAGCAGGGTGTTTCGTTTAAAACTAGGTATGTTCCATCCCGTCGTTACGCGACAATAAAGTTATTGCGCATGTAATCAAGTGCGAATGCAGGTACAATATACAATTACACAAGAAGGCTTAAGTACATACGAACGGTGAGTACGATCGTTTAAAGAACAATTCAATTGAAAACAAAAGCTACTAATAGCAGCCATAAAAGGGGGGCAAAACATTTGGTTACGAACCTGCAACAGACTGCTGTTTTGAATTTTGACAGATTTAAGTTTTGGCATTTGCCGAAAACTTATTTTCTGATTCCCATCGCGAAATACAACTTCTAGCTTGTCGTCGGCGAACAAACCTGTGTTTAATTTTAAGGTCGTGGAAATCAGCATGATGTAGGCTGATAGCACTTAATGAAAATATGGAGCCAATCGAATTCCCATGCCTCGGCTCTGCAGAGCAGCAAATTTTCCGATTGTCATGGGCGTCCGCAGAACTTTTGAAATTTTTCCAGTCGGGGACAACGTCGACATTTTGCTTATCCTTCTCAGGTTGCTGACGATGCAATGCAAATGGACATCCACAAAAAGCTTTACCCTATCTAAACCACACAGAAAATGCCTTGTGTTACGGCAGTAGACTCAAAAATTGCGTTTCGCTGGCAGCAATGTGTCTTTTTCACTCATACTTCTTTTCACACAGTATAAACCAGTGTTTCTCAAAGTGGGCCGAATCGCCCCCTTGGGAGTGATTTTGATGGGCAAGAGGGCGAAAAAAGCAAAGGGGCGATAGGGGGGCGAAAATGCTCAACCACTAACAACGCAAAGGGGGCGAAAATGCTCAAAACCACTTTATTGCGCTAACGAAGTCCCTCACACCAGGGCCGCAGTTAGGGGGGCAAGGGGGGCACAATTCCCCGGGTGCCGAATCACTATGGGACGCCGAAAAGTCCCAACAATGTCACAAGCACTTTCTTCAATACAGTACATTTGCTCCCAAAAGACCTCAGGTTTGAACATGGGGGCGCCAAAACTTGCTTCTTGCTCCGGGCGCCATCTAACCTCATTACGCCCCTGTCTTACAGAAAATATTAGAGGTGTTACTGAAAGACACTGCTTTTCAAAAGTAATCGTTTCCCAACAAAGAATCTGACACTAAGCTCTTACAGAATATACAGGGTGTTTTAACAAATTTGACATCATTTGACATGAAAATATTACAGAAACTACATAGTCGAATCAAATGAAATTCAACAGGTTTAATGTTGACCAAAACAAGATTTATTCCTGTAAATTTAAATAAGAAAATTAAAGGCACGTGAATTCTATAAAAGATTTTACAAATGTTCAATGTGCGCGCCGCCTGTTTCCCGGCAAACGTCATGTCCGTAGTCTAGCTCCTCCCAAATACGATGCAGCATGTCTTGGGTAACTGTCTCCAGTGCGATAGTGATTCTTTGTTTGAGCTCGTTTACATTTGCAGGAAGAGGGGGGACATAAACCAAGCTCTTCACATATCCCCAGAGAAAAAAATCGCAGGGGTCAGGTGGACGTGGAGGCCATTTCAACATCGCATTGTCTTCACCACCAGCACGCCCAAGACAAATAATTTATCAATTAAAAATTTCTACACCTGAAAAGATAAACATATCAAATATTTGAAACACAGGAACCAGTAAAACTCCCATGACGCACGGTTCCTTCAGGAGCAATTTTTATGAAAAACACGAATGTCTGCCGTAGAGTGCAATACATTTTTCTTTACAAGTTTGGTCTGACACAGGGCCATGGGCGTAACGAGGTTAGCTGGTGCCAGAACCGTCACCAGGAAGTCGTCAATAGGGGTTTTACGTTAGTGCGGGGGGTTTTACTTTCGTGCAGGGGGGTGGTTGACATTCAAATTTGACAAAAATTCCACTAATTTATAATGGTTCATATTTCAATTTGTGGGGGATAAACCCACCAAAGCCTAACGTGGCGACAGGACTAGATGACCCCCGCGGCAAGAAGCAAGTTTGGTGCCCCCATGTTCGAACTTGAGGTCTTTTCGGAAGCAAATGCACTGTATTGAAGAAAGTATTTGTGACATTTTTGGGGTTTTCCGCGCCCTCCGCAGTGATTCGGCGCCCCCATAGTGATCGGCGCCCGGGAAATTGTGCCCCCCTTGCCCCATTCGTTACGCCCCTGCACAGGTCCCTTTCTGTGTACCATTTGTTTTGTTTCGAGTTGAGACCAGAAAGCTAGTAGTTCAATACGCATTCAAAAGCACTTTTATCAAAAACAATTAAATTTTCAGATTTCATTAATCTTTCATTCTTAAGTCAAGAAATAACCATATTACAAATATATAGCTGATTACGTAAACGCATGTCTCTGTAGTAATTAAAATTTTCAATTGATTTCTTGGTTGATGAGCCGCAATGGTTTGACACTTCCCTACAAAGAAAACACGACGAAAACGTAACTTGGTACTTGCCCCTCTCAAAAAATTTCAGAGGAGTACCTTTGGCAAACGCTTCCTCTGTGCTATATGGTAGATATATACTTTAATTTGCTTGTGTAATATTGCTAACCAGGGGCGAAACTAGGGACACAATGCTTCGGGTGCCGAATCACTGGGGGACGCCGAAAAGTCCCAACAATGTCGCACGTACTTTTTGAATACAGTACATTTGCTCCTGAAAGACCTCAGGTTCGAACATGGGGGCGCCAAACATGTTTCTTGCCCCGGGCGCCATCTACCTAGGTACGCCCCTGCTATTAACCCTTGTGATTCGAACCTTGAGTATGAGATAAAAATAAACAAATCAGCAATCACAGCTTTGCGGCGCACAAAGTGTTTTTAAGCTGACAAAGGGCGACCTAAACTAAGCGACACCCCGTCAAAACAGGTTGAGGATACATAGGCATATGGATTTACTGTAGTTGTACGAATGGGTATTGACAGGATGAAACATGCCACACCATCACTAGAGGTTTGCATGCTGTTGGTGTAGAAAAAGATACTGTATTTGATGAACGTCTGAGTGCGCGAAACCAACGTCGCGCAGAGCTTTGCTTAATTGAAGAGGCAAATTTGAAAAAATACGCTCCACTATAAGTGTCAACGGCTGTGACGCAATATATCTGTACACACTATGGACGTCGGAAGAAATTTTTTCAGGCGGGGCACTAGGGGATTTTCTCCAGTTTTCTAGAGGGCCAAAAGTGGTGAAATTTGTTTCTTCCCACTCGAAATTAAGAAAACCTTTTTTGCTGAAATTTTCAAAATCCCGGGGTTCTTCGCCCCCATTCCGACGCCCATGTACACAGCAAGAATCCAACCCAAATCAACAATACTGTTCATTGTCATGCATAGGTGTAGGAGCAGGCAAATTTTAAGGGGTGCAAATGATATTGTGCTTGAGTTTCCCAAATTTGCCCGAAAAACGTTTATGCGACGAAGGTTCTCCCTGCATATTTTCTGTAGTTGT
>JGI24022J15233_10003270_pt1 | contig 15980 bp, 7 predicted proteins | sample Ectturendosymbi2_FD_15233 | JGI IMG/M metagenome (IMG submission 15233)
ACCCCTGCCACCCGTCAGTTATGCCACTGATCAGGTGCATTTCAAACATGAACAGTCACAAGTTCTTTTGATAGAGTCACATGTAATGATCCGTACGATTCAGCAAACGCAGGACGCAACCAACGTGCCTTGAGTATATCGACACAATAGTTGGCATGCTGCTTGACCAACCGTCATATTGAGATTCATGGAAACTCGTTGGAAGACTCTGGCGTTGTCACCACGAAAGTTGAGTAAAACTAAATTTCGTGAACAATAATTAAGATAGAAATTTTTGACGAAGCTTAATCTAAATGATCATATACCGGCCATTGACTCTATGCGTACTACAGCTTTTTGGAGGCCCCCTTGAATCTTGCGACCGTAGGCTTAAGCCTATTTAGCCTATTATAGGCAAATCCGGCCCTGGGAATATCTGAAGTGGAGATGGAGATTCGAGCGGCGAGTGCAAGCGCAAAAGTTACGTCAATCAAACCGAACTGTACGTCAATCAAACCGAATTGAACTTCCAATTCAATTCACTCTTGTTAATACAGCACTTTCGTTCGAAAAACAACTGACTTAGAGAAAATTGCTAACATGAACTGATCACCTTGCTCGCTTTGGGTAGCCATAAGCGCAGAAGTGTTCTTGCATGCAAGTAACGTTTGGGCGCACGATCAACAATCTGCTTTATGACGTAATACACGAAAAGAACATGACTTCACAAGTAAGCAACCCATGCATTCGCTAAAGCTCCCCAAAAGACCAATTTTACAGTTAGGCCTATTCTTAAATGCATGGACGTGGGTACCAAAGCAAACTGTTCTATATGAATTACAAATGTAATGTAAAAAGATTTTGCAACTACCACGTCACAGATTTAGAAACATTTATCAAACGCATTGTATAGCCTAATGCGCATGATGATTGATTAAATGTAAGCATATCGCCTCCTAATATAATAGTAAACAATTAAGAATGGGCTGGGTGACATTCACAATTTTTGCCTTGCTTAGGTAAGCTGCAAAGCTGTATCCTTTAGCAGGCCAGTAGCCAGGTTTAAGATTTTGATGGGCAAATACAGTTTTAGGGGGGCAAGATTTTGTTTTTAATATAGGCCTATGTTTAAAACAATTTTTTCTGGGCGGAACAAAATTCGGGGGGGCACAAAAAACTGTCTCCCGGGCACTGACCCCGAATGCCCACACCCCCCGTGGCTACTGGCTTGCTTTGAAGTAGTGTCTTTTCTACCTATTTGCACTCGCAGAAACGGCAAAACAATGAAGAATTGGTGGGGCGTGCAAATGATAAAAGTAGGCTATTTGCACGACCGACAATTAACGCTGAACAATTTTATGGGCAAAGAAAAAGAGGCAAATTTAAGTGCGGACACTTTTGTCGTAGATTTAATTTCATTTTGACAAAATATTGTTATACTTAAATTACGCTAAAATCTGCCATGAAACAAAACTGCAAGCCTTTGTCAAAATGCAGATGATCAGCAAGCCAAAGTTTAAGCAGGCATAATTTTTAAACCCGATCCCGGCCCGAGCCCGAAATCACAAGCCCGAACACGACCTTCATTTTTGAACCCCAATTTAGACCCGGAAGCCAATTTTGCCAAGTGAGTCAACATATGCGCAACTGCAGGTGTTGGGGACGTTGCAATGTCTACATGACTAAATAATTCACAGTTAATCATTTTTTTTCAAGATTTAATCAACCCAACTGCTTTAACACTAATTGGCGACAAAAACGTCCGTCCTTACGCAATAATTTTGTATACAGACAGGCCCGTAACTAAGGAGGGCGCAGGGAGGGATTTTCCACACTGGAAAATTTTTCGCCTCCCCTGGAAAAATGTGTTGGACATAGTTTAAAACTATTGTATGCATAACCGTTGGTTTCATACATGCTATCGATGTAAAATTTGGGTCCCCCTCAGAAACCTTCTCGCTCCCCTGGTGTCCCAAGCTGGTTACGGACCTGGAAGCAGGCCCAAAAATTTGACAAACGTAAGCCCAATTCCGGCACGACTTATATCTCTGCTGCTACCAACCAAAAACTTTCCGAAACAGAATTATCTTTCGATTACTGAACAACGTTACGTTGGCAGAACCGCCATCAAAGTTAGGACGACAGACACTCGTCTTGATCCTATTCACTGCGAGTTGAACCACTGCATACCATGTTTGCAATAGCTGTAGGTCTACTGCAGTTAAACGACGTTGTACTGACAATTTCACATATTCTGTTGCTTGACGTTACAGCTGTTGAAACGTCAGAACTAACGTCTACCAGCAGAAACTCTTCCAATGCTTTGCAGAATATTGGACTGAAAGTATATTTTGGAAAGACACAAAAACATCTGCATCACCGTAAGCTGAAACTTGAAAGACACAAAAACATCTGCATCACTGCAAAAAAACATCTGCAGAAAGACAAAGACATCTGCATCACCGTAAGCTGAAACTTGTATGGCGATTATAGCAACAATATAGAAAACACTATTACAGACCATGCAGGCTGTCACCAGGTAGGGAAAGCACCTTCTTTCATCTCTTTTGAACAATTGACAGTTATGAATGGTGAACAGTATAACAGCTAATTTTAGAATTGTCAAACGATGAACAATATGATAGTTAATTTTAGAAAGATATTGAAAAAGTATTTTAGTTAAACAAAACAGTGCTCTTTTAGCTCCTTCAGAAGGAGGTCAAGCTATTCTCTTTTTCGATAAATGTAAATAAATTTATACTTTTTCTTCACGATAATGTGAAATGTTTGTTTTATTAAGGTTAAATCATTTGCTTCGAACATAATGTCAAATTTTTTAGAGACGCAAATGGTTTATAAATACAAAAGTCGAATAAGTTTTAGTGCACTTGGGCAAACCTTCACCATCATTATGTATCTTATTACCACAACAATACACGAGGTATGTGAGGTGTGTTACTTTAACGTACTGTAAATGGCATAAGCACTGCAAGCTTTGACGAAACAATTGGAAATAAAACAAAATATTATATGCTATTAACTTCCTACAAGTTGAACAAAATAAAGTATGAAATCTAAGTCATGAAACAAATCAGTTAAACACATTCTTTCTGCAGAAAAACCGTGGTTACTTTGTATACAGCGTTTTTGCGTGATGTCCTTCCATTCTTAAGTTTACGTCGATTCATATGCTTGTTTTCGACTCGTTGGTCTTCAGCATTACAGGTGGCGTCAAGGAGCTTTGTCTATTTGCTTTAAATTAGTGTTTTGCTGTCACCACTTCAAAACGTTAGTGCATTGTTAGAACCAGTTTAGCTAGGACAAAAACAGTTTCTCAGCAAATCAGCTTTAAAATTTGAAAGCTGAAGGGAGGATAGCGGTAGTACTCCATACAGTGCTTTCTACATCTACCCCCTGCTATTTTCTGGACAAAGTTTCCACTTGTTCTGACATGTACCAGACAAAAATCCAACCATCAAGAGAGGAACATAGCCATAGCCAAGGGGGCCATTTCCCGTCGCGTTTCTACAGCATATCGTGTCATTTTGTGCTTTGGCAGGCGGTTTCCCAAACAAAATACTGTTGCTCGCTTAAAGTCAAAAGATTTGGCCCCAAAAAAAGTTTGGGCTGACTACGCCACTGGAGTGGAAAAATGTCAGTATGACTCCCTAGATTGCAGCTTCCTCGACGTTTTGGTTAGTTGTAGCGGCTAAGAAAGATAAAAGTGTTGTTAACCTTGCACGTCTAGTACAGTCGTTGCAGTTATGTGCGACTACATTTATTGCCTATTAGGCAACGGCATCCAAGTCCAACACAATTCGACGTGCGCGCATCAACGCGTGTCACACGTAATCCATGTATTTATCCTTGGTCGGTGAATGCACCTGCTCTTTGTCGGAGATCTTCCGCGAGTGACGGGTGGAGGTGGCTCTGGTGTATGGATACACAGAGCTGTGGTAGTGATCCTTTTCCGGCTGAGGCCCGGGCATGCAAATGCACAGAAGCCCGGTAACAACCGACACGATTGAACAGACAAATCCAACGTAAAGTGCAGCCCCGAATTCATATCTTATCATGTTGTCTTGATTCGTAACGGAAAAGAAATCGTAGTGAAGCATACTGGCGTACCAGGACACAGAAGCCAAGGTCAGCAGTCCTGCGTAGCAAAATGTAGTTCGTCACATTTTTGATGAAGTTATAACTATGTTTATGAAATTCTAAGCAGTTATCAATCTTTATTTTTCTAGTTTTATCAATAGCGCAAATAAAATTAACGGCATAATAGCCATACCAACATGAAGAGGTTTTGCAGTATGCCATTTTGTAAAGGTCCAGCAGAATAAGAAATTAACCAACCCCAAATTCAGTCTACTTTTAAATATTTATATTGGAACCAGGAAGTGCAAATCGACGANCAGCCAACTTGCCTTCAATTATTTTGTTTGGACCCATTACCAAAATCTTCCGGATACGGAAGCAGCCCGTAGCCAGATTTTAAGGTTGGGGGAAGAAAAATACATTTTTAGGAGGAAAAAGTCTTGTTTTTATTATAAGTTTGAAAAAACAACTTCTCTGAGTGCAACAAATTTGGGGGGCGCAAAAAAGTTTTGAGGCACTGTCCCTGAATGCCCGCCGTGGCTATGGGCCTATGATGAAGAACAAGTGCGCCAGTACCTCAGGCCTGAAATGAAAGCAACTGCGCAATATTTGTATAAACGTTTAAAAAACGTTACTGTTGCTTTCGAACTTGGTTGCTGACACCGCTTCCAAACGGTTTTTGCAGCTCCTTCAAGCTAAGTACAAAAATTTCAACATCACTGCTAAACTTGCTTGCCCGCAATAATATGCATTGCACCGCTTGCACGCATGAGCTTCCTCTTCAGGCGCAGGTTCTCTTCCAGCACCTTGGAACATTCCATCCCAACGAGAATAGTGAAGGTGCCAAACACTGACATGGCCATCGCCAAACACATCATTCCGCGAATGACGTTGGTAGTTGCTGCGAAACGACTCACAGTTAACCATCTTGCTGTGGTTCTTCTATCAGAAAAAGTTGCTTAAGAACTGGTTGACTTGCTTTTTACAGCGATGGAAATGGTTCGCTCAGTAGTAAGATTTTGAGAACAGTACAGTAATGCTCATGAATCACGCAGTCAAACATCAAGTGTTTCAAATAAATTATCTGGATTTTCAAATAAATTATCTGGATTAACAAAACTTTAAGCTATATAAAACAATGTAATATCTCAGAAGTATTTCTTAGAGCACTGTCTATTGAAAGAAATCCTTTCTCAGCGCAGAATCAGACACTAAGATTTTACAGAGTATATAATTCGCCTACAAAGTAGGCATCATCAGCTCTTATTCAAATAGAATCTATTTCTTAGAGAATGTACGTGCAATGCATTACGGAAACGAAGGGTTATGATCACAAAATCCTTTGAAACATCAGCGGCGTTTCACCATTTTTTGTGGCGTGTCGTTGCTAGTTTTCGGTGCTTTTACAATGAGGTTAACAAATTAATTATTAATATTTTTTTACTTACAGATCAATGGGATTAGAAACGTTAAATAATAAACCAGAACTAAATGTCTACCTTTGTCTTAATCGACCGTAGCGAAAACTTTTTCCGGGCTACAATGCTTGTTTTACGTAGAATGTCCAAAATTGAACTAAACTTATCTATTCGTTTTCAGCTTCCAAACAAATGGTCATAACTTCATCACGATGTCATAAAATGTCGTGCTGCATCATCTGCTGCTCACGCATAACACTAAATATGTTTGAAACGTCTCTTACTGCGTTCCAAGAACAAAGACTGTTGCTCTTCGCAGTTGTACTGTCCTCCGTAATATTGTATGCAGTCGGCCCAGATACCTTTCCACAACCAGATTGGTCCCAATTTCGTCGCACTTTGCGGACTGCTCATCGCCCACTGGCTCCAGAACGTAGTTGTTATGACGGATGTACATGACACAAGTGCAAAAACGAAAGCGCACAGCTGCCCATACATCGCTTAGAGCAAACAAATTTTGACTGTTTAAAGATGTGGTTTTCTGCACGTCCTGAAAACCAATTGTTTCGCTTTGAAAACACGTATTTTGACATAAAACAGTAAAAAGCGGATGAATCCTGTGAAACTGAAATAGGCCTACCGTAGAAGAAAATCGGTTGCTGAAAGCACCCAAAATTTCCTCACACATTAACAAAATTTTTGTATGGTGCTGAAATCTCCAGTTGTTATGATAAACATCCACCAGCTCGCCTGTTATATACTGAATGTTAGCGGGCGCATGGGCCCCATCACGTGCAAATGCGGATTCAAGCTTTTACTGCAAACCACGCAATGAAGTGGCCGCTTCTCATGTTTTGCGCTTTGGCTAGACGATTACGTCTGGGCAAAAAACGGCGAATTGACGTCTTATATTTTCAGCTCGACAACACAATGAAAGAGTCTCTGAGAAAAAAAGCACATATTAATTCCCGGAAATGCTATTAAAGCCAAATTAGTCTTAGCCAATCAGCAGTAATTCTTACTTTATGTGCTTCTTTTCAAACGCTGTATGGCTTTGCCAAAAATAAAAAAATATTTACGAAAACTGTCGCACTTCTATTTGAATTCAATTAACGTTCTGCAGCAGATAACATAAGGAACAAAACAGTTCTCCCACAAATGGGTCCTGTTGTTGTGGACANTGAGGCATTTGAAAATTTCTGATCGCTTTTGTTTTAAACGACAGTTCCCAGTCTTCCTGAAAATACGTTAAGGTATCCAAGGAAAGGACTTTTATTTACCGGCGTGCTGTAGAATACACTGTAAAACAACTGATTTGCGCCGAAAATCAAACACTTCGCCTTTAATTTCAGCATTGCTCGTACCGTACAAGACTTCTCACAATTTTCATGACATGAAAAGCTTGCCTGTTACAAAACAGCAGGCCAGACTGGAGTCTTTCTTTTGTGGGAAAAAGGGAAAAAGTTACGGTGATATTAGATTTTAACTGTGGTAGGTATTGGCCACCGCAGTCTCAACTTTTACCAATGCGACCTTCTTCACGTCTCACGTTTTTTTAACTAATGCGCCTCTGGCAACTAAGGGCTGCATGATGTGGTTGATGTCATTCCACTCAGTAACAGGATTATCGGCTCTGTCTGAACAACATCATTCACTTTATCCTGAAGGTATAACGACGGATTTTAGACGCAACTCTATTTAAGCGATAAAGATGGACTTCGCAGAAGACTAAGGGCGGGTTTTTCAAACTGATTTTGACTGAAAGTGTATGACCAGTTTCTAAAAACTGCTTGTAGTTGTCATGCTCAGCGACAACGGGTACAGAGTGGTTGCTTTTGGAAGAAGCTATGTTGCAATAGTTGACAATATGCATTAATTTGCTTTTGTTGATAGTGTTGTTGCATACGTACATAGATCTGCCTTTCCATTATTAATACCTTACTCGATATTGCTACAAATATGAAGTTTCACAACACGTAGGCGTTAAAAGCGTCCCTAGAACAGAATTGCTCTGCAATTACACAAGACCTCCAACGAAAATGAAATTCATCACGACTGCTGAAAGTGCACAATGCCTAAACGATCTATCAAAATGTGTCTAAAGAAGCTCTCACAAAAAGCAGATAAAATTTTTTAACCATTACCCTCTCTCGTTTCTTGCCTGAAACGAAGCGGCTCCGTGCAAAGCACACCACGCCCAACACAACTCTTTGTGTAGAACAGCGTTTCATGATCATAGTGGTACTCCCAAAACTTTCAGGGTGGTTTTATTTGAGCTGCAGACCCCTGAGACTTTTGTGAAACACTCATCCTTCCATTCACAAATTATTGCCACGAAGGGATAATGACTTGTGTCGTGCTGTCTGTTAGTTCCAAGATTTTCAAGCAACATATATTTGAAAATTTATTGTATAATTAAAAATAATATAATAATTAAGTATTGTGTTTATCGTATGCACATTGCATTTGATATGATATAATTATTGTGTGAACCTGGGACTTTATACACCATTCAGGAATATTTGTTAAACAACTCGCTGTCTTGAAGTTTTATAAAACATAGCAGAAAGTCATCAGCAGCCTTATGCAAAGTGTTGTAGAAATTTTATGAAAGTATTGCATTAACTATATTGCCTTCTTCGGATGCATAGCAGCATAGAATCCGTTTTATTGAAGCAAGGCCAAAATTACCTGAAGAGTTTCAAATGCAAAAGCAGTCTTCAACTAACTTTGAAAAAACATTTAAGAGTTTTTGCGTTAACCAGATTTTGAAAAACTCTTTACTGTCTTTTGCAAAAACTTCAGAAATTCAATTAGTATCAGTGGTCATATCTCACGCATGCTGGCTTTAACCTACTACGAGATTATTTGCTTTGTTAAGGTTATGCATAAATTGTAGAATATTGCAACTTCTAACAAGTTCTTCCGAGAAGCGATTGAGTAACTACTGCAACGTTTTTATCGGTACCAGCAAAGATATTAGAATGTTCCTGTGCACACTTTGCTAACTTTTGACAAGTATTGCTTTAGTAGTGGCTGTTGCGAAATAATGCAATTCCAAAAGAAAAAAGGATGAATAATGATTGGAAAAAAACGCCGGAGAAACGCGTGCTGTTTTGCGAAAACACTTGCAAAACAAGAGCAGATAATGTCAAAGTGACTTCGACAGCAACACAACCACAAAAATATGCTATAAACACATCCTGTATCGTCTTGAAGTCGGCAGACCAATCGTATTAACTGAAGGAGGATTATAGCATGGCCAAGTTGTCAACATCGATCTGGCCAAACAGTTTTTGGATTAAAGTGAGCATGGACGAAACGTCGCTTGTCCACAACAATGGCTTTCTGAGATTAGCAGAATTTTTACTGCAAATTAAATATAAAAATGTCAAATGAAATAGAACAAACCTAAAACAAAAAATCAATAAATTTATAATCGTTCAAAATTTTAGTTTCCCATAATGTAACAAAGAAGCGATACCGTTAAGTGTGCATGGAATACAGGTGAAAACCTCCACCAAAGCCCCCTCTTGGCGACGGGACTGGGCAGGAATACGTACGTTACCAAATCTAATATACGTTGTTAAAAGTATATTTATGCTAGCGTACAGATGACTTAGTGCAAGCAATCAATACTTCTGTTTCTTTTTTGTAAGGAAATTAGACGTCTTTCTCTTGATCATGAGGCTTAAATTTCAGATGAGGCAGCGCTTCATGACAGGTTTCACTCTTACACATCACTTGCTGTAGTTGTCAGAATATCGAAAAATATTTCAAGTGGATTTCAGCATTCATTTTATATTGACGCCCTGCATTGTCAAACTGAGACCATGATCAAAAGTACATGAAGTTAAGTTTAACATGTGCTGGTTCGAGGATTGGCAAAGTTTTCGACCTGGTACCACACCAAGATTGGGGTACTTTGATAACGAAGGAGTGTGTTCCTAACGTGTCAAAACCACTTCGCAGAAAATTCTGATGAAAAGCGAAGTGGTATTAACGCACAAAGTTTGATTTTCAACGATTTTTATGTCGATACTCACGGGAAGGCTCAAAGGAATCTCGTGCTGAAAAACACCTCTTACGCAGTTAATGTTTTAAGCGCGCTTTCACTTAAAGACGAGGTTCTGAAATGGAAAAAATGGCACACGGAAAGTATTTGACAGAAAAAGATTAAAAACAAACGCCGACTGCAATTAAATAAATCATCAGCAGCCTCAAGTGCTATTAGTCATTTGATGCCCATGGTACGTATCAATCACTTGAATGGTTACAAATGTAAGAGAGGTCATAAGAGGTTGCAGATGCATCGCAGCGGATAATTTTAAGCGCAAACAAGCTCAACTCGTGGCTTCTTTGACAGACGCAGTGAAGAACGCGGTCTGTTTTATTACTTTCCCAAATGCTGCTCGAAGTGATGCATTCGGCTCCAGTTGTGATGCGTGTTGCGGTTTCGCCTGTGAGTGAATAGGTAGAGATGAAAACGATAACGTAGGGTAACCTCTTGCACTAAAACAAAATTCTGGCCGTAGTGGCTGCAAATTTCCCGACATGGTCCTTCACCAATCCTATTTGACAAAGTGACACTCTTTGTTTACATTGATCAGTTACTTTGTCATTGTGTTTCAATTCATTATAATGTTCACTGAAAATTGGTTTCCGTTTTGCATGATAGCTTTTTGTATTGTTTGTTAGATGAGTCATACGAAACAATTAATCAATCAATTAGTATATACTTTGTGTGAAAAATGTGTAGATGGCTCACAGTGTATTCATGTTTAGGTCAGCAATCAAACTTCTCAGCCAATTCACTTCACAAACAACTGATTGCTTGCGAAGTCTACCAAACTGAGAAAAGTTTGAGTTCATTTTATTGTCCTTTGTTTTATTTTAGTACGGCTTCAATCTGGTGGCAAAATCTAACAATGATTGTTTGTTTTTTTCAAGACAAAAGTTATCTCAGAACGAAATATAAGTGAAACAAGTGCTAACGCAACTTTTTGAGAAATCACTGCTTGGAGTGGGTTTTTGTGGTGTCATGTTATTCGAGACGCCAGACCTATTTGCTTGAAACAGACCACAATGGAAAAACTAGCACTTCTCACCTTGTTTTCCGTTAAAATCACGGAAAAGCATGCGAAGACAACGTAGGAACGCAAGAATAGTTGTGATCCATGTATTTCAGAGCAATGTAGTGCAAGAAAGCAAGTATGTGACCGAGAAGCAAAATATGTATTTTTAAGGTCATTTAAAAGCTGAACTATTAAGTCCATTCCAGTTCCGATCTAAAGGTTAATAAAAATTTGTGATCAGTAACTGGTTGGATTAGCTGGTTCGCTAGTTCCATTAAAGTAGTAAAACTCTTCTTTTACTTGAATCTGCAACGAAAGAACATGGATCGTATTTCTGAAGTGGGATCTCTGCTCTCATAAATATATTCAATACTTTTCATCAAAAGCCTACCCGGTACCCAGTTCAAACATTCACTAATCCAAAAGCCATCACATTACATTTTGAAGGCTATTTTCTTAGTCTAGGACGTTCAGACTCAGTTTAAGAAAAATGGCAATGATTCCTGTCGCAATCTTACAAACGTTTACGTTATCCGTTTCCAATCCAGCTTTGATGAAGCAACGATTGCTGCTGCAGCAAATGCCCTTCAGGCATCGTTATGCCAGAAGTCAAAGCATCACGACGTGGGCGTATACTCTGAAGTAAACCTCATCAACCATCAGTGAAAAACATGTAGTTTTCCCTTTTAGAATTGTGTTCTTTCATTGTTTTAAACTGGTGGTTTCCGAAACTGCTTCGGCTTGTTGCAACATCATGTGTTTTTGCACCTTTCTGTTTTCACTCGCAGCATGACCAGAATGTCTTCAAAAGGGGAAATTCATGTTTGTGCAGGGGGCTTGACTTTGATAAAAACTCTACTGATTTAACGTTTCATATTTCCATTTGGGGGTCTTGGAAGTGTATTTAGGGTGCTAAGCCCAAGAAAGCCCCTGTGGGGACGGGACTGTGTCGGCCTGCAGCCACGGCGGGGCAGTGCCCCCACCAAATATTTTTTATGCCCGCCCAAATTGTGTTGTCTCCAGAAAAATTTGTTTTGAACAAAAGTTTTTCAAAAATTTGTTTTCAATAAACACAAAAATCTTATCCACCTACAAATGTATTTTGCCCCCTCAAACCTGAAAACCTGGCTCCACGCCTGACCCAACGTACGTCCTGACAGTGTTCAAAGCTAAGATGTTTTATCCGCTCGATTCAGGGTAAATTTGTTTCACGTGCGCCAAATAGACATGCATTAAATGACACTGCATGCAGAATATCAAAGGTATTCTGTAGTTTGTCGACCACCCATATTAAAAACGTTTTCTAAGAGTAGTCTTGAAACGACACGCGACAAGAATATGCTGCGTGGAAAGCCTTTTCAGAGCTGTCTTTCGGAGACAGATCATAAACAAAAAGAAAGGCAATTAAAAACAGCAGCAAGCAGCAGGCCTGCTTGCTGTTGTTGTAATTCTGATTTTATGAAATGGTTGTTAAAGAGCCTTTCCAGCCATTTTTCCGCATGGATTTTGGAGTCTTCCTCAAAGGGTCAAGCCTAACCTTTGCTGTAATACGCTTGGTAACCACCTTGCGGCAATCGTGCTGATAACTTTTCAGGAAAAAGCAGCAAACTTCATCCGTTTCACTTTATATGAAAGATGTGCACAAGCCCACAGCAAAGATGTGCAGAAGCCCACGGCTAAGAAGCACAACCGCTTATTACGAAGCTCAATTCACAAGGTCCCATTTCACTCAATTTGTTGCTTTAGCAAAATGCCCCGCTTTTCGAGACCAAAACCTGCTCTATAAGCCCGCACTTTCGGAGCAGGATCGTGTCGCTTGCATACGCAACACGCATTGGTGCGTTTGACAAAACAAATTTATGAATAAATAATCAGCAGTTTTTTCTTTTTTTACAATCCTCTCTGATCTTCTCCGCTACCGAAGTAACAGTGCCTTAACGCAAGAGTGCTTGTTTCAGAACACTGTTAAACCGTTCAGTTCCCAAGCTCTTAATGCACAACATAATAGAGTTTGGTAGCTCAGTCGTTCTCGTGTTTATCCATTCGCAAACTGTTGGTTACCTATAGTCAGCGATTCCAAAAGAACACTGTGAAGAAGCATTCGAAGAGACCATGTGGGGACCACGTGGACATTAATCTGTATCCCACATTTTTCAATTATGTTGTTTGTGGTAATAGTCTATAATTTTAAGGTTGCATAAATCCACATTTTGTGATTTTTTTAAACGTATAAATATTGCAATCAATCAAAGGTCCTCAAAACAAATCAAAACTACTGAGAATTGTTAATGGCTTTTGCGGTTTATAAAATCTGAACAATTTTTCTTCCTTCTTTTCTGACGGTTGGTTTCATCTTTCCTTTATGTTTACATAAGGAGTTACTGAGGTAGATTTTGTACCCAATTCAACTTATTTTCTGTTGAACATCCAATAGTGTTGATAAATTTTCAGTGCAACTTTGGGCAAATAAAGGCACACGTCCTGCCACAAGATAATTCCATTCCAGATTTTGTTACAATTCTCCGTTGTTCCCCTCTCACAACCGTCTGACCGCCCGAGCTAAAATGGAACGGACGTGCAGTAATTTGCGGTTTTGCAAAAAGTGTTGACGAAATTGTAGGACACGCCATTGTTTGTTGACTTATGCACTGGTGTGTTTACATTTGGGCGTAAGCGATGTGATAGGATTACAAGCACTTATTTCGCTGAAACATCTGGCATTTGCGTGGTATGAAAGTTCTGTATACAGCTATGAGTGTCATGCGGTGTGGTGGACTTTTAATAGGTTTTCCCGCGGAGTTTGAATTTGAATTTTTTGATTGTGCCCAGGAGCCAATCAGTGATCGCGTTTCCTTCTGATTCCGCCAACCGTTGTTAGACAAGTGAGATTGTCTCAAGTTTAACTTTGATTGGATGTTTTGAGGCATCAACATAAAAACGTCTTTTTGTACGTCGATTGTACTCAAAGCCTAAAGTCGTACTGAGCCTGAACAACAGTTAATTTTTTAAGTCACACAGGATCATTTTTGATTAAAAAAATGGTTTACCAATATTACGTTATTGTTGTAAATATTTCAAGTTGCTGATAGTGCATGCTATTAAATGTCGATTAGAAGTTTTCATTCACAAGACAAACTTTAAATTTTCCATGACAGCGCATAAGAGATAGGTTAAGACATTTCAGTAGACAAAACATGTATTCCAGATTATTCCATCCTTTTCCCCTTTCCCACCGCTTGACCAACTGTATTTGTCTTTTTCAAAGACTGATTACGATTTCTTCGTATGTTTGCAAAAGCAAGAACTATGAGCCTTTTCAGATTCATTTTAATACTTTTATGTCTGACATATTCGGTCGCACTGGCAATATGTACTGGAAACTCGTCACAGTTCCATGCACATAGCCTACTTACTAATTGCTCGCAGGTTTCGCTGCATTTCGTCATTGCTTCATTCTCCGCTTTGTGACGGCGTGGCGTGTTGTGGAAAGGTCAGCACCGGTGGTTTTGGTGAAGTTTGAAACATCATGTCGTATCCCGATGTTTGCTGTCAAATCCCCTTGACTGTTTATGTCTGCGCTCGATTTACCTGATAATCGACATTCCAGGTAAACTTTTACCTAAGTCTTTACCTAAATCTCTCGAGTTACAGATGCAGGAAATTTTTTCCCCTGTAACTACGGCGAACTCGCTTTTCCTCTTTTTGAAACCATGCAATGTACATACTGTAGGCTTAGATTTACTGAAAGTTATAGTTTTTTTAATTCGAATAAGCTCCATCTTCACGCATTATTTGAGATTAACTGCTCAGATGTAATTTGACTTGAGCCTCTTATTTATTTAATATTGGAAGAAAGTCGTGAGTAGGTTGTCCACTTCTTCTGATGCCTTTTCGCCATTGTGAATTTTTTTACTTTTGCATATATCGTTTTTTATTTCTACTGTACCTATTTCTATGGCATGTATATCTTTTTTGAATACGAATTACAACGCGTTGTTTAACTTTTCAAAAGATTACAAAATGGTTTACAATTNTTTTTTTGTGAGAATTAAGTCCATCACTCCCAAATGTGTGTTATACGTTGCTTGCCTACAAGTATCTTTTTTATTTAAACGATACACGAAGATTCTTAATTCTCATTACCAATACCTTTAACAATGGACAATTGTTTGATATTGGCTGTATCTTAACAAAAAAGTGCGTTGTTTTTACAAATTTTCCACTATTTTTAAGCATTTCGCTATGAAGATGCCATCAATTTGCAAGTTGCAACGGCGTTTAAAATTTTTACATCTGAAAATGTGTAAGCAATTTTTGCTGAAATGCACGTGAAATGTGGTTCTCATTGTTCTTCGTTAAGTGGTGTGCAGAATATCGCAGAATAATTGTAGTTTTTGTGATAAAATGATCAAAGCGTGATGGAAAACAAAGTCTGTTCCACTTTTTTTTAGCAGTGATTACATGCCTCTCTCTTGAAGCAATTATAAACATTTTCATTTGGTTACATATATCTTTCTTCAATCAGCTGTAATTAGTTTAACATTTTTATTTCATCAAGTAAATTTCTTATAAGACTTTGTGCTCTGAAAGGTAATGGAAAAGAGGATCGCGGAATGGATCGTTGTATCCACAAAACTATGTATCCAGGGCCGGATTTAACTGATGCGAGGCCCAAGCTAGGCTAATCCACTTGTGAGTCTTCTCTCCCATTGTTGCGAGGAAAAAATGGAAAGGTTAAATCTATTTGCCAAAATCTGAAAATGTCCCTCTGAAAGTACGGTTAGTAAAATATTCTAAATCATTACCGGAGTGCCCACAATCACTGTGTTTGCTGCTGCCTTCGACGCAAAAATGTTGAATTGCACGGAATTGTTGAAATCCTACTAGGCTGGCAGGAACAGGATTATTAACCGCCACAGGCAAGCCAACCGAAATCGTCACAATTGAAATATATAAAGCACATGGTCCACGTTTTTTCAAGAATCACATGTTTTTTTCTTACCTGTGTTAAAAAAAACAAACACACTGCACCTGTATAGTCCGTGTGGCGGCATAAAGACTTTAAAGCACAGCGTGAGGACCACGTTGCAACTCGCTTACCACGCCCACGGTTGTAAAAATCTCACGCACATAAGCAAAATCGGCCTACGTCACGTTAAACGCACCCAAATGGTTGTAACTGTTAGGTTCACCATTCTGAAAATTTAATAAAATCTTTACTTATTTATGGTGTTTCATATTGAAATTTGGAAGGGTTGAGCTCACCAATGCCCGCCGTGACGACTGGATTGGTTTAAATTTCGCTTATGCTGTTATTATTGAAATACGTATAAAGAAATAAAAAGCTACAATCATCGAATCAAGTAAGGCTGAACATAACACAGCAAACAGTTAAAAGGTTTTGTCCTGG
>JGI24022J15233_10003272_pt1 | contig 15979 bp, 14 predicted proteins | sample Ectturendosymbi2_FD_15233 | JGI IMG/M metagenome (IMG submission 15233)
AGGGGTTCAATGTTTAGTGTTAGGGTTTAGCCTACAGTTCACTTAATGCAAACAAGAAGGTGCTAACTGCTTGCCATCCCTGAAACCATAACAGCCTTCATCCATGCATGGGACTGAGCTTTTACAGATGTCACGGTCAACTAAGCAGGACATGCATTCCAAACTTGTTGTGTGACTACTTCAACCAATCGTGTTTAGCTAAAGGCAAAATATCTCCAGCAGTTATTTTGCCTCATGAGGCGAAATAGACACAGCACAAAAATATATGTTGTGCATCGCAATACACTTTCGGATAGTTTTCAGATACGGATAGTATGATTTCAACCAAAACAGGATTCAGATCGGATACGGATATCATTTTTCAAAAACAGGATAGGATCGGATAGAGAAAATCCACTATCCGATCATCTCCGATGCAGACTACTACAGTATAGCAAATGTTGTTGAATTTGGATTGAATCCGGCCTTTATATCAATTTAAAATTTGCATCGCGGACTGGATTTGGACTGAGTTAATGGGGAAGAAATGCCACTTTTAGTTGTGAAAAGGCTGCATTTTTCAAATTTTTAGGAGTTCATTTGGACTTGGAATTTACATTTAAAAAAACTTTTGGACTGCTGTTGGACTTGGACTGTGTTTTAAAAAATCATCTGAACAGCAAAATATGACAGTCCGCTGATTTCTGATGATCATCTCTGATCAGTGGGGTACAAGAGCCCAGTGTAGGAGCGGACTCCGGTCGGAATCTTGTTGAATTTCAAAAGTAGGAGTGGACCAGAGTTGATTTTTTCACAAAAAGCTGGAGTTGAGCCGGAGTCATTTTTTAAACATTCTTTGAATAGTAGCTTATAGCGTTCAATTTGAAGTTTAAGCAGGAATTGGAGTGCAAAACTTACAAATGTTTTGGAGTTAGAGCGGAGTCGATGTATATTCAGCGTATATATTCAGTTGAAAATTTTTGACCCCGTGCACCACTGCCTCTGATATCTGTTAGTGGCGATGCTGGCTCTTCTGAAGTGGGGAATACCCAAATGCACAAGTCGATGCTTTGTGATAGCAAATAGCAATGGGGAGTGATTTTAATTTTTTTGCGTTAGACTCATGGTCCATATCACAAGGGTATTCGAATAACACAAAAAGGGTTATTCATACTGTAATTGATTAGCACAGACGGATGCCATTTTATGCCAAACACTGAAACAACACACCAGCTCAGCTACGTTAACTGACTGAGTAAGTACAGATCTGAGATCAGTGTTGCCACTCTGTTATGAAGGAAAACCCCAGAATTTTACTTACCTTGAAAAAAAAACAGAAAATAATAAAAACCCCAGACATACAAAATGTTTAAAAAAAGTCAAAATCAAACTTGAAATGTCTGCTACAGATACTAACTACTAGTACATAAAAAACTAGCTAAGGTAACATGCGTTATTTGCATCGAATTTTTAACAAGTTCAAGACCATTTTTGAACATATACTCAATACTGACAATTTTCAAGTAGGCTAGCAGCAAATCAAATGTTTGCAGTAACATAAAAAGTTAGTTAGATCTTTTCTGAAAATATTTAGCCTAATGTTTTATTTACCTTCATTTATTAAATGCACAAATGGAAACATGTACATGATATATTTAAGGTCTTACAATTTTCTTTTCACCCTAGCCATTGCAATATTTGACTACTAATTTTACACTAAAAATTTTACATCCATGCCTATTGCAATGCGCCTGTAAAATAATGAACAGACTATCAACAACAGCATCTTCAAACCAAAAAAAAGCATTCCAAAATCATGCACAAGCACGAAGCAGCCTTTGAGATACCAGCAATAGATTAAAGTGCTGACCTATGCCTAGTGAGTGCTTAATCTGTAAAACATTAGATTTCAAATGATTTTGCTAAAGCTTATTTTACTGAAATATATGGCTGCTGACTTTGCACATTTACGCCTATATAACTATTGTATTCTTGAATAGAAAATACACTAATATAACATATATTTCAAAAATTTGACCAGAGTCAACAAACCCCAGATCCTCAGACAAAACAGAAAAACCTCAGGTCTAGTGAAAAAAAAAATAGCAGTGGCAACACTGGTGGTACAGATATGCATTTTGAGCATACAGTGTAAATAAACTGATGTCAGTCAGTGCAAATATCGTCAACGGATGTGATGACGTTATAGGAATGGAAAAATACCTCACTGTACATCAGATAAAGGTAAAAATACAATAGAAAGAGTATTTGTCATTGGAATATAATAGAATTTTCCCCGAACATGTAATGCTAAAAAGTTACAGTGTTTTAAGTTTTTTATTTTCACAACTGTTAAAACCTAAATTTCAGTTCCACTGGAGCTTGTGTTCAAGAATGGAGTAATCTTGTTGCGAGATCAACAGTGGCTGAACTTACACATGTTAGTAATGTACTAAACCCTAAATGAGGGATGAGCAACCTGTGGCTTGCATGAACATTTTTTATAGCCCGCATAAGAATTTTAATTTTGCAAGTTAGAGTACAAAATCGCATTTAAAACGAAGCTCCATGATAAGCAGGTATTTCAGTAATAAGTCAAGAAAAGTCATGCTCGAAGATAAAGGTTGAATTTTAGGATAAAATTGAGATGGCGACCTACCACTGATAATGAACAATTCATGCGGCCTGTGATAGTAAATACAGTAGGTTCCCCACCCTTGCCCTAGACCTAAACCCAAAACTTAAACCATAAATGTATCCTAAAAGGTTTCAAAACTTTTTGAAAAGTAAATAAAAATTGGTCTCAACAATACTGTAACACCTACTAAACTGTAACCCCTAGTTAGTTTTAAAACTTTTTGATGTAGTTGAGGCGTTAAACCATCCATCTTATTACAAAAAATAGAAATTGCCGCAATAACTCCACTGTAGGTCAGATATGTAGTCATAAACATGTGTGCAGAAAACTGGCCTAATATTTTTAGAATGATCAGTAGTGATCTGTTCGCAATGCACCAAAACATACTACAGGGTACATAATTAATGACAAAAACCATCCATTAGTTAATGGCATCCTTCATACTATGTTTTGATCTATGGAATTTTGTGCAAAATTTTTGTTTACACTTTTACCAAAAAAATACCTACTAGCACCAAGATTGCATGTCGGAGTTTAGTCATGCCTGGGTGGGGAGCCCATAGATTTAGTTCTGAAATTATTGAAAATCGTGAGGTGTTTCAAGATTTCAGTCATGGGGCTGTTGCCCATGTGATCTTCTTGATAAAGTGTAGGTTGGTAAATGAGTGACTGTTTATCTATTTGCCTACGACACTCTACTGTAATGAGAGAGGCTGTTATAGCAGTGTCATCTGCAAGATGTACTTTAGCCTAAGGTCAATATGGAAAATGCTTTAATTTGTAATTTATTATTTAAAATCTATAATCATATGTTTTAAGAAACTAAGTGATGCATCATGCATTGGTTGTTGAGTTCATTCACTTGATTTTTGTATCTTATGAATTTTTAAAAAAATCTATCATCGTATGTATTCTTATGAAAATCTATATTAATCATATGAATTTTTCACTTAAATTAGGTTGTATTTGATTTTGGATTCTGTAGCAAACGCACAAAATTTTTTAAAGAACTTTTGCATCATGCCTTAGCACCCATATGTTTAGATCATTGTTAACACTTGTGAAAAAAATGCAATGTTTATACAACTTGCATTTCCATAACTTGTCCTATAAGGCAAAAAGTGTGTGACTGATGAGAAATTAAGACAATTTTGTCTACAAATAGAGGTGATGATAAAAAAAGAGTCATCGCTTATCTGTGCAGCCTCTGGACCATTCAGACAGCTTTTTGTCTTCACTTTGTTTTTAATAAACTCCTGATATCTAAATACAATAGGTTATTTATAATGCACCACCTTGAACCATTAAGCCCATAAGACACACACTGCATCTTTCATGCTGAAAACAATGATTATACCTGATTTGTCTTGTATGGTTGCCTTATCTTTTTCAGACCGAAAAATGCTCATGCCATGCACAATATCTTGTTACAATTATGGTTTTTACTTAGGAATAGATGTATACAAGTCAGGAAAACATGGTAGTTGTTTACAAGACATCATGCATGACACAATCAATTTTAGCAATGACAAGATGACACGTGACAAATTTGGTGTAGTTGTCGTTCAGTGTAAAAGTGGTTGCATGTGGACTAGGAGGCAAATGGTGGTTAATTAATAAACATCTCTGGAATTCTTATCTTTGGAGTTTCCTAAAAGAAAGTAAAATAAAGACAAAAGTGGTGTTTAAATGGTTTGGTACTTTCCGTGAAACATTGAGGACCTTTGAATTCGTCAATTCTGGTCATCACTTCACACTTTTGACCTCATAGGACAAGTTTGGAAATGCTACTACAATTTCTTTCCAAGTGTGACGACAACCTGGATTCATGGGTATGGGAGCATGATGCAAATGTTTTTAAAACAATCTCTTGAGTGCTTGCTGCCGAGTCCAATACTGGGTGCACAAAACAGTAATTTTCGTCACATGTTAATATGTGTAAGCTCATTTTCCAGTAGTTGATTGTGTCTAACTTATTTTTAAGTTCCATGAATCTACTTTATACCCTATTTGATTTAGACTCGAAATCTTTGCATATTCAACATTTTTTATTCTGAATGCTTCTTTGCTTCTTAAACTTGTAATATAATTAATCCACCAAGATGTTCTTTGCAATTTTGTTTTATTATAAGCTAGCTTCGTTTCTTACATAAAAAAATTTGCTATGTGATGTGACAATGCAGAGCAGTGTTTCCATGAATGCAGTCATTTTTTTTGCACACAAGACAAACTAGCTGTGAAAAAACTCATCATTGATGCATATAGACTGAGCATGACTAACATTCAGATTAAATTTCCACACATCATATCTTGCAGTAGATTATTAACATTCACAACCACATTCTGTATTGCTTAAATCAAAAATGCTTTAATTTTTAGTGCACAGTAAAAGGTCTACAATATACTTCATACAGTGTGAGCTTTCTGAAGCTCACTTTAGGTATTTATTATATGTAAGATTTGTTCTGTTTTATTAAATGTAATAACACATTTTCATGCATATGAGATGGAGCTTTACCTTCTTTACAAAAACAATAATCATGAGATTTATTGTTTAGCACCCATAAAAATTTTTTCAAGTTGAATAGTAGTATTTTATTCTGAAAATAAAGGTTAGGTGTATGTTATGTTTAACAACTTCACAATTGACTATTTTGCGTAAATTACAGCTACCCTTATGATCTTAATTTGGTCCGTTGCACTTTACTTTATAAACGATGCATTGCATGTGATATTTCTTAACACATTTGGAGCCGGTGTACGAGTACATCATACTTTGAAACCATGCGTAAGTCGCTCATTTTGCACCACTTTGTAACTGCATAACTCACCAGTCGATTATGCTAAAGAGCTATCCAAACCCTCAAAAGACTTAGCGAGTCTTATAGTTTGCAAATTAAAAAAACATTTTTGGTTTTGGGTTTTTTGTGAGTGACGTCATAAGTGGGGTAGGTTTTTGGCCACTTTGGCTCAGGTTACCTGGGCCCAATCACTACACGCAAGTATTTTGCTCAAGTTTTTATTAGAAACTAGGCGAAAATCCAAGTCTTTTGAGCCCATGATCGGCTTTCTAGCGTTTCTGGTTCAAGAGTAAGGTAGAATTAACAATTTTATGTTTTTTTGGCTATTACTTTTGAACCAGAAACGTTAGAGAGCAAATCAAAGACTCAAGTCAAGGGGCTTGGATTTTAGCCTAGTTTCCAATACAAATTTGAGCAAAATATTTCCATCTAGTAGTTAAACCTAGGGCCAAGTATCATTAACGAAAATGGCCAAAACCTACCCCAAGAAGTCGTCACTCACAGAAAACCCAAAACCAAAGATTTTTTTCATTGCAGACTTGAAGCACATCTTTTGAGGGTTTGAACATTTCTCTATCGCAATCGGTTGAGGAGTTATGGAGTTGTAAACTGATTGCCTTTTATGTGGCTCACGCAGGTCTTAAAGATAAAACCAGGCCAGTAGAGATGGCATGGGCGCTAACAATCCAGTCTTTGGGCCGTTCGCTGCTGCGCTCTGCTCGCCAATGAGGCGAAATTTTTGTTTTTTGCAAAGTTTCAAAATCTGCCAATGAAATTGTTTGCTGCTGTTCTTTCTCTTTCACCATTCTGCTCATATTCCATTTCACTTGTTGCAAATCAGTGAACCATGTTAAGAATCAAAGCAATGAACACTTTCATTTATAGTCTGTTGCTGTTGCTCAGGTTGAGGTTTAGGACAGGTGTTCCCAAACTTTCTCTGGCCATGTACCCCTTCAGCATTTCGATAGAAAGCATGTACCCCTAAAAGTTCTTATGACAAAAAGGTTGAGGAAAATAACAAAAAGATATTTATTTCATATAAGCATGATTTTGAAAATAATATTCATAGATGAATATATAAATACTTTGAAATAACATAGCCTATATGTAAACATATTTTTCCCTTCAATTGCTAACGTTAAATGTACCTCTTCAGATAGGAAAGGTAGCCCTAACGGTACATGTATTGCAGTTTGGGAACCCCTAGATTAGGATTAGAGGCTAAGTTTAGGATTAGATTTAGGGTTTAGGTTTAGTATGTTACTACTAGCAATTGTAGTGCAAACTAGCGCACACTTGTCGTGTGTTACACATTACAGTCGGCGGATGAATAAGTTTTCAAAAGTGAACATCCCATCGCCTACGTATAGCTACTGCCTTAAGACTACATGGTTTCAGTGTCCAAAGGACAATGAACTGAAAACTTGAGTGTTGCTACTTGGAAGAGACTATGGAACCACCCACGGATCTTCCTATTTCAAACTTATTCGACCATACCGCATCGCATGACGCAGTTCGAATAAAGCAGTCACTTTGTCACTCAACTGGCATTGATCTAGTAACCTTAGAAAGGATACTTTCCAAGTTTGCCATGCCAATGGTTGAGGGTTCACCTCTTGACTTGGCGCTTTATGTTTTCGTAAGTGAATGCTTGCACGTTTCAATTCATGCGACTAGTTTTTCTTTACTTTTTTCAAAACTTTCCGAACTTTTCCTTTAGGGGTTAGCGTGTTAGCTTAGGGTTACCTTAGTGTTAGCTTAGCATTAGGTTAGGGTTAGGTCAGTGTTAGCTTAGGGTTAGGTTAGTGTTAGCTTAGGGTTAGGTCAGCATTAGGTTAGGGTTAGCTTAGCATTAGGTTAGGGCTACGGTTAGGGTTAAGGTTTATCTTTTGTGTTTACTATGTTTCTACAAAGCCTACTGCATTCTTCTCATGCGTTACTGTCGCGTTACCGGAGATGGTTGAATAAGGTTTCAAATTTGAAGATCCATAGATGGTTCTGTAGCCACTGCCTTGTTACTTGGCTTTTGAGGTTACGTTATATTATGGGCCGGTCCAGGCCAAAGAATAATTTGTGTTTCTGCATAAACAGGCTGTGTGGTTTCTTGTTGCCTCCGGGCTGGCCGGGCTGCACAAGTGCTAGCCTATGCCATCTCTACAGGCTGGAGCTGAAGGTGTCAAGAACAAAAAATAACTTATTGTCTTTGATATTTTTGTGTGAACATTGCAGATGATACCTTTATGTAATGTTGGTAATTTGATGCTGCATGCAAGACTTCTTGCTGTAGTGCGTTCACAAAATACTCTGAATGTTTCTGTTCGTGTGAAAAGTTTTTACGTCACTACACCAATCTACTATGTTAACTCTGTGCCTCACATTGGTCACCTGTATACAACCACTCTAGCAGACGTTTCATGCAGATGGCATAACTTTCGCAATGGAGCTACAACAGCCAGGTTGTTAACAGGCACTGATGAGCATGGACTAAAAGTTATGCAAGCTGCACAAATGAAAAAAACTGGTACTATGCAATATTGTGATCAAGTTTCAAAAAAGTAAGTCTACTTTGAATAACATGTTACATTCCAATGATAATTATCGTTCATTATAATGAACAATGTGTGTTAGTTGTGGATTGTTGGAATGGCTTTCTAGGTTATGTCTACAGTGCAGTTGTGCTGAAAAAGTTAAAGACCACTCATGATTTTTCACGGTAGTTGTATTTTGACTCATCATAATTTGTTTGTATTCTGTCATTTCTATTTCATCTTAAACTGTCAAACACATAGCACACCAAAAGGTTTCAAAAATGTAAAAAAATTTGTTTTTTAAAATATTTTGTATGACTTCCTCTCTTTTTTATCACTGCTGCCATTCTGCAAGGCATACTATTTGCTATTTACAAGGTTGCATCAGTATCTGAGGTAATATTTTAAGTCAACAACAATTTTTATTGTTTTCCTCACTAATTCTATCCGGGTAGGATGCTGATCTACCACTTTGTTTTTCATCACTTGCCATAAATATAAATCGGGTTGAAATGTAGGCTGTTTCTTAACTATTCCAGGACATTGATATTTTTTCTCCTGTAAAAAGTTTTTAATTAGTTTTGATCACTGACACGGAGCGCTATAATACTTGAAAACATTGCAATCATGCAACACCATGGGAATATCTAATTTTTCCTTGAGAAAATCTAGATATTTGGTGCCATTCATTGTGGTACCTGGCTAGAGCAAATACAGACTAGCTCCCCCATTTGCAGACATTACTCCACAGACCATGATGCTTGGGGAATGTTTCATCGTCTGAACTGAGTAACAATCTTCATATGTGGCATCAACTGGTCTTCTAACAAGATGCTAAAGTGAGATGTAAACTGTTTAACAGTTGACTCAATTGAGAATAATACCTTCCTCCACTTTTCAGCGGTTCACTTGAGGTGAGCCTTTGCAAAGGTATATCTCTTAGCTTTCAAGGAAGATGTAAGCCTAGATAAACTGACAGGTTTACAGGCTCTGAGCCCAAATTCATCACTCACTTGATGTTTTATGGTAGATGTACTGACATCTGTACTTGTGAGCAACAAAGCTGTTGTGGGTGAGCACACTACCTTCTTCTTTATCATGTGATGATCTTTGGCTGGTAACCTTGGGCCTACCAGCCCTGTGCAGGTCCTGAAAATTACCATACTTTTTAAATCTGATGACTGCCTGATGCAGTCTTGCTTAACTTCAGTTTTTCAGATATCTGCCTTTGTGAGCATTATCTTCCTGCAAAGTAACAATTATTAACCTCTCCATAACTAATATCCCTCTTTTTTGTCCATATTTTTAGCAGCTAAACTTCATTTCAAATATTTTTGTTTCCAAGAGAAGCAGATTGTCTAAAGCTCATTCTTAAAAGTTTTGATAAAGGCATCCATTATCTAACAATGTTCTTCCAACATAAAAAGCAATGTAACGAAACAAACGGACAATTTTCCAAACTTGTTATAAAAATCCAATTTTTGGGCAGGTGGTCTTAAACTTTTGAGTGTGACTGTATATGTTTTAAGTGCCATTATTATTACTGTGCAGTTTTAAACTTATTCTTAATATATTGGCGAGTAAAGCTTGCCTGATAAAGACTTTTTAGTGCCAATACTGACATTTTGAACTTCACTACCAACTGATATTTTTGCCACATTCAAACCACACATAAGACTTTGCAGTGCATATTAAACTTACTCAAACTTAATTGGGATTAGTTGAGAACTCAAGAAATGCACGAAAATCTTTGCATTTTTCCAAATTAATGATTTAATAACCAAATTTTACAGTTTCCTATAATTCAGGAAGCACAGTTTATATGCATAGTCTCCTGGTAATTAATATCTTTAGTCGTCATGAAAAATGCAGTGCTGAAAACTTGTTCACTTTGTGACAAATTTGGAGGTGCTAATAGTGCAGATATATATTGGCAGTATTTTTCCAATATGATATGTCAGCATCAATATTATATCAGCTGATCGATGAACATCATCATGATGATGTATTAACAAGCCCTAATTGTATGTTAATTATTATCCAGGTAGCACTGAAGTGCAAAACAAAAAAATTCTTTCATTGTATGTAAATCTTGTGCTGTGTTTTGTTTTTGCAGTTTATTCGAGAAAGTTGGCCACTTGGCCACAATTTGAAAGTTTTTTTCCATGGTGTTAACCTTCAATGATGTTTTTTTTTCTAAAAGGGAAGATTAAAAATCCTGCCGTCATAAACTAAGGCATTCTCCTGGGTTTAACTAAGCCTTTGCTTGATCCTAAACCATATCTTGACTGCAATATATCTAACCTCTTGGTGTTAGGTCAAAAATAAGTAAATGCATATATAAAAATAAATGTATCATGAAACTAATCTCACAAAGAAACTGCCATTTTAGTGCTTTCTTTTGTGATCTTCAATGTTTGTATTTATTACACTGTGAATTAGCTTGCAGCATTTTATTTTAATCATACTTGACTATTATGCAGTACTATAGACACATGATTCATCATTTTTGCCAGCGATCATGGGCATCACTGGGGGGTTGCAAAGGCCTCACCTTGGATTTTGAAGTTTGATGTTTCTCTATCAACTTGTTGGTAGAAAAATGTTTTCCTATTAGTTTTGAGTTGGTGAAATTTATTTAACTCACTGTTTACCCTCGCACAGAAAAATCTTTTTGGCCACCCTTTGGAAAAATCCACTATTTCCCCACCCTTTGCAAAAATCCTTCTGACAACCATGACAGTTGTTTGTAGGACAAACATCAGCCTGAACTTCTTGTTATAAAAATGTCACTAACAGTTTATGCAGTATGTAAAAGCTTTTGCTGCATGTTTTTCTAACATGATAAATAATTTTTATTTTGTAAGCAGTTTATCCCCGCTGGTTTTATTGGTATGAACTGTTGATCATGATTTTTGTTAAATTGTTATATACCTTTAATATCAACATTTTCCCTGTATGCCTCCATTTGTTCGTTACACCATGCTCAAATGGTTGTATTTTCTCTAACAGTTTTTGATTGCAGGTTTACTGAACTATTAGTCCAGTATGCAAAACAAACAAACTAGTAGTATATATTTTTTTGTCTCAACCCAGCTTTTAAATTATGCTTGTAGGGTACCAAACACAAACACGTATTGCTATTTTGTGCAAACTGGTGTTGGTGCTTGAAATCATTATTGTGCTTCATTCAAAAGTGAATTAAGTAAATCCATTTGCTTCCAACAGTACTTTCTAAAATAGCAGTAGGCTTGCACTTTGACAGAAATGCTCTATAACACTTCGGAATCATCAATGTTGCAAAATTTTGTCTTTTAACTATTGCATCACTTATTTTTTTGTGTGACTGCTTCCTGAGTAATACTTTTTAATGATGGTGTGTTTTGCCTATGAGCAACATCTTCTGTTGGTCACTGTTCCTAGCTTTTGATATTTTGCGAATCCTGTGATCTGCTTTACAAGAATCTTGCAAAAATGGAGTTGTTAATTTTTTCTTTTACTTTATCATTGCAAAGTTCTAATGACTTTTGATCATTATATTTGACTTATATGTGGTCAGTAAGTAAAATTTAATTTAGGTTCTTTTTGCAATTTTTCCTGATACTTTCGTTGCTATTATTTGTCCCAAGCCCATTTTCCAATAAAGCATGTGCACAAACTTAGTGCTTGTTTACTGAGTAAGTCAACCAAATTGTTCAAAACAACAGCTGTTTAACTTCAGTAACCTCGTGCAACATTTGAGTATGCAGTAGTTCAATATAACACAGAGACTTTTAGTTTGTGACAGCTGCCATACTCCATAAATTTTCTGACACGAAACTTCATATTTGACCCAGAAATTGTTTGCATGCCACCTAGAAAGAACCTGTGTACCACAGTTGTGAATTTTAATGCTCTCCATAAATGTTCATTGCATGCAAGGCTGCAATTAGACCACAGAAAGATTTTGCGTGGAAGATTTTATAGTCTTACAAATACTGCTCATGTAGGATGATAGCAACAGCTTAGTTGGGCATGAGTGGTCATAGCCAATGTGGTGCAGTGCATATGGTTTGTTTTTGCATTACTTCAATTGTTTTTTTCATTCTGGATTTTTTAGGGTTAAACAAAACAAATGTATATAATAATTGCAGTCTGCCTTTATCTTGTGCATTTTCAGGTTCAAAGATATGTGTGATCTTTTTGAAATAAGCATGTTTGACTTCATTCGAACCACTGAGCAAAGACATTTAGCAGCAGTTCAAGCCTTCTGGAATGCTATTGCAGCTAAAGGATTCATATACAAAGGTATGCTTTGCTGATGCATTGTAGCTGTTGTATTCTGAAAATTATCCATAGCTTGAATTTGATTTTGAAAAACGCATTGGCATTTTCAAGGAAATCTGGAAAATGTGACTGAGTACCATTCACTTTGAAACTTTTAGAAAGTTTCTTGGCAATCCCTTGGTTTATGAAAGTGCACTTCCAATCTGATTTAGGCGTAGACAGTGACCCAAATTTGTAAGGCTGTTGAAGGTTTATTATGCTGGGATTATTTTTCAGAGCAACACAACCTTTTTTATCATTGCTGCAAACAGCATATCCTTTGTGTTGCATAGTGAATGTTTGTGCATCCATTATACTCCATTCTTTTTATGCAGGTATGCTGAAGTGTGTATCAGAACAGTAAAGTAGTGAGCTAATATACTGCACCACCTGGTTTAAGCTTTATCAGTACTAAAACCTTGCCAGTTTGACTTTCTGTGTTTTGTGGAAGTTTATCAAAGGCAATAGTGCATCCAACATTCATGGCAATCTACCTAAGAGAGTTAAAAACTACTGCAGTGTGTTTGAAACATACAAATTTTAAATTCAACAAACAGTTTAAAAATCAGTTAAATGGAGTCGTAATGTGTTCACCCATAACACCAATTACTGTGTTTCCATGTCCGCATTTTGGGCCAAGCTTCCACATATGGAAGTGACGCAAGTTCTGCATGCGGCCACCAAACCAGAATTTGGGCCATCAAAAGTAGGTGGACTTGACAAGTTTTACTTAGCCCAAAAAGCTTGGTCTTCGTGTCTTTGAGCATGAGTAGCGAAAAATAGGCCTACAAGCTAAGTGTAATGTTTAGTCCTGACTGTGAACTGTTAGTAGTACAGTATTGTAAGGTTGTGTAGAGTTTAATAATAATATAGTAACCATTGCAGCTCATGCTCTTCAGCTAGTAACTAAATTTGACTTTTTTAATATAGCTTGTTACTAAGCGATACATTTTAGTGCACTAAGTAGCAAACACTGTTGACTATCCCAAATTTGGGGAAAAACAGAAGAACAAAGTGTTGACTCTTCTGCTGTAGACTGAATTGTGTAGAATTGCCTCAAGAATAGTTAAGGGGCACTTCTACATCACCTCACACAATTTTGGGTTCATAGCTATAGGTTTTGCAACATCATTTTTAGGCTGTAGCATGAGAAATGTTCTGCAACTAACCTGTTTCACATTCAGTACCTGTGGGATCTTTTGCCAAAGATGTTTTGCACTGCATAAGCCAGTGCTACTCTATGCAACACCAGTGATCTTCTTGCTAGGCAGCAACAGAAAACTACCAACCAAATTAGGAAATAGGTTCTCACTCTACGGCGCAGCAAATGTTTGATTGCTCACTTTGAAAGAAACACCAAGAATGCATAGCACAGATCGCTATTGTTGTGATTGTACACAGGCCTGTAGCTATTGGGGCCAGACCCCCCAAATTTTTTGTCTTCCCCCCCAATTTTTTTGCGCCTAGGAAAAATTTGTTTTAAACGTATAATAAAAACAAAAATCTTGCTCCCCTAAAAATGTCTTTTGCCCCCACAAACCTTAAAACTTGACTACACGCCTGATTGTACAGTGTAATCACAAAATCAATGTACTTCGTTGTAGCGCGAGCATATGTTACTTAATCAACAATCTTTCGTGCACGCTTAGTGGCAATCGTTAAACCAGGGGTCTCAAACTCAAAATGCTCCTGTGGCCAAATAAAGACTTATAAGTAATCCGAGGGCCGCATTTTGACGCTGACGGAACAATGGCAGTACCTGAACCATACTAGAAAAAATGTTACGCCTTATTTCCTGCGAAAAGTATCGTGAGTTACAGACAAATCATTTCTAGCCGTTTCTACGCTAATTTAAAAGGAGCTTCTTCACTCGCTGACCGAGCACTTTTAAACGCTGGTGATTAAACTAAATAACTCAACATTAATCATTTGAAAATTCCCAAAAAAGCATCGCGGGCCGCGCTTTTGAGGCCCCTGCGTTAAACAGTACATAAGCTATCACTACGGCTATCCTGTTCATTCTACAATTGGTGTACTGTCCAAGGTGTACTGTCTTTCGGTGTACTGTCCAAGAAAGTATCGGTATACCCGTGCTACTGTTATGGTTATTTGCCTCACTGCCTTGCTCGAATTTATGCTGTATTAGCGAAGAATATAACAATGGCGATAGGCGTGGGATCCCGTTGAACGAGTTGACGCAGTCCGAATCTCAACAAAACAAGCAAAGATGGAAATGGAGAAATTATTCGACCTCATGCGCAGCCAACTGGAATTGCAGGATCGCCGTCACCAGGAACAGATGTGCGCACTAACTGCATTGCTGGAGAAATCGTCAGCTGGAGGCACCGCAACCACAGGAGTCAACTCCACTGTTGCGCCAAACTTCAGTGCTTTCGATTCCACGACGGACCTTTAAAAAGATTACTTGTCCAGGTTTTCAGCGTTTCTGAAAGCTCACGGTGTACCCGATACCAGAAAACCGTTTTTCTGACGAACCAAACGGCTCCAGTATACAAGCTTTTGGCAAACTTATCAGCTCAATGCTATCCCCACAGAGCAAGTAACTGATTTGACGATGGAAGAAATCGGAACTTTCATGGCGGACTAGTTCGACCCGTACCGTTTTGTGGTGCGTGAACAATTCAAGTTCTGGAGCGAAATGGAACGCGGACCCGGGTAGACAGTTCAACAGAGCACATATCCGTCAAAGACGCAAGCACCTGCGATTTTTCATCTACTGCTGATCCATTAGACGAGCCTCTTCAGACACATTTTATTTGTTCAGTCAGTAACCAAGCTGTCTTAAAGGCTTTCTTCAAAATCAGGAGTGGCGAACTGTCGTTTGCTCGGGTGAGCCAGATTGCCATGGAAACCGAAGACGTCGCCCGAGCGGCGAAGGAAACCGTATTCGGAACAAAGTCGGAGTTATTCTACAAGGTTTGTATATCCCGCAAGTTCCCAAGCAAACCTTCTGCATCTGAAGACCCGAGAGGGACGATACGCCGCTCTGTTATCGATGTGGTAAAAAAGGTCACCTTGCCTGGGAATGTAAAAACGCCGCAGGCAAAGTCCCGAAACTAGAAGTTCCAATTCATATCAACGGCAAAACTTGCACACTTGAACTGGACACAGCGACAGGTCGGAGTTTCCTGTCCGCATCCATGTGGGAGCAGTTGGAAAGGCCAAAGCTTCAACAGTTAAACTTCACCTGCGAGTCAGCGTCGTCCCACTTATGCCTGTTCAAGGATGTTTTACTGCAAAAACGTTGTTTCCGAAATCCGAAAACAACTCTGACGTCACCTTCATGCTTGCAACTATACCCGGTCTCAACCTTCTTGGTTGTAGTGCGATGAAGCAGATGGGGATTTCACTGGACCGCATGCTCTCTCCCGAAAGAGATGGACACTCTATCCAGTGCGTGCGCTTACTGTGGATCAGAACGTTTCATTGCAGAGGTCATGCGAAAAACTTTGTGGAAGTTTTTCAGAGGTGGGGTGTCTTAAGGACGTCGAATGGGAAATGAAATTTAAACCAGATGCAAAAGCCTACATTCTGCAAACCGGGAACAGTACCGATCGCCTTACAAGAGGATCTCAGTCGCGCTTATGACGCCGGAATTGCAAATGGATTTTGGACGCCGGTTACCTTCAATGCATGGGGAACTCCTGTGGTACCTGCACGCAAAACCTTGCTATTCGGCGAATCCAAGGCTGGGATCAGAGTTTGTG
>JGI24022J15233_10003273_pt1 | contig 15978 bp, 11 predicted proteins | sample Ectturendosymbi2_FD_15233 | JGI IMG/M metagenome (IMG submission 15233)
GCAAGAATAAGTTTAATAAATTGATGTGACCTAATGAAGGCTTTATTAAACTTATTCGTCGAGTCCGCAGCGAACGATCAAGCGACATACAGTGAATTAAACAACATGAGCGTTGTCCACCGAACAGCGACTTACGATCAAGGCTGGAGGCGCAAAGAACCAACGCCACGTCGCAAACAATCAACGCAAGCCAAACAGTTAACCGTGCGCAACAAAAATGCACTCGCGCGCAACAAAAATGCACTTGCGCGCGTGACACTACGAGAAAACAAAATAACGCCAAATAGGACATTTATTTACCGTAGTCCGAACAATAACAGCCAGCAGAGAAAATCGTAGAGAACTGCTGGGCGATGGGGTAATGAAAACCGCGTATCATCGTAGTTGCACTGTTCAAGTGACTTCAGTATAATTTGAACAGCTTCTCTACAGGGCAGGAAATGGGAGTTTGTTTTTACACTGCAAAGCCACTTATGTTGATTTCAGTCAAGATGATCAACTGGTCTATTCTCTGCGGTGCAATACAACAGAGTGTCGAATATGAGGATTCACAGCACTTTGTAAGTCGTAATCTATGAACAGTAGGTACTGCAATTCACCATATTGCAATTATAGCCTATTTCACAAAGTTTTATGACACATTTTATGCTTCTCCATGTGTTCCATCATGAACTGAGGAAATCATAGCCACATAATTGGGAAACAAAGTTCAAAGTTTAGCCTACACTGAAGTCATCCACTTCCAATATTACATAATTTGCACAGAGGTTGAATTATTCTACTATACCAAGGGGTTATGAAAACATATTAATCAGTATAGGGGTAATAGTCCTTCAGTCCAATATCTGATGTCTTGTAACTTACCGAATAATCTTTCAGTTTGCTCAACCGATTCAATTTTGCTGATTGTTTCCCTAATTAAGTGTAGTTAGCCTACAGGTAAAACTATTAAATGAATAAATCCGTCATTTTTGCCAAAGACTAGCTTGAATAGGCTATTGTGTTCCACGATAGTGGTTTAACATCAAACAAGTACAGAAAAGGTTGTCCAAGACTTAATACAAACCAACCACCCTTTATTTCAATCGAATCCGTTAGTTTCGGATTCCCAATCTACCTCTGTCAGTTGGATTCGCTGAATCGCATATGGTTGAAAAAATGCGCGCTCAAGCAACTCGGTGAGACACTCACGGTCGTGATTGAGTGATTTGTGGGATTCCCAATCCAACGCGAACCCCATAGCAGTGCAGTGTAAAGTGGGTAACAGTCACGCAATCCGTGCAAAGCGTAAACACTGAAACGCGCTGAATTGCAGTGCTCCATTTCAAGAATTTTCATCAAAACATTGCCCTTTATTGCTTCGTGTAAAACAGCAACAGTTGTATTTGTTTTTCATTCGTGAAATGCTGGTAGTTTTGCGTCAAATTTTAAAGTGTATAAAAGCGGTAAGTATCAAAATTAATCAAATTTTCAGTGTCAATCCCCCCCTGCACAAACGTAAAGCCCATAAACTGGTAAATTTTTCTGAACTCAAAGTCACAGTACGTTAAATTTGTAAAACATGCACAGAAGCTTTCAAATTGGTCCCGTGCTCAGTTACACTCTACTTTCCAAACATACAAATTTACATGTAAACACAGTAATGCATATATATAACTAGTTCGAATGTAGGCTTTCAGGAAACGGAGGTGAAGCTGACCAAACATTGTTGTAACCTTTCACAGCTTATACTCGTGCACCCGCACTAAACTTTCAAACATCATAAAAGAAGAACTCAAAATAAGACACGGATCTGCGTTGTCCTATTTTTCACGACCTGGACTGTAAATATGATTGGCTCGAGAGAAAACGCTCACATGTTCAGCTGGCTTTAAACAGATACAGCTATAAATGTTTGTTTTTTTTGCGTAGACCAGGCATTGGGAGAACTACGTCCACAAGCTTGTCCAAATTGTACAAGTAAAGCCAATTTGAGTTTTTTATACATCTCATTTGCATTACTTTGCGGAAATGGTTCATCCATCTGCTCTCGAATCTGACCAGATGCCAAATTTTAGAATCCAGTTCCCCCCACGAGTCATAAAGTTTTCCGAACCCTTGGCTTAAAGTATAAACATTGGCTAAACGATGTGCGAGGCTCACTTCAGACCGTTTGCATTGCAAACATAATTTTTATTATTTTATCCTTTTCCCATGCAGCATAAAAAAACTACGCTATCAGCTAAAAAGCAAAGCGGCTTTAGTTTTACTCACCTCAGATGGAGCGCAGTTTCACCCAACTATCATGTGTTGCAAACACATCACTTTTTAAAGTGCACTTCCGATTAATAGGCCTTTTTTAAAAAGTTTCACTTTAAACTCCAAGTAATTTCATTCAAGATTAAACAGATATGCAGTTTAAGTAGAAGCAACTTATGTTTTGCAGTTTTAATACGTCTTCTGCACGGCCTACGTAAGATATCTTAAGTAGGCTGTGGCTTCTGCGTCGTTTGCTTCGAACTTTTTGCGTGAAAGTTGCAGAATTGATCGCCCAAGAAATTAAACCAGACCTCCTTTGCTGACCACTGATCTACAGACCGATCTTGCGTATGGTAAGATTAATAGTCTATTTGAAGAAGTATGTTTTGTGAATTTGCGCAGAAAATCATGGATATGCGCATCCAAAGCACAGGCTGCTGCTGATGCAACTATTTACTTGTGCTTGAACATCGGTTGCCATACGAAGACTTTACACAGAAGCAAACACTTTTCTGGATTTTAATAAGCATACCCCCTCGTTAGTTGCTAGGTATTTTAGTTTATCTGATTCCTATAAATGCGACGGTCGTTTTTCTCGGAAAATCTACGCCGACTTTCCTGTCAGCATCCCAGACAATTTGCCATGCACCTGATACGTTCAATGTAGCTTTTTAATCATAAGAGAAATATCAACACCAGAACTGGGGTAATCGTCAATCGTAATCGATTAAAGTTTTTTGAGTAATCGTAATTGATTGAAGTGACCAAAAATGAAATACAATCGTAATCGATTACATTGCCAATTTAATCGTGATCGATTATTACTTCAGCGATTAAACTTGGAAATCTTCACCCTTCATCACTGTGCAATAAAACCCGGTTGTGGTGGCTGAGTTTCCTCCTCCATCATCGTTTGTTATGGTTATGTTTTAGAGGAGGCTTTTACCCGTCTATGTGGTTTAAATCCCGACAGTCCAGGGGCAAGCACAGCGTTTCTGCGTTTCTAGCTAATTCTCGCTTTGTTCCAGTCAGCCTTCCTATTGGCCGCCAGAAGTAACGTAGTGAGTTTAGTCTAGTGAGATGTAGCATCAAAAATAAGAACTTAAAAACGGGTTGCCATTTCGGCAACAGATAGCGGGACATTGCGAAGAGAGGTGTTCGTTTCACTTATATAGATTCAGAGTGAACTTATGAGTGTAAGCGCTGGTGTAGGCTATGTATATAATTAGTACATTAATTTTCATACAGTAAATTAACTTTCTATCAGAGGGATAAGGTACTTTAATCCAAGTCGAAAGTACCTTTCCACAACACTGATGTCAACCGCGATCCACTGGTAAAAACAAGCTCAACGAAACCTGTGGGGTTTTGTTAACCATTGACTAACTGGTCCAATTGACAGATGCCCAGCTATAATAGCAGTACTGTTCATTTCATTTCAAATTAAAAATTGCACAATGCTGGGCAGCAACCTGGTGATATTTTCGGGGGGGCAAAATGATGTAACTTGTTGCTGCACCTAACAAATACATACGTTTGTGAACATTTCGGGGGAGACAATTGCACGATTGCCCCCACTCTGGTTGCGGGCCTGACACAATGTTATGTTGGCTTGCAAACGATCGTAACCCGCAGTTAGAAGAAATAGTCAACTATTTTGAAATTACTACCAAACGCATTTTCAGCGTTGCTGGACGAATGTTCAAGCCTGATAGAGCTCGTTTGCCTGATAAAAGATTTGAAGCGTTGATGTTTATCTACTGTAACCAAATTTTAACCATTTATTATTTTTGTTTAATCAATCTTGAAGAGTTTGTTGCAGTGGCGTAATTGACTGGAGGGGAGAGGAACCATTTGACTCCACTGGCCAGCTAAATGCAAAAACAGCACCACCCACTTATCTTATATCTCGGTTTTAGTATCCTTTTAATAGGTTTCTAGTACGGTTTCGTCTTTTTGCATCTTTCGGAGAATTTTACGTTGATTTTAGGTTTCAGTACTGTATAGCCATTAGAGTCCTGTGCGGGGCGGGTTAACCCGCGCGGGTTGCGGGTACCCACATTTACGGGACGTGTCGTGGAGGGTGCTAGTTGTGCTTGGTGCGGGTGCGGGGCGGGTGCGGGTTGATAATATCTTTTTGCGGGTAACTGAGTGTTGAGCCAAAGCGCATGATCTTAATCAGCTCAAAAATCGCATAACACGTGGATGTACAGTACTAAAGTTGTTTGCCAGCATTGCCCTTAGGACATCAGGCCTACAGCATTTATTACACTGTGATGTAACAATCCATTGTTGCGAAACCTTAGCTCGGACTCTTGCCATGCGGTGGGCAAGTGATTATTTTCCAATGCTACTGTCGTACTTGTTGAGCAAAATTTCAGTCTAGCAGCCCTTCTAAATGCATAAGACAGCGCTTGACGCACAACTAGTCACAACTGGACGGAAACGTGGCTTGTATCACCTCAAATCTGTTGACTGCAGAAGATGAGAACTGTGGAAAAGTTTTGGCTTGGTCGCCAATGAAAAGAATGAGCGGCTTGATTTTGCTGTTTGTTAGACTGTCTTCAGGCGTTATGAGTAGGGCAAGTTTTTGCAACTTTTTATTACAGCTTCTCAAATACTTAGAATTTATGTAGTACGATGAGCTGGTTCCAGGAATTTTATATTGCCACTTTTTCCTTTTCACATGCAACTTTTATCAAGTAGGCCTATTGCGCAAAATGTAAAAGTGTGATTTAAGAAACATGCTTGAGAATTATTGCAGTATAGCTCTGTTCTCTGATAATCGATTCGAACTGAATAATGACCTAAGAGCAATTGTAGATATGACCCGGCCAAACAAACATCAGTCCAGAACTGTAGGCCAAAAATTGCCGAGCAATTTCATGCAGTGTGGAGCGAAGTTTTAGCATGTTACGCAAACTTTTGGCAAAAAATCACTATTTCTCCCCAGATAATGTTTGGAAATATTCAGCATCATAAGTAAATAAATTGCATGAGTAGATCACTGTCGTTTAAAATGCTTGTGAATAAATGCAACTTTTTACTGCAACTTGTTGAAAATAAATGCGGATTTCTCACGATTTTATTGCAACAAAAACTTGCCCAATTGTGAGTTTTTAGTAGTTTTCGGACAGGTGTGGGTTTGAGACCGAAAAAGTGCGGCGCGGGCGGGCGCGGGTTGGGATGGACTGCGGGGCGGGTGCGGGCAAAATTTCTCAAACTCCTGCAGGTGAGGGGAGGGTGCGGACAAAAAAATTCGACCCGCGCAGGACTCTAATAGCCAACCACACCCGGATTCACTATAATTTTTCTAGTTTTTTTCCTGAGTGATGACTAGAAGGAAATCTTTACCCTGGTCGCTTACATAGACCAGTGGGACCCTTTCAGCTAAGTTTCCCTTCTAGCTTAAACGTCTAGTTACGCCACCGGTTTGTTGTCTGCACGAACATCTCAGTAAACTATCAATGTTTTTCTTTTTTCCCGGTGCTTGATCCTCACAGATTAGTAATTTCGTTTATCGCATTGATTCACACGGTATGTTGTCTGAAAATATACTTATATAAAACTCTGCAAATGAGTTTCGTTTTCTTTCTGAGGATGTTTCAAGAAAAACGTAATCGCGATTGTAGTCGTGATTACTTTCAACGTAATCGTAATCGATTACATTGTGACTTTTTTTATTCGAAATCGTAATCGAGCAGGTGGCAAGTAATCGTAATCGATTACATCTGTGTTGTGATCGCCCATGTCTGTTCTACACACCTTTTGCCAGTTACTGTGCAGGGAAACCCCCTAACATGGGGTATCCTGTCGTGCACAATAACGGCCTTACTCTAAATATCAAGTATCCGATACGCGAACACTGACGTCGATATTATTGTAGAAAACTTCTTTTCTCACCAGTTGTCACAATCACGCATAAACGTTCGGCGTGATTGATAAATTGTGCCATTGACGTCGCAAGGGCACTCGGCAACTTGTTCGCAAAGATTGTTCTTCAGCATCACTCCCTGCGGGCACTCGCAGCCTTCAACCAGCTCAAAGAGAGGTTGAATCGAATCAGGACACCGACCATTGGTTCTTGGGATTCCGGGTGAGTAAGACGATCCCGTCGGGCACATAACGCCTGAACCGAATACAGACGCTTGTTTGGTTTGTTCTGAGATTTTAGCGCCGGTTCAATGGTCAACAAACACAAGAATCGCAAGTCGGAAGCTTCAAACATTAACTTTGTAAAAACTGTAAATTGCAAGTGTATCACAATTGGTTTAATCAAAAGTTGAAGAATGCTGTTGCTTGCAGCAGAGCGTCCGATGAATTTAACTTTTTTGTACTACCACATTTTCGTTTGGGAAAATATTCTCTGGTATTAAGTACTTTCATGTGCTTTTCCTATTCTTTGCGGCATTACATAATTGTTTGCATATTCGTTTCAGAAAACTAAAACATATTTCTATTTCGAAGGATGTGCACTTTAGACAACGCGGCCAGCTTATAGAGCAGAATATTGTTATTGCCGTTGCCGCAGTATACGGAGCTGATGTTGCGAAATTTTAAGGATCACCAGTAGTTGATGGACAAACTCTAATTGTTACTGGAGTGCGGGTCTGTCTGTGCTCTCGTTTCCAATCCCAAGCAAGGCAGGATAAAAGGCTCTCATCATACTTTGACGGTTAGTAACTCTCCCTTAGCCCTCAAACTTTGATTGCTTCCCGTAATCCTATTCAGATATCAAATTAACTCTTCAATGCACTTGAAAGCGAAGTAAGAACAACGTAAAGTTAAAAGGTCTGGTGTAAGCAGAGGCGAATTTTCACTTTTGGGGCCGTTGACTATTATAAATTGGGGGCCCTTCTGGAAGACAGAAGTGGCCGTAGTCACATTTTCAGACTCCGACTCCGCTCCTGTTCCGAAATTTTTGAACCGGATACGGGTCCGAGTCCGAAAAATTTTCAAATTTGAGAATCCGACTCCTGTTCAGACTCCGGCTACCATCGATGCAACCGACATTCAGCAGTGTTTATACTTAGGATATGTCATATATGAAAACCAAACAGATTCCTGTTGCTGAGAATGAAAAGTGACTCCGGATCCGGGTCCAGTTTTTCACAAATTTTTGACTTCGGCTCCGGCGTCAGGTCTGAAAGAAAAACGCAGGATCCTTCCGGGGTCGACTCTGGCGCTCCGGATCCGTGGCTGCAGATATTCAATGGAGGAAAATGTTAACTGTTTGTAACACCGCACATGTAAGCTGGGATGTTCTTTGACTTCAATTGTTTTGTAGCAATCTTGGGTCAGAAAAAGATTTTAACTACCATTGAACTAGACACATATCGCGATGTATTAGTAAGGCCAGTTTGTAGCTTGAGCTTATGAGCTTTGTTAGCAAAGTGAGGTTCGCGGGTAAGTTGTTTCTTTTTTTCAAAGTAATCAGGATAACGGTGGATCTACAACAGGCTTACTTGCATTAACTTGAGAATGTCGAAACGTACATACTGTATGAAAGTGGTTCTAGCAAGCGAAAGAAACCCAATGCTAAAGCAGATGCACTACGAGCTGTTTTAAAAAGACGAAAACAATAACCCAGTTTTTTAGTGTGTCAGAAGGGTCTACACCAGAGGTGGCCATAGCTACAGTGCAGGCAAGGCTTGTCTTCACCCCATATCTTACGGTTACCAATAAAAAACACCAAGAGATAGACCTAGGTTGAACGAAAATACCCCACTGGCCTGGTGTAATCTGAAAAATAGGTTTAGGCGTTTTGTTCCACACATTATACCTAACAATAACCAATTCTCAACTCCATAAAAAGAGAGTGCTCATCGTCATTCACTTCAATCCGTCGCGCTCATTCTTCTATACCAGGGGTCGGCAACCGTTCCCTAGTCGCGGGCCAAAAATAAACTCCGCAAGGTATGGCGGGCCGTACCAATTTTCCACCAACAATTACGGTCTTTTTTCTGTTTATGGTGTTAAAACTTGGGATATGATGGAATTTCAATCAGATTTACCCCTGATTTTGCAGTTCATAACGAAAACCCAAAACACGACATACAGTACGTGCCTTGAACTAAAACAAAAATACTGTTCGAATATAATTGCTTACGAAAATGATGGAAATTGTCCAAACTCCCAAATTTTTGGGGCCCTCCAAAATCGGGGCCCTAGGCTTAAGCCTTTTTAGCCTAATGGTAAATCCGCGCCTGGGTGTAAGAATAACGGTGAACAAGAGCGTCGCGCGTTCACCAGAGCGACAGGAAACAGCGACCAATTGCAGTGATGCATTGTTTGCAGGCTGTCGTGTCACCTGCTAGACTGTTCGTAAACATGTACCGTATTTTTCGGACCATGAGGCGCACGCAAAGTCCTTTGATTTTCTCAAAAATCGAAAGTGCGCCTTGTAATGTGGTGCGCCTAATGTATGAATCTGATTGTGCTTCCAATTTTATGTGGTAAATGGTGCTATTTATTTAATTGCTAGTTACGATTTTTTTGTAAACATACCACCGTGTTGCGTAATAAACCAACAACAATTGCAATGAGTAGTGGATGTGGTTCGAAGCTAGCACATACCTCAGATCGTATTACTCCACGAGGCTCCTGACTACATTGGCGCACACCGAATCAAACTCGCGCCCAACTTTTATTTTATTCTATTCGTGTCTAGCTGATTAGGCATGTGTGACAGATCAAACTCCCAGTGGCGATTGCTGCACTCGGGAGTTATTGTGAAACAGTTGAATACAGTTTGACTTATAAAAGTTTGCTTCATTTAGTGCGCCTTGTAATCCGGTGGGCCTTCATGTGAAAAAAGAACAGCTCGCATTCAATTTTTGATACTGCGCCTTGTGGTCCGAAAAATAGGGTACTTTGCATCGAGTCGCGTTTAGAAATTGCCTGTAATCACACAATAGGAATCCGCGAATCACGAAAGTGTATACGTACCCACCATATTTATTTTCTGAAACAGATAAATTTGGACAGTTTGACATGAAATTAGCAAGTTCTAGGAACTCTCGAATTGCTCTGATCTACAACGTCCAATTTAATGGCAGAGTCTTCAAAGCAAAGAAGGTTATTCATACAGCTGGGCGACCCAACGACAAGTTGTCCATTGCGAGTAGACGCCGGTCGGAGTTTTGTGGAGACAAAGTTCAAGTTTGCCAGGAGCAGGGCCCGGAGTTGCAATTCAGGTTTATCAAGCGCTTGTTAAAATTTCTAAAGAGACTTCATCTAAAGTAAGAATGCACAACCTGTTGCCTTCGATCAAAATGTATGCGGTCGTGCACATGTAATTTAAAATATCAATTATGGCAGCAATGCATTTATCAAAACTCTTTGTCTATTGCAGGGTCTCCAAACTACGGCCCGCGGGCCAAATCCAGCCCGTGAAGGCATTTTATCAATAATGAAAAAACATTTTTACGAAACATTTGTTGATTTGGTGAAATGAAGTATATCCCGAAACAACCACGTTACGCAAGATGCCCGACCCTCGAATTGCTGGGTATTAGCCTATGTGGCCCTCTGACAAAACGGTTTGGAGACCCCTGGCTACTGTATGAGTATACTTCGTAGAAAGAACCAAAAGATTGTGCACCCTGATCTGAAACTACTGTATGTGACGGGGCGACGGGCGTCATACAGCGCCAATAGGGAGACATCTAGTTGTAGAAGGCGCAATGTAGCCCAGGCCATAAAGAGTGAAACTGATCGAGCGGGGAGGCGCTTGTTTGTGCTGCCGAAACCTCCCGAGCTCTGCATTCGGGGTTCGCGTCTCCATAGCGACCGTTACACGTGTTTGAAAAACATGAAGCCTGGAGCAGGTGATACTTGGCCACTGGTTCTCATTAGAAAGCGCCATTTACGTTCTGAGGTAAAATATTTGTGGCATGTGAACAGAACACAAAAAATTGACAAGCAATTGAAGAGCCTATTGCAAAAAAAGCAAAAAATTCTGAATGTTTTTTTGAACACGTGGGGCGTACAGATGAATATTTGTTTGAGTTGCATGGAACATTTCGGAGTGCAAACAGGATTCGGAGTAGGAGGAAGCATTAAATTCGACGTAGTGGGGTTGAAGTAAAGCAAATGTGTCTGCTCTCGTCTCTGAACAAAGTGTACATGCGTGAAATTTCGAGGCAGGCACGTAAGTTCATTCATTGCATTTTTGTGACTCCAACAACGAAACAAAAGAAATAAAAAGAGCAAACCACTAAAGTGCAGAAAAGTTAATTGCGTGTTGATAAAAAATAAAAATTAGGGAAACACTCGAGTACTTTGAGAATTCTGCAAATTGGCGTGAACTACACATTTCAGACACAAAGATTTGGCGAAAAACCTTCTTGGTCAACTATTCAGCCAGCCATACTCTTCAGTTGAACATCAGTGCAGCTTATAGGAAACCACATTTCCAAAGTTGGAGGCAAATGCTCAAAAGTAACACCATTTTCCAGGGTAAACAGCTCGAGTGATAATAAATCAACCTTGCCCAAAAAATGAAGAGCCTAACGAACAGCATGCCACTCAAATGCACAATTTTTGACTTTATGTGCGACATGATTGCAAGCGATTACGAGAAAATACTTTCAGGTAAAAAAACGCTTCTAGTCGTAACTGCACATTGACCAATTTACATGGGTTTTGTGTATCTACCTCGCACAGAAATAAGCTCAGTGCTTGTATAAATTCATTGGCTACCTGACCCCGTTGTAAGCTTACCAGCCAAACAATATCTCTAACAAAACTATGGGCCTCGCCACACGCAAGCAGATAAATGCATTTCTAGGAACATGCCGCCAAACTCGCGGCTTGACAAAGCCAAGATAAAGGACCACTCAGCTCAAGACACTCTCGAAATATGATATTCGTGTAAGAACCTTACCGCACTTATCGTTGCTTCTCCATTCTATTGAAACACCAGCGTTGTTGCATTCTAGGGCGTAGCAGGTCACAACAGTGCAAGGACATTCACAGTCCCCTGCCCTGCGGCAAATGTAGACCAGTGAGCCAAAAAAGCAAACTAACGAAACATGATTTTTTCGCAACAATGTTTCAACGATTATCCAAAACGACCGCAAATGAGCAAACCTGTGATTGGTTTCGGTGGCTAATGCAGGCAAAATAGTTCACGATGGTCGTAATATACCCAGACTCGTCGCCACGGGGGGGTTTTGGTGGGCTTAGCCCCCCAAACAAAGTAATAAGCCCCCCAAATCGAAATATGACACAGTATAAATCATTGGAGGTTTTATCAACTTTTCAATATCCAGCCTCCCCGGCACAAACGCAAAGCCCCCCACATGAACGTAAAGCCCCCTTAGTGAAGACTTCATGGCGACGGTTCTGAATATACCACGCAATACACAAGACACTTTACTTGGCAAAGCATGATTTTCTATCTGTGAGCTATGCACATGAAGACTAGATGGATTGAACGGAATATCTGATTGATGATCATGTGTTGCCTGAATGAGGCTGCTACTGTATACATCGGTCCTGAAACTTTGAAATGCTTAATACCAAACCTAATGAACGTCACACGGCACCCTGCACTTCCAAAGTTCATAAACTGGGATCGCTAAAAACGCTTAAATTTTATTCCGGCAGAAAAACACCTACCTGTCACACCCGCATGATTGCTGAAGACAAGTATCGTAGAAATACTCGGGATCAACATAGTCGTGGCACTCGTCGAACGTGTCGCTTTTAATGATGTTGCATTGTTCCAAGGCCCAAAATACTCGGTGGGGATACTTCACGCACAGGTTAATGACTTCATTTTCCCATTCCGTACAGGTTAGAGGTGAATCAATCCAGCTGTTGCCGAACCAGTTGGGGAGAACTTCAATCATCCCTGCAATTTTAACACTAATTTTCAGGGAAACACGTTTCTTTTATGCGTAAGACATTATCAATCTTTTGCCAGTGCAGCGAGTTACATGGGAAGGAAGCAACGTGCAATTCAGCCCGATAAATTTAAACGAAGTTAACGATACTCCCTGAATGTTGCTGGCGTCTCTTCGACTGAGCGTCGTGGTTCTAATTCTAACACTGTTGAAATGGACGATGGTTGGAAACTCTTCTACCCCGGCGTGAAACAGCAAAGTCTGCCCAGGCTGGAGTCAGTGCCGGATTAAGGTAGCGCGTGGCCGTAGCATTTAAGAGCGCTGGGCCCTAACTTTAAAAAAACACTTGAACAAATGAACCACTTTTAAATCAAATTCTGTGGGCACCAATGTGACTAAGATTAGGCACACTGAATTGCGTACGTGCGAAAAACCTGGTCCTGAACAGCAACTGGTGGATATTATGGGCTAGATATCTTTTCACTAAAAACGTTTAAACTACGATATTCTTTTGTTGAAGAGAGACCACATTAGTGTACAGCTCGCTAATACAGTACAGAGACCGTAATTAATGCTTCCTGCAGTAGCGGATTAAGGACGGAGGTCTTACTGGGCTACAGCTAGGGGCCGCCGCCATTTAGGGGCCCCCAATTCTTAAGTCGGTAAACATGCAAACAATGTACAACACGCTTTTAATGTTTCGTTCATTAGTGGTTTTGCCCTATTAACGACAGTTTTATATATATTTAGAAACAGCTCCTTTCTAAGTTTCAGCCAGGGGCCTTTCAACCTTAATCCGCCACCAGCTTACGGACTCATCAAAACATTCGATCATTGCTGTATCTAGACAGCGTAGCCTCAGTATAAATATGGAAGTCGAATGCCAAAACTGCTTACGATTGCATAGTCTAGATTTTGCCATGGCGAGTTTGTTGATGATAGGCCTACTGGTAATGTTTATGTCGCATAAATGTTAATGCTTTATACCAGCTATGTCCAACCCGCGGACCGCGTATGGCCCAGTGGAAGGTTTTGTGCGGCCCGGTTTAGGTTTTTGCTGTAGTACAAGTAGCCTACATACTGACAACCTGACCTTCATTGGCACTAAACGGGCCTATGACATCACACTTACGGAGTGGTGAAAGGTGCAAAACTGCCCTTACCATTGCAGTTAGGATGCGAACACTTTCAACACATTAGTTTAAGTCGAATTTAGTTTGCTAATTGCAAAGTAAGTCATACAACGTGCGGCCCTCATTAATAAGCCATTCAATGTGCGGCCCTGATTAAGATAGTGACGTACGTTTTGGCTCAGTAAACAATTTCGGTTGAACTTTTGTGTCTGTCGGAATTATTATATCGCAGTAGCATCAACTTGTTTGCATTTCTGACGGTGATCTGGAGAATTTACAATAATTAAGTCTTCGTTCCTTTCGGATTTGCTTCTTTCAACCACTCTACGTTAAAATTGCTGTGTGTCCCACTTTAGTATATTATTTGGGCTTACTTCATTAATACACGTATCTCTGTCACTTGAACACATTTCACCTAGCTAATATTTATAATTTATACGGGAACAGTTGCATGTTCATCAGTTATGCTGAAGACTAAGGTGCCTTGATAAAACACGATAAAGAAAGATGAGACTAGAAATAAATTTTAATTAATCATACCCTATCTTAAATCATTGCTATACGCAGTTAATTCGCAAAAATCGAAGATCTTAAGAAGAATCTTAAGAAGAAAAACCCAGAAAGGCATTGAAAACCTCAGACCTGGGGGTGAAATCCCACATTTAGCGCCACTGGCCCAGTGATTTTGAAAGTATCAAAAAGGCAATGCAATTTCTACAACAGGCCAACGTGATTTATTGATATTTTTTAATGCCATTCATAACAATACTGTAAAATCAAGGGATATCTGGAAAATGCGTGCAATTCGGTCTCATTGCTTGTTAGCCCCACCCATAACGTTGCAAATAACTGTAATACGCTTTAATTTCAAGTCACAATAGTTTAATGCAAAAGCATTCAATTGAAAACCTACGCTTAATTGCTTACGGCAAATTCAACAAAATAGTAACTTCTTGGACCGACAAAATCCTATACACAGGGTTACCATTTCGTGCTTATTTTTAAGATTTGGGCTAATTTTCAAGATCAGTGTCTTAGAAAATATAAATGTGCTTAATTTTAGGAAACGTGCTTATTTCGGATTGGTGTGCTTAGTTTGTCTTAGTTATGAATGTATTTTATCAATTTGATCACTTTGATCGAGGAGTTAAAAATTGCTTACAAATTTGTTACGGTATTTGAATGTGTCAGCGATTGCGGGTAGCATTGTGAATAAAGCCAGCATTTAGCTCATTTTCTTTGACCAGTTACGAAACAATACATTCTATCACGTTAAGTAACAATGGATTGATAGTTTGTAACAATCAGAGTAAGTAGTCTTTGAAGAATAGTGACTAGTTCACTGTAGTCTAGTGCAGGGCTCCTCAAACTATGGGTCGCGACCCCCAAATGGGGTCGCGGAATGTAATTTTGGGGTCGCGAAACAAATTGGCTTGACAAATCAGATATAAACGCTTTTGTAAACTAATGTGACGTTCAAATGCATCATTAACATCTAAATTATCCATCAAGGGGTCGCCTAGAAAAATCTTTTTTGAAATGGGGTCGTAGAACAGAAAGGTTTGAGAAGCCCTGGTCTAGTGAACAATCAGTTTGAAGTTGCAGGTCAGGGTTGATATTGTTTCAAGTTTAGGTTAGATATAAATTGCAGGTCTTTAGTAAACTAGTGTAATTTTTATTTTCAGACATTATTAAGAAATTGAGTAAGCGTAAGTACGTGTTTCGTGACGTGATGGCTATGAAAAGGAATTTGCTAAAAAAAACAAAGTCGAAAGGGTAAGAGCTATGCTCACTGCTGCTATTGTGATAGTGAAATCAACCTGGAGGCCATGAGAAAAACAGCAATTAGTGCCCGCAATGCTACCACAAAACACAAAAATATGGCTAGAAGTATTGCATCAAACCAATCTATGAAGCAATCTATTAAAAGCAGAACTACAACAGCTAACCTGGAGCACAAGGCAGCAGCAGAGGGTGCTTGGTCATTTCATGCTGCCAAGCATCAGCAATCATTTCTTTCCAATGATTGTACTACAAATCTCATTAAAGCAATTTTCACTGATTCTGAGATAGCGAAAAAATTCACAAGTGCCAGAACAAAGACTGGAAGCATTATCACTGGTATACCTGCTCCATTTGCCCACAAATTACTGTTGTCAGAACTTGGAGAGCAGCCCTTTTTAATATCCATTGATGCCTCCAACCATAACGAAGTGAAACTGTTTCCCTTAGTTATCAGATTTTTTAGCGCCAAAGTTGGGGTGCGAGTGCGTATTCTCGATCTGCGATCTATGCCATGTGAGACAACAGATAGTGAGCTTTATCTGTTCTTCTCTTGAAGAAAATGTCCTTAGGCTGGAAAATGTAACATCATTCTGTGCCGACAATCAGAGCCGGATTAAAGGGTAGGGGGGCCCTGGGCAATTTGTACTGGAGGGCCCCTATGACGTAATTCATGACGTCATCATTTCCAACATTTAGATTTTCGCTGCTTCGCAAGGTTCCCGTTTGTTTTTCCGGTAGTAGAGAATGTGCTTACTCAAAAGCGCATGTAGTTAGATGCGAGAAGTAAATACTAGAGTGCATTTTTACTAAGAAAAAATATTTCACTAGAGAGTGGCTCGGCAAGGACTTCCGAAGATGTCTTTGCTAACAGCGAGAAAGTGTTGAGTTGCGTGCACCAGAAGGTACCTAATTACATTGAATGGAAGTTTATTTTAATTTTTCTACTCGTTTTCATTTCAACTAGATCTTCC
>JGI24022J15233_10003276_pt1 | contig 15972 bp, 10 predicted proteins | sample Ectturendosymbi2_FD_15233 | JGI IMG/M metagenome (IMG submission 15233)
TTAAACCTTGGGTGGATAACTGCAGGACGTTCCCCCAACAGTCCTGTTATTTCGTCTGGAGCGGCTCTGCACCTAGTGTTTTGTAATTGCCTTCAGACAATTTACTCCGGCCGAACGCGCCCTGCAAGCTCACGGGCTGCGTAGAGTTTGCGACTGCGAAAGCTCTTCTGCGAGTGCGGTTTCGTCTGGAAAGAATCGATCACTTAGTGGTTCCTAACATGGTAACTCGCACTTGCGGTCCTGCTGCAGTTCATTAGCGTTTCCATCACCTCAGGAAATTTTACCGGCTTATGACACATGCGATCCATTACTCCTGCCCGGTTGCATAACAGATGTTGCTACCGTTTTTAAAGTGTTTATGCGTTCACAATGAGCACTTGGTGCCCACGGCGTATGTGAGTCGTGACTGTGGTGATTTGCTGGAAGCACAGTCAATGGTGAACCAAACGTTTCAAAGTCTTTTTTTCTACTAACCTTCGCAGATACTTGGCATTAGGAAAGTTGTTTGGGGCCATTGGTGACAAAGATTTAATTAAGTTGCTTGTCTTTCGAGAATATTGAGTAGTGATCGTTTGTTGATTGTGCGAAAGAAACTGATTCTTTAATGGATGACATTGGGTCATATGTTGTAGAGCTTTCGTTGTAATGTTTCTTTTTTTTGCAATGCATCCAGGGTTGTATCTAGAATTTAATTTTTAATTTATTAAGTTAATGATTGTGTTCAAACGTTACGGGCTTATCTGACTCAAAATTTTTTTACAAACCAACCTAAAATCAACCATTGTGTGCTTTTTCAAGCAGGTTTAGTAGCAAAGCAAGCATGGGCATGGACAGTGCATCAATATTTTGAACACATGCTTGTAAAAGTGTGGTTGGAGCGCAACTGATGACCTCGAGAACTCACCAGGAAGAACAGCTGCAAATGCTGGAGAAAAAACTGGGCGTCCGGGGCCATTCTATTAATTCTTAATTTCGAGACAGCTTTTCTCAAACAAACACCATTTAACAATGACCCAAACTTTAAGCCGACTTCAAGTTTATCGTAGCACTCAATTAGAAGTATTCGAATCACGAAACCAGTGGTTCCCGAAGTGTGGGTTGCGACCCAAACAGGAGTCGCGAAATGTTAAAAAATAGGTCGTACCGAGTGGATCCAAACCTGGGTTGTATGTTTTCCACGTTACACTGCTTGTCTGTGTCTGTCTGTAGCGTATGTGCTTGAGAAAATAATAGATTGCTGACATTGAACACGAACATAGCAACTTCCAAAAATCATCCATACAATCATTATTTTTTCATACGCTGTTTGAGGCTTGGGTCGCGAAGTGTTTATCAAATTCAGATTTGGGTCGCGCTCAAAAAAGTTGGGAAATACTGCACTAGACCCTGCGTAGGAAACGCCCAAGTAACCTCAAAATAAAATCTATGTGGGTTCATCATGCAAAGATTTATGCTTGTTTCAGCACTTTCGAAGAGAGCGGAGTGGATGTACATTTTTCACAATATATTCAAATCTTATTTCTTGCAGGTGCAATGAAAAATGCTGACACTTAGCACATTTGACATTGAAGTATTTTGGGTAAATGCATAAGCCATGGTCATTCCTTGTGATTGATTGACGATGTATATTCAAATTTGTTTCGGGCGAAATTTGCAAAATTTTTACTGCATACCACCTGGTCACTTGTATGCATTTGTGTTACGCGTTTCAATGTTTCTTTCTATTGAATTTTGCTGGTTGTATTTATCTCATTTCCGAATCAATGACGTTCTAAAAAAGTCACTGATACTTTGGTTGTTTAATTTTTTGCTTGGTTCTGCTTTCACACAACTTACTTTCTGCTTTTTGAATCACGTGGACTTTGTCTTCATTTCCCTACGTTTTACTGTCCTAAGCTGCCCTCCCATTGGGAAAACAAGAAACGCTCCTGTTTCGGGGTCCTGTCAAGTATGCTGCCCACATTATTTTACCCCTATGTTGTGCATTTCATACCATTCATTTGAGATGTTTATCAAAGAGCATGCAAGGATTTGGAAAAGAGTTGTTTATCAGAGTGGGTGCTTTTTGTTGTGCAATTTCTACCGGGCATCGTTGGGGATTTTTGTTTATTGTGGTTGGAAGCGGATGAACCGGTCTCGCCACAAACAAGTTTGCTTCAAACACTGCGCCTAAGAATAATGTGTTCCGTGGCTTCCCGTATGAGTGCGTATTGATTGTTGTTGCTGCATGTAATCAGATAAACCGACCTCCGTCTGGAGCAGTTGATATTTTGCAATTTTCTGCATCTGACGTAAATCATTAGCTAGGATTTGCCGCAACAAGTGAGTGCAGGAGTCAGTTCTCTCGTCAAACATGAACCTATCGGGATGAAATTCTGTTCAGTGAGCTGCATTGTAGATCGTGATCTTCTTTCACCTGGATTGAAAATCAAGAGACTGATAGTTGTTCCTACAAGTAGGTAATAACGTTATGCCCGGCTAGTGCCTGTAGTTTCACTATTATTTGACTACTGGCTAACGAAAGAAATATTGGTGGAAAACTAAAAGTTGATGTATCGCTGAAATCCTGATGTGATTTCTTCTACGCGCCTGCTCTGCAGAAAACAAACGATGTGCACAAACATTTGATACATCGTTATGTATTAGTCATAGCTTATTCTCTCCGATATAGCATAGCAATGCGGTAGTAAACACTGCTAAAACATTCGTAACCAGGACGTCGAAAATATCCTAAGTTATCTAGTTGAGGTGCCCTAAAACTTGGTTTACTCAAACGCAGTGTTACCATGCATAAACACATGCCAAAAGTTAATGTAAAAATCTGATATGCAAAGCAGGCGTGTGACTGATTAGAAATATAAAATACACGCAAATGAAAGTCATATTCTTTGAGACGATAGATGTAAAAACAATACGGTGTATATCGAGACATGGATAAATTAAACCAACTTATTCATATTGTGAGAAGTTTAAATAGATAATCTTAAAACTGTTTACAGAAGGTGCCGCGGGCAAAACTTTCACTCTGTTCTATTTTTGTCAAGCCACTCTATAATAAATAGTCTTTTTTCCATATTTTGTGAAACACTTTGGTATGAAATAGTTTCGTTTGTCAGCGAACCTGGTTTGGTAAGAATGAACATATGTCAAATGGTTTGATTTCTTGAACGTTTGAAATCGTGGAATTTCTTCACTTGCCAAGATTTTTTTGTAGCACACATTTAGAAATGCCAGATTGGTAAGAAAATTCAAGGCTACGGAAAACTAGTACACATCAAATGTTTACCCATTGTAAATGGATCGTATAAAAATATACGTAGCGTCGTAAAAACAGCAGCAACGTAGCTCGCGTGATTTCCAATACAAGGTACGGAAGTCGCACTTGATAAGATATAACTGAAAAAAATAACCTGAAAACCTTTAAGGAATGTCCTAGAACAGGGGGAACCTACATACTATCACGGGCCTCATGAATTGTGCATTATCGCTGCCAGGCTGCAAAATCAACTGATTTTATCCTAAAATTCTGCCTGTATCTACCTATGAGGAAGAGTGACTTCTCTTGACTTAATATCTAAGTACGTGTTATCATGGATCTTCGTTTGGCGCGATATTGTGTAGTCCAACTTGGGTAACGAAAATTCTGTCGCGGACCATATAAAATGTTCGCGTGGGCCGCAGGTTCGCCACCCCTGTCCTATAACCTTATGACGAGGTTGGTCACTAATGTTCATGAAGTCAGTGTTCGCAGCGTTTGGTAACAGTCCAAAAGGAAAACAACTGTAACAGATGCATGCTTTTTCCACTTGGTAACCGGGCACCAGACGTGACTGGTGCTGACCGTGATTGAATCTGCACTGTTGCTTGCCCTTGCAGACTACGAGCATCACTTACTGATGTACTATCAGTACTTCCATTTTTGCTCAGTCGTAGTTTGTGGCAGGCCGAATCCTGAAATTTCTTTCTTTCCGGGGCGGTTGAGGCGAACGCTCTTGCCCAGGGGTTCCCAAACTTTCTCTGGCCATGTACCCCTTCAGCATTTTGATAGATGAGCATGCACCCCCAAACTTTCTTGTGACAAAAAGGCTGAGGAAAATAACCAACATGTATTTACCAATAAGCGTACAATGATTTGTGAAAATAATATTCACTGATATATGTATGAATAATTCTAAGTATGAATAATATGTGGCCGTGGTTCGAACACCCAACCTTCCCATGTGAGAGGAGGAACTCCCGCCTCCACAAAAATGTATGTTTTCTGCGGCTTCGTGTACGAGTGCGTATTGATGGAAATTAGTAAAAATCACGAACAATAACTGAATTCTACGTACTACGCGCCATTAACATAAACCTTTAATGCAGCTAATGATAACAGAGAACGACAATATTTGGACACTCTATGCAGCTTTGGCTGCTACGCTGTGTTAAACCTATATCTTTGTGCCGTTTGTTCAGATCTTAGAAAAGCCTTCGACTCAGTGAATCACTCCATATTTCTTAAAAGATTGCATCACTTCGGAGAAACGCTTTTGAACCAACGCAGTCGTATCTTTCTATTCGAAAATAGTACTTCAGGTGGAAAACACGAAATCATCTATGAAAGCAATTGTTTCCCGTGTCCCCAAAGCTTGATATTAGGCCCGTTCTATCTGCTATTTATAAATGACTTACCCAATTCCGATATTATGAAGAACATACATGTTTCTGATGATACGATTTTATTCCAAAATGACAGTAAACTTAAAAACCTGCAAAACTCGATTTCCCCGTGGAATGGCTTAAATAATTGATTGGCTAACTGCACATAAGCTCCCACAAATTATTTTTTAATAAATGTTCATCGCAAATAAACATGTTAACACAGATTCCTATAAAAATATATGTAAAAGGGTCAATACTATTCAAACATATTTGAGAAGCAATCGTAGACGAGAAACTTCCATGTAAAAAGAACTGTAAACGGTTGTGTTATACCATAACCATATGTGTTGGGGTATTGCACAAAATTCAGTATTATATGAGTAAAGAAGCAATTCGCATGTTGTATAATAGTCCAATAAATTCACTAGTCAATACGGAATTAATGCCTGGGAAAGAGCAATTTCATGTGATCCTTCGCTGCGCCATATTTTGTATGAATCGGTGTTCTTGGAACGTATCGCAGCATTATGCAGCGGTGCCAAACATAGCAACCATGTTAGCGCCATCCATGTGTATGCTTTTCTGCCACCGTCACATGTCTATGCTCGTGTTCTTTAACGTATGTGTGTGTCCCTTGTTAGTGCCATGTGTGCATTAAGTTCTACTTCGTTGCGTGTGGGTATGAAGACATTACATAACAATCACAAGACCAGTTGTTCTTAACGTTTTCGCCCCCCTTAAGTATTTGTCCTTTCTTTCAACCCCCTGACATTAAGTAAGTAGTAAAAACAATTGTATTCACTGCTGAATTTATTTAACAAATTTCCATATTGTAGAGCGCGTTAAAGTTCGCGCCCCACTGGGGAAGTGCGCCCCCGGTTAAGAACCACTGAGTTTGACGAAAAAAGCAATTTGAACGTTTCCGCGCTAGATAGGAAAATAAGCTACTCACCTGCACGTAGTTGGTTGTGATGCGATGGATGCACTGTATTTCACTGACGGCGGCTTATCATCTCTTACTCTTGGTTGGACAAGGGATGCACACGACGTCTGGGAGAATATTGTCGATGGTTTATTTGTCTCCGGCATGTGAATTTTTTCGCCATCCTAAATTCTACTGCCTGAACTTTTGGCGTCGCCGTATTGTTCGCCGTGACATTCAACAAAAAAGTATTGATGTTTTAAATTTTGACGTAGATAAAATCGAAGTAATGCTTGCTGAAAAGCTTATTTGTCTGTTTACGTTTCATGTTGCTGTTGAGAGTACTGCAGGCATTTTGGTTTTGCCGCAGTTTTTGTAGCAACTCTGGCTTGGCTTCGAATTGTGGACTGCTAAGTGTTGATGCGAAACAGTTGGGTTTCTTAGGTATGTGAGATTTGTGTGCTTACTTTTTGTTAGTCAATTACTTCTCGTTACATCAACGCACAGCTGCGCTTACCAAGTCGCGAAGGTTCAGTGTCGAAGACGTGATATGTTGTTGCTTGCATCCTCTTGCCTCGTTTCTCCCGTTGTGAGTTGATGAATTTTTCGAAGAATGCTGAGGATTGCGGCGTAAGCTCGCCGCCCGCACCTCATTGACAAAGAAACATCAGTCCTTGTCTCCATTCCCGTAATCGTATCATTAGTTTGCATCAAGCGCTCCATTCAAGTTCACCTCTTAATTCCGCTGTTGTTGCTTCACACAAGCGTTGTTATCCGGACGTCATTGCCGATCTTTTGCTGCAAGTATTTTTCTGTGTTTTGCAGTTGCAGCAAGCTGTAGTGTGAAGTGCTTTTGCGTCATGGTGAAGTGCACCAACCTAATGAATTGACAAGTAAACCGAAATTTTCGCTTCGCTTTCACGTTTGATGCCGGGTGTTGCTGAATGTTTCCGAAAAATCGTCTACATCTTAAGCTGCGTTCTCAAGCAAACCTTTTGCATTACGAGTCAACCAAGGTCAGATGAAAACGTTCCATCGTCATAATTACCATCCAGCATTCTTGGATAAAGTCAGTAAATGCGCTAGTTTAATTCTTTTGTTTGTTAAAGCATGAGCCTCTGTCGTGATTATGGATGACGTTTTATGTTTTGGCCAGATAGTTGCTTGAGTTTACTTGTTGTTTATCATTGCTTCTTTGAAGTTTGTTGCGCTGTGTAGAGTGTCTACGGCTGACGTCTTAAAAAATGACAGTTATAAGTGAGATGCTTGTTTGCCAGGGTCATGTCTTCTTTTGATGGCGATGAATGCGTGTGCAAGTCACGTGTGTGTCGTGCATGAAGTCACATGCCGTACGTTCAGTTTTTCAAGAGTCTGCCACAGTGACGTCGATCCATTTTGGGCCGATTTTCTGGTCTCAGTCGAATTACTCCAGCATCACGCAGGCTGTGTTGCTCATCAGTGGTTCCATGTCTTTTCTAGGCTTCTGATATTTGTTTGGTGTATTTCAATCCACTTTATCCGACATGTTCTGAAATCTTGACGTTCTGTTTTTTGGCAAATAAAGTGAATGCAAATTTCTGCAAATGTGGTGGTGACTGCCACTCATCTGCTAGATGGAATGCTCGCAGCCGACCTAGGGTAAGGCCACGTAACTCTGATTTTTCAACACATACCGTGCGGCCATGGCTGTTAGTGATTTTGTGATTCTTGAGAAACTTGCTCGTTTGCTTGCAGCCGGTTGCCTCCTGTCTCAAACCTACCCTACAGTAGGTTGAACAAATCATTTGTTCTTCGCGAAATATTATTCGGAATTTCTCTGCAAACGAAATGACTAATCAAAGTCATTCATCCGCCGGCGTACTTGATCAAAGTTAATTACAAAAATTATGAGGCTATTCGACATTGTATCGTCCCATGAAACCGGTAATCAACTTGCAACGTGAAGATGGAATGTTTGTTTTGCGTGGTTTCAAGGTGCGGTTGCGTTCTTCAGCCTACACTTCGAAAAAGGAATTCGTTGCAGTTACATTTGCGGGTGTCTTTTTTCAGTGGGATTCCTAAATAGAGCAAAGCTTGCCACACTTGTGCATAACGATCTTTATTCATACATTTACTGCCATTCCCGCTATTGCTCTGGGGAGGTCGCAGGGACAGCACCCTCACGACTTGCAATACCTTACGTTTAGATATGTAGTCACGCCACCTGGTCCTTGCGCGACCTCTGAGTCGCCTTCCAGTGAGCGTACCCAGCAGGAACTGCCTCGTCAATCTTTCCTGGGACAGTCCGGACACACGGCACGATACAACGCGGCTGGGATCTCTCTATTCGAAGTGTCTCGACATTCAGGACATTACAAATTTCACAGCTGTGCATTTCATCGCGAAGTGTCACGTCGTGAATTCTTTCCAAAAATCCCATCTCTGCCACGTGCGCTTGAGGTAGCACTTTTCAGATATTGCGCAAGATTCATTGCCACAGGTGAGGTTATAAGTGATAGCTTTGTGGCGTTTGAAATCTGGCGTTTTGTCACCACAGAGCAATAAAGCTCACGCAAAACTGCGCTTGCTTTACCAAGCCGCGTATCAATCTCCTTGTTCTGACTTCCGTCACTCGTGAATACCACCACAAAGTACTTAAATCTCTCGACCTTCTGCAGTGTATTGCCGCTTACTTGGAGCGTGCACTGGCTTGTGTTTCTGACGAGACGGATACATCGGTCTATTTATTACTGAATTTCATTCCAGCTTGGTCGCACGCTCCTGAAAATTGATCAAGTGCGTAAGTTGAAGACCTGTTCAGAAGATGCACAAAATAAACGGTTGATCCCACAGCTTCCAATAGTGACACTCGCGTTGACTCGACTGTGACTGTTTGTCCTAAATCAGTGTGTTCCAACTACAGGCCCGCGGGCCGCATGTGGCCCACAGAAGCACTCAGGAAAAATCTTCAAATCCGAAATTTGTTAAAAAGCGTGTGAGGTTACGTTTGTCTCACTGAATTGCTTGCGCTTGCTAAAGTGCATTTGCATAACAACAATGCATACTACCTTTTCTGTGTACCATTATTGTTTTTGTTTTGTTTATTTTACGGATAAATTAGAAGTTACGGCCCACCGCTAACCCTCCCTCCGCTGGGGCACCTGTCTAGATAACTTCTGTTTTTTGGTGCCCCGGCATTCGTTGTCTTGAAGAGTACATCTGGCGCAACGAACTCACTACCGACAAATAAATCTGTCTGTATATCCGCTAAATGCGTCCTTGTCAAAGTGGCTCCCGAGCCAAATTAATTGCCCACCCCTGCAATAGATAATTTTAATTAGAACAAGCACAACATCTTTTATCGAAAATGTCCACTAACGATGTTAGAGACTGTAGAGAACTTCTGGAAATTAGTCAGCAAAGACATATTTCCCAAACTGAAGGATTTCTCATTGAAAATGCACTCGATGTTTCCAAACACATACACGTGTGAGAGTACATTTTCTACGATGAAGCAAGTCAAATCTAAAAACAGAAATCGAATGGCAGACAAAACATTGGGCGATAGTTCCCAACTTGCACCACTAACACTGGTACTGATGAAGGAACGATTGTGTCAGAGACGCCTCGACCACTGGCATCCCACTGATAGGGATTCGTAATAATTGCTATGTGCCATTGTGTAATAATTTCAATGACGCTCCACTTATCTTTTCTTTTTTAGTTTTAAATGTTGTGAATCTGTTGTTATATATCATCATTTTATTGGTAGTGGCCCGCGAGTTGTCACATTTTTGTAAAATGACCCGTAGATGAAAAGTAGTTTGACAACGCTGTCCTATACATATCCACTATGAAGACGAGTCCAACACCCACAGTTAATTAAACTCCGCCGACACGGACACAAACGTCTGGGGAGAACAATGGCTTAACGGCCAGTAACAGGCGACCGGTAACACTCTCAAAGCTTTTCTCGAAGAACGTGATCGTATGCTTTCTCCAGGTCGACAAAACACATGTAGACCAGACATGGCCACGGATCTGGAGTGCTTGAGTGTACTCCGGTAAGACTCTGCGATTTGTTTCGGATCCGGAGTCGGAGTCGTCAAAATTTTGTGAAAAAACGGACCCGGATCCGGACTCACTTATTTTCGGCAGTATCAGGAGTCTGCGTGCGTCATTTCTCAAGTAAAAGCAATGCTGAATTTCGGTCGCAACGATGGTTGCCTTGAGTTTGAACAGGAGTCGGATTCCCAAATTTGAAAAAAAATTCGGATCCGGATTAAAGATTTGGAACAGGAGCGGAGTCGGAGTCTGAAAATGTGACTCCGGCAACCTCTAATGTCGACGTCTTTGGCATACTCCCAAGATTTCTCGAAAATTTCCCGGAAAGTAAAAATTCAGCCTGTAGTATTACAGACAACCTCACTGGGTTGTCGTCTAGCTTTTGTTAAGTTATATCGCGGCATATTTTTTCGAGGCACGGGCCTACACTTCTCCAGGGCGACTAAGGAGAGAAATGTTCCTGTGGAGTGTATTCTCTCCTGTCTCCATTCTTGTGTATGGGATGATCACTGCAGTTTGCCAACCTTTCGGTGCCCTCCAGGCCACTTGACACACACGAGTTACGCAAAGAACCCCATAACAGTTACGTTAAATTCTGAGAACATTGAACATAGCGTCATCACCGAAGCTCCTCAAATCGACCAGCTTGCTTTCGCAGCCGCGCCGCTCGCACAAACGTCGTCATTGTGACGTTTCTTGCAACGCAAATGGCTGCACTTGGGAAGATCGAACCTAAAGCAACCAAAGATGCTTGTGCATTAAAATTCAGTATTGACATTTCTTACTCATCAAAACATCCGATGACGTTCCTCGCAAGCGTTTGTGATAATGACAATTGGCGATTGTGACGTATGGATGTCGAGCAAGCCCATGTTATCCCATGAAACACAAAGTACGTCACGTTTCGAGACTTACGTATGAAAGTAAGCCCACATCAAAAACCATGGTGGCCTTGTACGGCACATCTTCATGCCCTTTGAATTCGCGCTTGTTGCTGCAGTATGAAGCTGTGCTACTGATCTGCAGATAGGAAACAAACGCAGATCAAAAACCTTTTTTTGCACACATTTCATCAAAAGTTATCCGTTGCAAAAATTTGCAAGAATCTATTCAACTCACGTCCCTACCTTGTGTGGTGATCTCTACCTGCTGCAGGCACTTGCCGTTAATCTTAGAGCAGCCCTTAATTGCTTAAACCACAGTGTATGTCTCTTAAAGCAGCAACAAGAGCCTTTTGCCTCGTAATGAAAAGTGCGCTTCTAGTTACTTCGTTTGATGCGATGAAATGTCTTTCTGCACGTATCACACAAGTGCTGTGCAGTTTGCAGGTTCATCAACCTTATCCCGAAAACACCGCAAGACATTTTTAGTTCCTGCCGACGGCATCTTGCTGGCCGGTTGTGGTGTGCATTAGCGTCGGTCCCCGCTCATTGAAAAACGAAAGGGGCAAGAGAAAGTTGGCGCGGCATTTTCGATCTTACTGCAATGTGTGATTCGACTGAAATTGTTGATACACGTAATCCTTCGTGCGATTAGATACGAGCACATGAAGTACATCACAACAGCATCGAATTTGCGATTGATCATTTTCAAATTTTTGGCATGCTGAAGTGCTAGTGCTGTTCTCTTCGTACCGATGGTTTCCAGCATTTGAAACCTTGCCAGTATTCGACCAAGAAAACACTGCTTTAAATCAAGGTCAAGCTTTTAGCGGTTTTGTTCAACAGGCTCCGTTCACTCCTTTCCTCACCGAGCACATGTACCAGAATTTGCGCAAGTTGATGCCGGAGTTTCAGAAGGAAGCTGCCAAAAGTATTCATTACCTGATGCTTCCCGAGACTGTGTAAGTGTTTTCGTTTTCGTCTTTTTCATTAGTATGCTACCGCTATTGTTGCGGTATTGGTACAGGTGGTCAAATGATTTTGTTGTTTAGTTGTGTTTGTTTTAAGTAAATAATTATGTTTTGCTTGTATTTTTTTCTTCGAAAAACACGGCCGTATCTTGTTTTTTTCAGTCGAAATACAGTCAGGCGTTATTCCCGAGTAGTATGTCATCAACGCGAAACTTCGGAATTTTTTTACGCCTGTCAAGCTGTTTGTGAGAGATTTGTAAAATCAACTAGAAGGCGGCCTTTCGTGATCGGTTAATAATGTAAAACTTACATGGGAATTTTAAGTGCTGACGTTTGTGCAATGGCTTTCGGCGGATATATTTTGTGAAACTTCGTTCAAAACTCATTCAACAGTTGTCCGCACTGTGGTATTACACAATTAGTGCGAGAGAAGATTGCGGTCCTGTTCCAATCCAAGTAGATTTCAAGTTGCACCGCTCACGTGCAGAAACGTCAATTGTTTTCATGACTGGCCACTCAAGGCTTCACTCTTTTTCAGAGCATTTCGTTTAATCGTTTAAACCAGACGCGCGGCCGCGTGTGCGTTGTTAACTTTTTATCACGATAATCTATCACCGTTTTTATTTTGATGTGTGTGAACACATACATTTGTACCCTTCTCGTAAACAGAAAAGATATGATACACACCATCGGGCTTGTTTTTTGGGCCTCATGCTAAAGATTGCCGGGGTCTCCAAACTTTCTTGTCAGAGGGCCACATAAAGCTGTTAGACAACAGCTCGACGGCCGAACATCTTGTGTAATGTGGTTGTTTCGGGATATGTTACATTCTACCAAATCAATAAATGTTTCGTAATACCATATTTATTCGACTGTAAACTCTGGTTTATAAATTTTTTTCATCATTTCATGCGGCTTATAAATCAAAGGCGGCTTACATTTTATTTCTTTACCTTATCGAAAGGCGTAGATGACGCCCAGTCTTTTCTTGATTGCGTTTTGTCGACCAAACTCTCTTTTCGCATTCCACTCTCTTCAATATCACGTGCATACTCCGTCACAGGAGGATTATGATGAACAGAAGGCAGTTGTAGTGGTGTAAGCATCTTTACCAGGATTGCCAATAAAACGCGAAACGCACCAGTACGCGAATGTGTCTCTGAAACATAGGTAACCTATGTTCAAGTGGGGCTGACAATCCAGGGCGGCTTACAATCGAGTAAGTACGATACTTTTATTTTTTCATTATTGACAAAATGTCTTCGCTGGCTGGATTTGGCCCCGCGGGCCTTAGTTTGGGGATCCCTGACGTTAGGCGATAAAAATACAATTGATCTTGACAGAGTAGCATCAGTTGAGAAAACCATTGCTATTGGCACAAAAATACCTTAGTTTTGTCAGAAATAATGCCAAAAAAATAAGAGCTGATTTAAAAGTCGAAAAATGCAAAAAAGTGGTGTGAAAAAGTAATTTGTTACACTGAAAGCACAAGCAAGAAGTGATTAATGTTCGTTTTGTCATCGGATGGTACACATGAGTGTTAAGAATATCGGCATTTAAATTGTTATCTTAGTTTGAATTTTTGGTTAGTCATTGACAGAAAACAAGCTCGACTGCTTCTTTGTGTGCTTGTAGGCTCTTTTAAATCGATGTATGTACTGTGCATATTAATCAGCGGCCAACTCTGGCTACATCATTTCTTCCTGCATTGTTATGTTCTTGTATGCAACAGCTCGGCTTGTCGCCCCGAGGCTAAACCACAACATCGCAGGGGGGGAAGCATGCCGCCAGCCTCGAATCGATCATCCTCAGAAGCTTTATCTGGCATCGAATCCGCGTCGTGTTTTTTTTGCCAAAAACCGGCGACACAACCATCTACTTGCGGTTGCGTCAGTCACTGACCAACTGCCACTTTTTTCTCGGACCACTTGACTCGTGTTGTTGCGGGCATATCATCTAATTCTAGCTGTTCTCGGGCAGCATGTAAAACCTTAAATACAATCCGGAATGTCTTTTGCACAGTAAAAACTAAATACGGCCTACGTGCGTCAGTTGGTGTTCGCGCCAATTTCCGCAAACTGTTCTCTGAGCGGCCGCTGGTGCAGAGTTGTGAACGGGTCTCGTTTTGAAGATCGAAGCCGAGATTTCTTTTTGAAGCCCGTTTTAAGCCCGAAAGCCAAATACACCGAGTGACTCAAGATTTGCGCAACTGCGGTATTGGTGGTGTACCAAAGCAAGCGTGACTAAATCATTCACAATTAATCATTTTTATTGAAGATTGAATCGACTCGATTACGTCATCAGTAACTGGCGACAAAAGTGTCCGTTGTTCCGAAAAAAAATTGTATGCAGACCCGAAATCGGTCCGATATTGTGACAAACTTAGCCCGAACCCGATCTGACCGAAAAGCCCGGCCCGACTTACAACTCTTGCGCTGGTGCAAGTCTGTTCACTGCGTCAAGGCTAAGATCTGCCATCCCACTACATTTTTCACGATATGCGGCGACATGGTATCAGTGTAGCTGGATGCACCTCAGGTTGTGATGCCGGAAAGAAAATTGACAACCTTGTAAGCCGCAGTATCCGAACAGTGGTGCCATGATCACAACAGTTATGTCAGTTGTACGTTTCCACTACTCATTAGGGTTCCCACGCGGTATTGAAAGTATTGAAAAAGTATTAATTTTTGAAATCAGTTTTCAAGACTTTGAAAAAGTATTGGATTTGGTCAAAATGTACATAAAGTATTGAAAAAGTATGGAAATTCCAAATTCAGCCGTTTGTTTATTCAAATTTTGTTCGTTACCGCTTAGGACAGTTCTGCAGAAGTTTTCTGCGTTGTGTTCCATCAATAAAATTTTCGAAAAATGAAGCTGATGATGGTTCGAAAGTCTATTAATTCGGTAATGAAAAAGTATGGAAAATAGTTTTTGAAAATGTGTGGGAACCCTGTCTCATAATTTCTATTGTCCTAATTCGAAAAGCGTACGCTATTGGATGGTTCACATGTCGTATTGAAAACTTTGGTTCGGTATTTCTTGTCGCGGTAAGGCAGCATAAAGAAAAATTTGGTACCATCCCGCAAATTCACAAGACGTTTTCGGGCTTGGATACTCTACGAACAGCCTGGTTAGTCACTGCAACCAGGAATTTCGCAAGCGAAGTCAGTAATAGTTTCTGCGTAGAAGTGATGGGATTCCTTACATTTTGAGAGGTCTAGTTAACTAACTGCTTTGCGTTGTTAGTTCGATCTCACACACATGTCCCGCAAGTTTCAACGCCGCCTGTATAGCAACGAATCTGATGTATTAACGTGAGGAGAACTATCGTAAAACCTGTTCAGCTGAAAATAGCCGTCTAATTGTGGTTTTCTAACTTTGTACGAGATTTTCCTTATGACCAACTAGTCCCATCGTCATATTTTTGCAACTTATTTCTTGCTTGTTCGTGAAAAAAGCTTAACGGGACAACGGGACATGTGTTTCAGACCGATCTAACTACGCAAATGACGACTCGTTCTACAGAATCCCGCTTAAGAGTTCTGAGAAATCATTGCATTATGGTCAAGCAGTTTGCTGGCTGTGTGACACTTCGCGACGGTGCACCTAGTAATCGTTTTCGTGACTCAAGTTTCTGGTTCCATTCCACCCACACCTGTTGTCAACGCTGCCTAATCTCCTGATGGGGTTACCAGCAGACATTCTGAATATTCGCATTTTGTCCGCATGACATCGTCGCTCACAGGAATTCAATGTTGGCATAGATTTTGTCGCTATAGTATGCTGACAAAGTCACTTTTAAATTTGTCGGTATACGATTGTATGTGTCCACCGTAACTTGCGCTTTCCTATATAATGTTCAGTCAGTGCTTCAAGTTTTATTGACATAACTCATGGGGAATTTTCATCAGGTTAACTTTTAAAGACAATCCACTAAATAGGTTTTTCGTGTAGCTTTCAAAATGAGTTGGTAAAGCACAAGATTTGCTCGTTGAAACTGAGCTCATCACTGTATGTGTTGTATGCATTTTTTATCTGAATCAATGGAATTTGAGTTTCATAGCGCACATACTAAATAGATTCACTGAGATTGGATCAAATCGCAGGTGTATGGAAAAAGCCCGTTGGACAACTTGGTAATTTTTTCTTGTTGTTTGGAGTTAATGACCAAATTGCAGCCGAGGGTGTAATTTTCATGGAGCTGGAAATTTGAGTATGGTTTGCAATCTGCTGAATGATCAACACAGTTACGCACGGAGTGCTGGTATCTATCGTGGTTTTGCCCAGATTCACAGAATTGGGCTTGACAGCGAAAATGTAAACCCAGCCAAAATGAAATTTTGTCTGCAGATTGCCATGACCCTTTCATCCAAACAGACAATTTCTGATCTACAAGGTGTCCATAAAGTCTGCACACATTAAAAATTTTTATATCGCAAAAACCACATAAGGTAGAAACTTTACATTTTCGACAGTGAATTATACTACCATAAAGTTTGTTTGTTATTTT
>JGI24022J15233_10003277_pt1 | contig 15971 bp, 8 predicted proteins | sample Ectturendosymbi2_FD_15233 | JGI IMG/M metagenome (IMG submission 15233)
GGGTCTGGCAGACCCGACGATAGTATTAGTGTGAGGTGGTGGGGTTCGAATAACCCCACTATATGGTTTATGGGGGCAGAGCCTGTAAAATGCTGAAACTCACTCAGGGCATGCTTCTATGGTCGTGTTAGCATTATACAAAACGAGAAGTTGTTTACGCCCATATTTTTTTTATGAGCAATTGAATTTTAGGCATGCCTGACACCTTCGCTATATTTGGTCTGCTTACTTTTCATCAAAAATCGTACCATATTAGAGTAAAGTAACTTTGTAAGTGCTCAAATTGCTCAGTGAGACTTATATTTTTGGTGTAGTTTTTGTGATAAACTGCAGTTGAAGGAAAAGGTATTTTTTTTATTTTTGAAAACCGGGCCTGGCAGACCCGACGATAGTATTAACGTGACAAAACAAAAACGATAGTAACGATAGTAAACGATAGTAGTAGTATTCCAGGTCACCCGCGCCAGCCACTATGATGGTCGGTACTCTTTTGGCCATAACTCGCCAGCCGCTAGAGCGATAGAGGTGTTCAAACCCTCTACGGATTCGGGGAGTCTTCTAGTTTCGATTGAAACAAAGTTGATTCGGGTTTAGAGTTCTCTGGGGGAGACGTCACAACTGGGGTGTTTTTGCGTTTTTTTGGCCAACTTTACCCGGACCTGGGCGCCAACCCAACAAGTGATTTTTTGGTTCAAGTATTTTTGTGAAATCTAGGCTACCCGAGTCTTTAGAGCCCTTGGTTGGCGTTCTAGCGTATCTGGAACCAAAATTATGGCTAAAAAACAAAATTTGGTAAATATGCTACTCCCACAAACGCTAATCCTGGGTATATTACGCCCGTAACAAACCTCTTTCACAAGAACAACAATGCACTCCTATATGTAAGGCAGTGCACGCAACTTCTTTCGTCTAAGATCGATTTCACCTCAGAACAGAACTATTTACAAAGAGTGATGAAATGCGGAATCCACTCGTATATGCGCTTATTAGACAATCCTAGAATTGTACAGAAAAGCAATTATAACGTGACAAAAACATTTTCAATATCTGGTTCGTTCCAGCAAAAACTACTGCAAGCTAGTTTACGCGAATAATTAATATCGCGACACATAAGTTTGAACGAACGTCACGTTTTTGTCTATAATCCATTGCAAGAGAAAACAAAAAATCGCATGTGAGTAATAAATAAACTAATTTCCTGTCATTGAGACGGATGCTTTTCACACGTACCCCTGAAATAATGCCTCGCATCTCCAAGGGGTACGAGCACGCCTTGTTGGGAGCCACTGACAGAAACCATCGTTGATGCAAAACAGTGGCCAGATACCACTGAAAAATATCGCAAGATGATCTTCANAATCTGCGCAAACCTATTGCACTTGGCTGATATCTAAGGTCACGATGGTCAATATAGGATTTTACTAACTTTATTCACCATAATTTTGCACAATTCTGNAAGCAACATTCGCGANAGAATGGGACGTTGCTACCAAATATTACTGAAATTGCCGCTCCTATTCTTNTTGGCTATGGATCCGCTTCTGGGTGAGATAGTGTGGTGACCAGTCACAACTTCAGCGTGAGGGTAGGGGCTTAACGGCATCGGATTAAAACAAATGATGAAAATCTTGACGAGAATGGGTAATGGTAGCACACATATGTAACTTATTTTAGTTTAAATTGAGAGACGGTAAATGGATGTTAACACTGTGTTGACTGAACTTCAATCCATAAAAACCTATTTGTTCGAGACATCTCAACACCTATAGACACATGTGAAATAACTTAAATTGTAGTTTGTTACAATCCAAGTATTTCGAATCTTATTCGGAATAAATTAAATACCTAAACCAAATAACTGCCAAACATTACCCGAAATATCTGACACTATAAATTCAGTTGCCTTTTCCCAGAGTTTGTATTTAAAAATTACAGCTTTATTCTTTTGGCTCTGTTTTACTTTCAGGTTCCTATTTTTATACAGTTTTATATACAGGCTAACTGTATATGCAAACTTTTTAAAAAAATTAGGAAAGTGACTTGAATTATGTGAAAAATTGTAACGCCTACCTTGTGTATACCCGAATGTGGAAAAAAAAAATTTCAATTCGAAAATGATCAGTCGAATTTTGTTGAGGCACTTCTGACAAAGACGATCATAATTCAAATCACTTTCATAAATTATTTAATTTTCAAAATTAGAAAAAAAATGTTTTTAATTAAAACTTTAGGAAAGTGATTTGAATTGTGATCATCTTTGCCAGTACAGCGTCAACAAAATTCGCACTTCTGACAAAGATGATCACAATTCAACAAATTTCAAATCACTTCCAGCAAAATTCAAATCACTTTCCCAAATTTTTAAAAAAGAGCTTGAATCAATTGCGAAAGAAGAATTTCATCGTTTTACTTGCAGAGATTTTTGATCAGCTACGCGTTGGTCTGGACAACCGCCGGGGGCTGGTTATTTGCTTTTGATCGAGAAATTCTGGAATTGTCGGTAGTTCTAATATTTTTAGCTGCGGCGTCAGCCTACGTTACTGTTGGGATCTCATACAAACGTGTTTACTACCTGACAGCGCAACTTGAATCGGAAAGCAAAGGTAGGAGGCAACTTGTCTGCTGCTTTGATCACCAGAGCAAAACTTGGTGAAGTTAGACATTTCAGTGGAATGGTCCGTGGTTTTGAATCGAAGTCCACACATCTAAATGCCTTTTGCGAACGCAAACAGTTGTTCTCGGTTGCGAGCAGTTGCGAATAAAAAATATTTGCACCATGCGATGTGAAAAATTTTCCCATAAGCCAGAACGACTTTAAGATAAAGCATGGGCGTCGGAAGGGGGGTAGAGTGTCTTTGGCCCCGGGATTGTTTTGAAGTTTGACATTTTCCCTATTAAATTTTTGGCAAAATAAGGTTATTTTGTTAGTTTCGAATGGTGTACTTGGCCCCCCCTGGAAAAATCCTCTATTAGCCCCCTCTGGATAAAATCCTTAGGACGGACTTCCACGACATCAAGACAACACGCAGTATTAGCCCATGCGCAACTGCAATGTTGTAGAACACGTTCTTCAGTTGAAATGTGGTTATAATACAATCGCATGTCGCAACAAAATGCCGTTTTATTGCAATTCGCATTTTTGGTACAATATCGTCACAAGATGAAACGTTTGAATATCTTTTCAAAAATACATAACTGTTAAATGTCTCACGTGCTTTTGTTGCGATTTTCGTGAACTTGTTTGTGTGACCGGGCAAAAAGGATGCTGCAAAAGTGCAGCGTTTCATGCCCTCATCTGTACGCAATTTATGCAGATTTTATAAGCTTGCGTATATGCAGTGGCGTAACGAAGGGGGGCGAGGGAAGAACAATCTCCGGGCGCCAAATCACTTCGGGGGTGCTGAATCACTGTGGGGGGCACCGAAAATCCCAACAATATCACAAGTACTTTCTGCAATACAGTAGCTTTGCTTCCGTAAGAATTCAGATTGGAACATGGGGGCGCCAAACTTGCTTCTTTCTCCGGGCGCCATCTAACCTCGTTACGCCCCTGCGTATATGCGTTCACGAAACCGACGTAGGTATTGTTAAAATTTGGATTTTACAAGGTATAAAAATCACGATATAAAAGTAAGTCATCTAGTAAGTGATCGCTCGAAATAAGTTGCTGTAATTAATTCCTTTTCACGCTGTGTTTTTCGACGATCGGATCGTGCTTGGGACAGCCAATCTTAGAACCCGCGCCACTTGTATATGGTTTATAGATGTCTGTTTAGTTTGTTTCACTGGCACCAAAATTAATTTCGTTTACCTCTTATAGAACCCATAAAAACACAATACGAAAAGTTTTGGCCAAAAGGCTGAATTTTTATTTTGCGGCTAACAGTTGTTCAGCGTTTGCGTACTTGTCAACACCTGTACGTACCATCTGAACAATCCCATGACAACTAAGTCTAGCGGCCTGTCGAACGCAAGCAGCCACTGTTTTCAAGACAGGGTTTAACAGAAGCTTTCCGCTGCGTCACACATGTTATGCCAGAAATGCGTGATCTCAAAACCAAGGCCTGGTAGGTTATGTAACCCATACCTTGTTCGTTGCGTTTTTTGACGCAGTGGTGCTGTGGATGATGAGGATCGTGATCCAGAATGGGCTGTGCCTTGTTGCGACTTGGCTAACAATTGCAACTTTATTCAATCTAGCAGACGTCATGATTTACAAAAGCAGCTTTGGCATCAATCCAGCAATCGAGCGTGGTAAGATGGAGCACGGACAAATGGATATTACTGACTGCGTGACTAAAGTTTTTGAAGTGCCATACGTATATCGTTACAACCATCGGGCTTTTATCACAGGGAAGGCCTTGTTTGGTTCAGGGCCTAAAGATGATTTACTTTTTCACAGCTGAAAATTCATGATCACATGCGCTTTCTGTAAAACACACGCTTGCTGTAGTTCCAAGGCGTACATTTCTTCACGCGTTTTGAAAAACATAACAAGATGCGCTCATCCAAGTTTTCCAAGTAGTTGCGATTATTCTGGTACGATTCGAACAAAAGTTCACCTTAAATTAAGAGGAACAACCGCCTTTATCATTCGACGTGCGGTTTATGTTTATTGGGTAAAAACGATTAGCTCGTAAAATTGGTCATCATGACTGCTATCCGAGGTTATAAACTTCAGATCTAACTTCATTGCTCATAGAAACCGCAAAAGCCTGAAAAATATTTGTGGGTTACAGGACAAACAAATCCTTCTAAAAAGCACTCGTTCGATGCTTTTACTTGGACGTTGTCTTCATGCTTTCATCAGCTTTTTTCAAAGCCAATTTATATCACCACTGCCTTTTGTGGTTTCAAACGCATGATGAGCTTAGTGCACTATACAAACTATGCAGCCATTTCTTACAAGTCAATATCATGTGACGCAAGCCAAGCTTATGCCTCACTGCTTATCCATGGAGATTTATGGACGCTGGTCCCGTCACGGATGTAAGCCTGACATTTCCTCTAATTGCATTACAGGATCGGTTTCACGTGACGACGGTTCCACGGTAGCTCTGGTGCTATTGATGATTATAGTGATTGCCTGGTTTGTGCTGGAGAACTTTGTCTGGGAAAAGTACTGCAGCCACACTTTCACCATTTACCCCGTTTTCATCCTGGCTTTGTCTGCGCTGATCGACAAACTATGGTTGTGGACAGACGTGAAACGAAACTTGGTTATCGCCTGCGTGGACCTGGCAATAGTCTTAACAGTCTTCATTGCAAGAATCATCTTATCGGTAACGAGGTGGAAAAAGCGCACCGGTGCTTCCTCAACTACAACTACATCAGTGCCATTGGAAGGTCTGGGGTGAAGATAAGCTTGCCGTAAATGCAGTGCAACCTTCAAATATCGATACGTTAGGGGTATCTGCAGACGGTTCAACGATTCACAATATGTTATGTGCCAGAAAGACAACTTGAAGCCGCACTGAACTCTTGCTGCCAAGTTTCTCCCAAACGAAATGCTGTCGAAAAATTAATGTAAAACGCCCTTGATTGTTTGATGCACTTGGATGAAGGGTAGCGTGCTTAGCCTCTGCGCTAACTTTCCTATGGCAATATCCAAGTAGCAGAAAAAATGAAACTGCACAGGTATACAACAATCGATCTAACACCTCACGTAAGCTGTTGACTTGTCTTGCCACAGACACTATTGCCTGTTTGCGCCATGTAAAATTTTGTTTTAAAAACGTCGCTGTAAATTTTTTTATTTAAAAATTATTTAAATTGATCAGTTGTTTCAAACTAAAAATTTTTTTAAAGAAAGAATTTCTCAACGAAAATGTTTTTTCGTCACTGAACTCGATTCCACCAACAAAGCGTTTCACGTTCATGTTTGCGAATAATTCATGTTTTAAATTCAAACGTTGTGTGTTCGCCTTTTTCTTTCAAGTATAGGTCAACAAATTGATCATTGAATAAATAGTTTAAAACCTCTGTTTTGGATTTTTTATTACAACAAAGCTTTCTATGAGCTCTCACCTGAACTCATTATAAATCCTTAACATGCAGTGAATGCAAAAGGGGCTGCAGCTCATGACTAGACCAAATTAGAAGCTTACACCATTCTTCCAAAACACTATCTGCCTTTTTCTTGGCTTCCTTACAAAACTTGTTGTGAGCCTAAATCTAAGAATCATAAGTTCTAAATAACCGAAACCTAACCTATCAAGTACTGGAAAATTCAAACCAATCCTTCGTTTGCTATGTGTTAAAGTTATCCAGTGCTACAACTGAAACATTCAAAGTCTACCAAATTCAAAGAAAAATAATTATTCTGATGCAAGTTAGGAACCCTGCAGAGCTGTACAACGTTTGCTGCAAACATTATTACAAACAAGCATGATGACTTCTCTTGTTGCTCGTGGTCGGTCTATTACTCAACTTTGCACCTATGACGTACTGTGTGTCCACTGTACTAAGACTAATCTAACTGTAATACGTGAAATGGAAAGCCATCTTACAAAATGTTCAAATCCTGGCATCTGTTTCCGCTTACCATAGCAACAGTTATAATTTAAGTTAGACTTCAACAAAGAAAAATAGTTAAAACTTTGTTGAGAGAATCCAAAGCCTTATACCGCAAAAGATACAAGTTAACCAATGATTTATTAGACAAACATCTGTCATAGAAAAGAACAACAAGCATATGAATTTACAACAGGTTTTTTTTGGAATTTGCAAATAATTAAAGTTTAAGTTATTTAGTTCATTCACCGGTGTGTAAAAGTGGTCGGCCAGTGAGTGAACAAGTTCCTTACGAACGTAGAGACGGCTTGAAAATATTTGCCTGTACCTCACGATACCTTTCGCAGGACATAAGATGTAAAAGCTGTTTCTGGTAAGGTTCAGGTACCGCCATTGTTGCGTCTGCTTCGTAATGCGACCCTCAGGTAGTCTTAGTTCGGCCCTCGGGTTACTTTATAAGTCCTCATTTGACCCTCGGAGCAATTTAAGTTTAAGACCCCTGATTTAAAACATGGTTAATTCGCAAACTTCAATGGGAAACACTTTTTTACAGAGTTTGGGCTCAGTAACAAAACAATTTTCGTCATGAAATTTTTCTGGAGAATACACTTTCTTTGAAAAAATTTGCCAATTAAAATAATTGAAAAAACTCTTTTCATATTTCTTGCGATACACTTTGTTTAAAAAATTGGGTGAAAAACAATTTTACACTGATTTTTTACAGTAACCATACCAAAACTTTGACATGGCGCAAACGGGTCACCATTCACAGACAGAGAAGACAATAGAGAATACGTCCATAAAGTTTATTAAAAGGCAAAATCGAACGTTAGATGAAACGTCAGTAAAAAAGGCAAACCGCTCTCGATTGTAAGCTGTATTGCAAGCCGCTCGAAATAACTAAATAAAAACAAACAATATCAGCCGCGTGTTGCAATCGGCAAAAGCGGCATTGGCGAATAAATGCTGTTAGTTTGCGTCGAATTTAAATCATTTATGAAATTCCATGGGTTTTCAAATCCGTGCTATTCATTCAGTGTAAATAAACTTGCATTTTTCACGTTTGAAGCTGTTGCATTTGTCATATCGTTATTTAGCAACGTCTCTTTGTTTGAAGGAAATTGACTTTTAATCTCAGTATGTTTCCGTTGGAACGTTGGTTATTTCCTTTTCATGGTTTGCTCGTTTTATTTTTCTCTATCAAAAGCCTTCAAAATTTCGAAAATACTTTTCAAACTATTGCTTGGTTTAGAATGACTTTGTTTCGCGCGGTAGTCAACACCAGAGCGAGCGGCAAAATTGGGAGCTTGGCCAGTACAGGAAAATACCGAAACGTTGAAAAGTTAAAAGCTTGAAGTCATGACTTGCTTCGTACTTTTATCTTTTACTTACGCTTTCGAAAAAATCAAAAGTTGAAGTAACCGGTGTTATACAGTACAACAGGCTTTTGCAAGCAGTATGTGTAGTTTCAGCATTGAATTTCTCAATAATAAGTTAAAAAAGATAACGGAGTGTATTTTTCTAGTCGTTTCCCAAAAGTAGTATGATCTGTACTATAAACATCTCCCTGTAATAGCACGAACATTTGCAGTGTTCAATAGAAAATGCTGTGAAAAGTCTCAACTATCAGTTGTTTAGAGCACCCAAGTCACATGTGATTACAGTACTACCACTGAAAAAACGACACAACACCACTATTTAGAGTAACTGGAGACGCCTTGTACACAATACGAAAAACTTCTACTTTCAGTCAGATCACTGCCTGGATGCAATATTACAATGAGTGAAAAAACAAAAAACGAACTTTCACTGAGTAAAAAACAAATTTTGTTAATATGTGTCACCAAATGGAGAGTGTCTAATTATAACATTTATAAAATAAATATCATTTCAACGCCAATACGATAAAACTCATTGTTTAAGAAGTGTACTGTCTACTAGCAAACCTAATTTTGATTGAGGAAAAGACATAGAACAAGTGTTTCCTTTTATGAAATCTTCAAATATTTGATACTGTTTTCAGTGATGTTAGATCATAACCTACTATCAGGAAAAGGAAAAATAGCTAAAGTTGAAACACATGAGGTAAAATTAATATTTGAATGTTATTTGAAAGACGTGTTGTGCGGCGCTTTGAAAAAACTCCATGTTTTTACTTCCGTCATCGGAGTTGATGGGTCAAAGACGTTGATGCTGTCTCGTTTGAAAAAAACAAGTTTTGTTCGTCTGCGGTGATGCACTGTACACTCGGGGAGATTCTCAGCAAGCGGAGTTGATGAAACCTGAAGAACAGTCGGCCACGTGAGGGCAGACGTGGTAGCGACAAAGAAAGCAAAATCGGTGATCTGCAAAGCAATTCAGCATCGATCAGCTCTAATTTTTTCTTTTCTTATTTGAAAAAAATGAAATTTTTTTTCATATCATTTACATCAAACGGATTTTTTATTCAAAAACCCTAATGTAAAATGTGTTTACGTGTTTCACCGTATCAATATTAACAACACATGTATGTTAGATTAACAAAAAATCCAATTTTGGTTGGGTGCAGATATTTAATGATCTCAGAAATTTTGTATGAACAGCATATTAATTCCGTTGATTAACTTGAGTTATGAACATTTTTGGTGTAAGTTGCAAAACTAAACAGTTTCTCTGAAATGAACTACGTAAAACGCTTACAAGCGCAAAATCTTTTTGATTTAAGTGTATAGATTGAATCAAAGACTGTCAACAGATAAATTCGGCAAAACGTATCGTGCCGGGAATATTTCTGAGACGCCCAGAGGTCGCTGGAAATGTCAAGTGATGCGGTTGTTACAAGTCGTGAATGAAAATTTTCCGCTCTGTTTTGATCAGACCAACAGACTCAACTTACGTGTAGCGTCGCTACAGGGAAGACGAAGAGCTGTCCAACGCGCGCTGCAATAAGTGAAGGCGCAATGAATGACCAATCGCTTACTACGACTTTCACCTGTTACAGAAGGTGGAGATCTTTTGCAACTTCAAAACATTTGTCCATTTACACTAAACATCTGTTCACTTCCACCTTTCGAAACAACACTTGCTAATTTGCACTTTGAGTAACATGACAACGTATACCGAGAACGGCGACGAGCACACACACATGCAGTGGTTTTAATTGAATGATTTTGCTGGGAAAACAATTAGATTCTTCTAATTTTCCAACAAGTTCACGATACTTTTGTCTACATCATAGAAAGACGGACAAATAGACGTGTCGAAGCAGGCTAGGCTCAGTGTGTGGAAACAGAACAGATTCAGTGCAATAGTATAACAATATCTTGAATTCACTGGCGGCCGTAATTCATGCAAATAAACGTAATGCGACTGGCAATAACGAAAAGTTTGTGCACCCCTGGTGTATGCCAACTGGCAACATGCTAGTGTCTGAATCATACTCTTGGACAAGATCACCCTTTAACGACCGTGAAAGCCATCGCATTGGCCAATAAACTGGCTCTTCAAGTTTTGATAAATTGGCACTTGAAATTCTTCTACACGTTACAATGAAGTCATACAGACGCTATGGTGACATCACAGTATCAGGCAAATTTTCAAATGCAATGGTAGCCGAGTTGCTTTTGCTTCTCAGAAAGTGCACAATATTCTGCATTTGGTACCGCCATGGACTCTCTAGCGCAACCGGTCGGCAAGTTGTGCTGGAAACTGCCGCAGAAACAATGCAGTGGTTTTCGCGTTTCTTATCAGCATGTTTAAGAATCGCTAAGACTTTCAGACGAAATCCAAAGGAATTCTTTTTAAATGCAGGTACGGTGCACCTGAGTGATGGAGGTGCTGCAAATTGTTGATGTAAGACACATAACGGCTTCAATAGCGTTCTCTGGCATTACGTTACACTGTGTTAAGATTTAGAATTCTTGAGTTACTTGTAAAGCAAATGTGTCTTTAAAAAAATTTCGAAAATAATNTTTTCATGATACTTACTTTGAATCTGTGAAGCGCACAGGAGGACAAGGAATAATGCTAACATTTGTTGCAGGCGGTCGGAATCCATATGCATGAAATACGGAATCTGAATGTTGCGCTCTGCTTCAGGTGAACAACTTAAATTCTGTGAACTGGATGTGTTTCCAACTGGATTCAATGCTATTGCAATGCAGAGTCAAGCTAAACCAAATAAATTTTGTAACATAAAATTAGGAAAATGTGCATTGCTGTTCTGTCGAACTAAGCTGGCGCTTTACAATCAGTGGGCCCTGGATTTCTTTCACAATGCTCACGGATCATTTTAAAATGCTACAATTTTATGGTATTTAGCTATTTTATGTTAAATTGACCACAGAACAGCGGTAGGGCAGGGGGCGATAAAATAGTTGAGGGCAATGCAAAGTCATAAAAAAAATTGCTACCAATTATGCTAATTGTTTCTGTTCAGCAACGATGTTGACCTCAAAACTACTGTAATACCTGAAATTATAGAAAACTATTCCGAAGTTTCCGGGCGCGCGAATAACTGCAATAAATTTGTTTCAATTCGATATTGATAAACCATGAAATTATTTATGATACTTTTATAAAAAGGCACCTCTGACCCCGTTATGAAAGTGTAGGAGGGGAAATGCCCCCGTCATGGACCCGCTCTCCGGCGTCCCTGAAATCAACCGATTTCTGTGGATTAGGTCGGGAAATGAGAACCAGAAATCCGCCTATTGTTACGTCGCAAATTGTGCAGTGTGTCGCTTTTAAGAATGAAAGTGCGGTCACACAAACTGTGGTATTTACAGTTTTTGTGACGGATCGTTGCTAATATGACTAGAGTTTCAGTCTTAAAACTGATGCTTTGCCTGTTACGCTGCATGTGAACTTGTCCCTTGTCAAGCCTCTTGACCTAGCCACATCTACTGTAATAAGCAAGCCTAAGTGCTTCACCGCAATATCTCATAGTGGTCCCACGCCCACACAAAAATCTGTCAGAAGAATGGGTCGCAAGCTGAAAAAGGTGGTCAAGCACGATTTTTACACTTTCTATGGCAGATCACGGTGTGAGGCGCGGAGGCGAGGTCTACAGACGGCCGGCGAAACGTACCACATAGATAAAGTTAGCATTACAATATTTTTCCCTCACTTTAATACGGCATTTCACGTAAATTCACTAAACAGTAATACGCCCATGGGCGTCGGAAGGAGGGGACAGGGGGAGCCTTAGCGCCCCTGGATTTTGAAATTTTCCCATCAACCTTTTAGCAAAAAATGCTGTTTTCTTAATTTCGAGTGGTTAAAATGAACTTTAGCTGCTTTTAGCTCCACCTGCAAAAATCTTTTTGGCAACCCTTGGAAAATCCACTATTGGCCCCTCTCTGGAAAAACCTCCCGACGCCCATGAATACGGCACGTTAACTAATGCTAATTTTTGCTTTGCTTGTAGGCTAAACAATTGCGGATTTGTTTGCTTTTTTCGAATTTACAAAAAAAAATGTTTATAACTGATCAGTATCAGCTTACAGCATCTGCTAAATTTTTCGTAATTGTTTACTTGCAAATCAAGAATGACACAAATAACAAGTTTTCTGCTTGTAACGTCTTAAAGCCCTTGCTTAGGTTTACAGTTCCGTGCGTTGAGATGACGATGACTGCGTTGGTGTTCAGAAATGTTCTTCACCAAAATTTTCGTATCTTGACATGAAAAGCAATGGTAAACTTCTCAATGGCACCAATCTTGCCTACAGTAGCTCAAGCAATCTAAGGCACTTTGTCATAACCCCTCAAAAAAGAGCCATAAAAGTACAATAAAAGTTTTAATTATCTTTTGTCGGAAAAGAAAAGACTCCTGGGTTGTATTTGCTGAATTGCATGTCAATCTGATATTTCTCTTTTTTGTTGGTTCTATTTGCAGTAAATGCTTGGCCCAAATGTTGCTGTTTTTGGAGGCGCCAAACATTTCATTGAGGTGTATATTGATAAACGCAATACAAACTGTTTTGGAGGACAAAATGGTATGGAGAGGCAAACAAATGCAGACCATGTTCCTCTTTGTTCAAGAGCTCCTTCGTAACCTATAGTAGAACACTAAAAAAGGTTGTAACCACTTTCCATCTGTTTCCTTCTCCGACAATCCCTTCGCCTTCGAAGAGGTTTACCGTGCCTGTTACCAAATCATCAAACACAACATAAGGTGAGTACAAATTGCAAAGGGAGGTTTCGCGTCACCTTCCCTAGCTCCTGCGCGATTCTCATGGTGACTGCTCTTAGACTTTTTCCATCGATTTGGCATGCTTTTTGTGCTGGTTGCTGTGATGCGAAAGGACTTTTTTGTTTTGAGGATTTGCACCTTAACACATTTAGAACTTTCAAGCACGTTGCGCCTTGCACTATAGATTCAATTCCACAGCTCTGCTGCAAGCTGACTGTGGCTTCTCCCACATTTAATCTTACACTGTAGCTCAACGTCTGGTCTACTGTAGCAATTTTCTCTTTATGCGTTCGCTAAACAAAATAATTATGTTTGTTTCCGGTTGACCTCGTGCTCCCAAATAGTTTGGGAAAAACTAATTGCAATGTTGTAAGTCTAAACAAGGGAGAGAAGGAGCACATATGCAAACGGAAGCGACGCAGAAGTGCGAAATCTATTTATTTAACTAATGATCACCGTTGGTGTCATCGTGCTGCCACCTCTTGCCGAAGCATTGTTTTACTTGGCAGTATTTTCAAAAGACCATTTTTCCGCTACTAATTGTCCTCGGGAGCTGTCAACAAAGCTGTTCTTAACGCAGTTTTCTAAATTACGTTTCAATGCGTTTATATCTTAAGAAAAGTTCAACACATCTTTAAAGGATTCGCTACCACCCACTTGATACGTCGGTTACCGAAACCTGATGACGCTTTTTCTCTCAGCAGGAGCAAATATGAAACGTCAAGAATGCTGCTGACTACAACAGAATGATGAAACAGTCAACGCAGTTAAAGTTGTAACATAATAGTGGTCTTAATGGTGCTGTAAGTATCTTCAATCATGATTTTTTTCACTATTAAAGCCAACTCCTTATTCGTAAAATCCACAATGCTTTAATATAGCTTTTTCACTGAGTTACACAACAACCGTTACACGACAAAAAGTGTTTGTCGTGTTTTTGCAAAGACTAAATCATTCGTAACTCTTTAGGCGTAATGCCTCTTACATCAAAAATTATCACGCACAACTAGACCCGACCGTTAAACCTAAACACGAAGTCGAAATTATTGTAGAAATAGTCAAAAGTCTTCATCAGTGGCGTCACGCCTATAGGAACCCGGAAGATTCCAAAAATTACGTTGGGCACAGCAAGTTTCAGGTAATGCTTTGCTCAGCCACCGTTGATGCTTTTCGATGCTCATAAACATGGACGGACGAGAAGGTGAGCATGTGGCAGACAATTTTTTGGCAATTGTAGTGGGCAAAAACTGATGACCCCTTTTTTGATTATCATGTTACACCTGGCCCAACTAAATTTGTTTTAGCACGACTCCGCTGGCCATGAATGCATAATTTAAAATTGCTAATTTCTGNAACACTTAGCAACACTAAATCTAATTCTACACTAGGTATACCCGTTCATGAATAAATAAACCTGCANCTCACAGCTAAGTCTTTGTGGATTGTCTGCATCCAGAANAACACGCCACTCACAACTGTGTGAGTGTGTGCCACTNTGCCGTCATTTCATTGNCTGTCTCAACGAAATCTCGCCGTTGCAGTTTGTTTTGCANCAGACATAAACTTCCTCTCAGCAACTTGTAATCGGTCANCTTCGCACGTCGCTATCAGCGGGTCATCCGAGTACGAAAAATAAGCTTATTTTTCACGTGCNCTTATTTATCAACACGGATTATGTAAAACCAAAATATGAAACCAGTGATAAAATCAAAACGACTTGAAAACCTAAAAGACCATGAAGCAAGCCGAAGCCAGCGGAATTTCGTCAGGTTTGTGAAGCTGAACGAAACAAAAAATGATTTCATCAGCCCCGGCAACAAAACCCAATAACACAAATAAAAGCATATTTCAAACTGGCATTGTGGACGTGCCACTATACACTGGCAAAGAGTTTTGGTAAATATAATGATTGGAGAACTTTGATAGATAGAAGCAATCTCATATGCAAAGTCAAGAAAACATCAAAATTACTGAAAGTTTGATTTCATATGTGGGTTCTGCTTTAAACACACATCTTTGGATTTCCTACAGGTACCAAGCGTTTTACCTCTAGAGCAGTGATATTCAACGTGGGCGAAATCGCCCCCTTGGCGGCGATTTAATGCGTTAAGGGGGCGACTTTGTGATTTACCAGATTTGGGGGCGATTTCAGTTTCCAGGGGAGCAATTTCTGCAGGTTAGAATGTACCAAATTTCTGAATTGATTTCAAAAATAAAAACTATTTTTCCCACTTTGGAACCAATTCATTTCATGTCCTTTTGACTCCATGTTTCGTAAAAAAGATTATAAAACACAAGGTATAGGACTGATCATGTAACAATCAAACTAGCATTGTCCTGTGTAACGCTTCACTACACTAACTATCCAAGGCCACGGAGAGTGTTACTTGTTGGGAGCCAAGCACTGCGGTTCTGACAAATTTTCACGTATATTGTTAATGTTTAAAACAAAATAAAATAGTGGGGAAACTGTTGCAGCAGGTATTTTTAGTAGTTTGTTGACCTAGTAGGCGTTGCATGAGCAGCGTCAAAAAAGCGACATTAAGCAATAACATTTCCAACAGGCATGTCAACACGCGCGGAATTTTGGACTTTTCTTGTATAGATAGAGTACTATGGTTGAGTTTATTTTATGATACTTAATTTGGTTAAATTCGTATGCATACACTAGTATACATTGATTCGTTTCATTATATTTATGTTGGTTGAAAGCAACCAATACTGATATAGCCATTGGAAAATGCCTAATCGACCGAACTCCATTTCTAAAAGACGAAAAACGTCAGTTTCTTTGAAGATACTAAAAATGGTCCAACAATCATAATATTGCTACCACTGAATAATCACAGCGACTTTCGCTGCGATTAAGAATATTAATAAAAAGCTACGATCAAGCTTAGCCTAATTATTTTCTCCCCGTGAACTGACACAAATCCCTCCAACTGTATGTGTTATTATTAACTATTATAATTGCCTTGAAACAAGACTTCATTCATATAGTTTTTGGTAGAACATTGCCAAAACACTGTTTCGTAAGCAAAACAGTCATAGTCCGTTTTCATGTGTTTTATAAACTTTGGTTCGTAATGTGAGTAAAACAGTGGAACCAAGTGTCTTCTATTAAAAAATACGTGAAAAATAACTGTTATGAAACGATTTACGTGGCAATTAATGGCTAGCAAAATTGATTACTGTAGCAGCGCAAACCAATGCGTGCTACAACTCAAATAACAAACACTAAAGCCACGCAGATTTGCGTTCCAAATATAATCCAAGGGATCAAATC
>JGI24022J15233_10003278_pt1 | contig 15971 bp, 9 predicted proteins | sample Ectturendosymbi2_FD_15233 | JGI IMG/M metagenome (IMG submission 15233)
GAGGTTAAAGTACTTGCCTCGCTGTGACGAAATAACAGGGATTGTCGATGTACTGGTTGCTCTTACATTGCTCAACGCAGCCACAATTTGAATCATGACATTGGCATAAAAAAAATGAAAAGTTTTGAAACGTTTCAGGTTTAGTTGCTTTCATTGATTAAACGTTACAAACAGAAACAACAATTTCATGAAATAGTATTTTCACAAAAAGCTTTCTTGCGTCTTTTGCGACTATATGCAGGGTGGAAACTGTTATGTGGTTCTGTGAAAAAGAGAAATGTATGATATAAGGCTTCAAAAAATCGTAATGCTGCTTGACCATGCAAAGATTCACATTTATCATGGTTCTCACAAACGTAATTTCAAATTTAGAAAATATTTTAACATATTTTATTATTCAGTAAAAATGTTCCGTATAGCAAGAAAAGGTTCAGGTCGGTATAACAAGAAAACAATCCGATTGTCAATCTTAGAGCGTTCAAAATAATGTGAGCACTGCAATATAAAATATAGATGTTGCCATTCAAATGGAGCATTTCTTCAAAGACAGCATGATGTGGTATTTACATGATTGGACACAATATAAAGGAGCTGTGAAAAGGAAATCAGTCAAAAAATCCGGAAAACCTTAGTGCAGGAAACATGTTTGCATTCATCTGCTATTGCATTCCGAGCAAAGATGAAATGTAATTGTATCTACCATAAAATTTCAGCAAAAAGATCAAATGTGTAGTGGAAATACTTCAAATCTTCAGAAAAGACACAACAAAAGCATCCATTACTGAAACTAATTGCATCAAAATATTTTTTGACCGTCATGCCTGATTGAATGTCTTTTATTTAATCTAGCGATTGGGAAGAATGTACATCATGACGTACATGTCATACAACGTTGAGTCAACGGAACTTTCAGCAAGTATTGCGTAAAGAGAAAATTAGTTACCTGCTTTGGAAAGTCAGATTATGAATGCAACTATTCTTATTGGAGCTCTTATCATTTTTAAGAAGCGCAAAAAATGTTTTAGAAGTAAATGACGATAGAAACATGCAGTATTTTTGACACGTTTTCTCTTATTTATTTGCCTTTTTGGTTGAAATGAATTTGGCCAAGCACATCATCAGTAAATCTACAAAATAGAATTTTGTGTCACACGGTAATTGGCTTGCTACAGCATTACATATTATGCATTAAAGGTCGTTTGTATCTGTGTGTTTAGCATTTTATAATGTGACTTTTGATGGTCAAGATAAGAAATTAATTTATCAGTTTCTCTTTACAGTAAATTTCCTCAGTTTAGCACTAGGTGCTGCTGCAATGGGCTTGTTGCATAACAGTGAAGACCCTCACTCAATTTAATTGAAACCACGGTATTAATTCAAATTCCAACTGTGTTCTGCAGATATATGGTGATGCGTTTAACTGGTTTTAGGATAAAAAAAATGTTCGTTACTAATATGCTTGTATTTTCACATCGGCTACGCAGGAGAATGATCTTTCCTATAAAACCCTGCTGGGATGATCGCAATGGCTATGGATCAAACACGTAACCACTAAAATGAACGGCAGACGTGGGAGAATTGCGCTACAGTCGCACATAAGTAAAAAACAAGAAATTTAGTGCTAAGTCGCATCCGTCCCCACGATTTTTGTGTTAAACAAGAAAAAACTCATCCAGTGGGGGATTCCCAGAAAAATGGCAAGAAAAAACTCATCCAGTGGGGGATTCCCTTCAGGTTGCTATAAATTGCAATACTTGCCTCGCATTGAGGTAGTACCAAGGTTGTCGATGTACTGCTTTCATTGGTTGCGCCACGCTGCTAAATACAAAATCGTACCGGTTTGAAAGAAAAAAAGGGAAAGTTTTGTATTACTGGTCTCATTCATAAACATTGGGAAGAAGCGTTTATCAGCAAAGTCTAGCGGATTTCATATCGCTTTTTTGTGAATCCACAGAGTGTCGGTGCAAGGATGTATTTTATATTTGATTGTAATAACATACAGATCACGGTCCAGTCAGACATAAAATCAATTATGCTTTGATGTGAGACGACAAGCAAAGCATAGAATCCGTGGAAATTGAAGTTTTCTGTAAAATCAGAAGAACGTTTTAGACGCAAGCAAGCCATTATGCATCTTATTCGCATCCTGCACCAAAACAGTCTGGAATCTTTAAAATTCTACTCCCTTTAAACTGTAAACATGTCCATTTTAACGCGGTGCACAACAAAATGGCATTGAATTAGCATTGCGTTGTAAGCACTGTGAGCATTTAATCATAAACTGAAACTTGCAGTATTTTCATCACAAAGAGATTTGTCCTGCCGAGTATATCAAGCAACATTCAATGAAGTGAAAGAGAATTAAATGCACAGCAAAATGAAAAATACCATGAAATTAGTTTGATGCCATCTAACTATTGTGTTTCGTAATAACGCACATGCAGTAATTCAAAGACCGCATGTGCCATTGACTCGTTAACTAACGAACAAACTCCTATTGGAATAAATTGAAACAGCTTCCAGTATACGCGACGATTGCGAAACTGTGCATTATTTCCAAGTTGCTCTGTGCTAAAACACGCGAGACACAGATTGGTAGAAGCTTATATCAAGAGGTGCGTTCCATACAAGTCTCCATTAGCAGAAATTTCACTCTTAGAACTATAACAAAGGAAAAGATGAAAGGAAAGATAGCGAATGTCACATTTTGCCCAGTCACTGTCACCACTCAGAACCAAGTCGAAATTACGTATTTTGCACTTAACCCTTCGGTTTCTTTTCATTTTGACTGATGTGGAATGCATTGTTTATACGCCATATATAGAAGGGCAGAAAGATTGCAGGACTTTCAAGAAGACTTCAGAAACTTCCTGATGAAGTTGCAGTGTTCAGGATGAGTCGAGTTACGTGAAACCGATATTCCGTGAAAACAAATTTATCTACGTTGCCCATTTTAAAGCGATGTTGTCCATTTCATTATATCAGATACCTTTGATGCGCTTCAATGACACTACTTTCTTGTCGTTTTGAACCTGGTAGGTTGTCAGTGCCTGTTACTGCTTTTAGTGCAATAACTCTTGATTAACTACCGCTTGAAAGGCTGTAGCCTTGTAACGGTCACATGAACTAATTCGGGTGGTGGTGAAAAACCTGTGGATGTCCCTGGGTTTCCCATTTTCCCCTTAGGGTGTTGCAACTACTTTCCGTTCCACGTGCAAGCCCTTAAGACTTACATATGTGTTAATCAATCAGCACTTTATATTAGAGTGCAGTGGCAGAATGCTGCTAAATAACGCCACGTTAACTGGTCTTCTGCGCATTATCTGACATGACAATATTCAGGACTAACAATGACAAAGTTACCCATGTTTGCCGCACTTCCTCTGCATGAAAATGGTACAACTCGAAAAGGATCATACCTTGAAAGCAAATAATTTATGCGATTATAACTCCGAGAAACGGCATCCTCAAATGAGACACTAACGTTACCAGCAGCGAGTTACCGTTTATTTATATAATTATTTTATTTTGCGGTAAACGTCGACAGGTCAGAGCCTTGAATGCCATCTGCTGGTACATTACTGTGATGGCAAAATGCTATGAATAAAGACGCAAAAAGATGTTACATGAAGAGGCAAAAATTAGTTTGATAATCGAACGTTCATAAAGAAATGTTAGCCTCCCGACGCACGAAACACGAATCAATGCAACTACGCCAAAGCTATTGAAAGAAAGTTACAAACCGCATCATATAACTGCAATGCGAAACAGCGTTTCAGTTTATCGGGGCCAAACAAGAGTTTGCGATTCCATGCAAACTTGACTGAGTGGGTTTAGTTGAGATAACGTGAACATCTGGTCTTTCAAAATAATGTTTCTCATAGAATTTAACAAAACCTGACGAATCTTTCTGCTCGCATTCTATGTAGAAAAAAACATGAGTCTCAGTCATGGAAAGGCCACACAAACCCAAGCGATGGTGTTTATAGTCTGGGTTCAGTGGACCGTGACGTAAGCGAAGCATCCACAGCCAGGCAGGACGTGGCTCGCGGTTCACGCCACAGAGATGCAGTGCTTGATGCGACTTTCCACAGATTAAAACAGTCACTTTGGAACAAAAAAAGGAATTGGTCCTAATGATTTGACAGACATGTGTAAGGAATTCCACAGTCTTGTAGCTTTCAGGAATAACCAACTATGAACAAATGCGTTCGACATGACGGATGTCAAACATTTCATACCATGACGAAGAAAGTGTTATCTTAGGTCTCGGAAGTGGTTAGGGGTTAGATTGGCTAAAAACGTAGGACATGGTCCAAGAACACATTTGTGCAGAGCAGATAAAATGTGGCAGTTTCGACAAAGGTGCAGAAGTGATATCGACAGTTCTTCCAGGATTTTCGAGTGCCAAGTGGTTTGCATACAAACTATTATAAGTTTAGCAACTGATGTTTGTACGTTTTCCAAACGAAAAGTGCCGGCAGTGGATGTACTGTTGTAACTAACATCACCGTAATCAAATGGAGGTAGAATTAGGTACGGTAAAATTTCAGGACTGCGTACCTTGGAAAAGGCAATCTAAATTTTTTAGGAACGTTCAATCTGGTGATAGCCTTGTGATACGATTATAGTTCGTGTGTATGCCAAGATAAGAAACGATGCAAAATAAGACCAAGTTGTTTGTGAGAGCCTACTTCGAATAACAGATGGTTAGCTAACTGGAGAGATGGATGATGAGAAACATTGAAAGATAGGTAAGGACTTGGGTTTCAGATGCATTGAAACTGATGCTCCATAGGCCAGCTCAAGATTGCAAACTTTTCAAATAACTTGACAAAACGCTATGTAGATTGTAGGGGCGTTTTCAGGAGTAAAATAGAACGGTGTCGTCAGCAGAGAGGGAAATAGAAGATTTCATATTTTTTGAAATGTCATTTACATACACCAGAAAAAGCAAGGGACCAAGAACGGAAACTTGCGGAACTTCACTATTCGTATGCAATATCTCAGACTTGGAATCTGACATTTGTGCAAACTGGTATCTGCCTAGTAGGTAAGATTCCATTAAGTTCAAAATCGATCAGCTTACACCTAACTGTTGCAGCTTGAAAAGGAGGCCGAAATGAACAACTTTGTTAAATGCTTTGGAAATATCCAGGAACACCACGCGTGATGAATAACCGTTATCTGATGTATAACCGCAGTCTGTGAGACACTCCAAGCAGATTCGAAGTGGTAGAGTGGTGCTTGTGGAAACCCGTAATGTCGATTGAAAGGCAGATCGTTAGACTCTAAGTATTTGTACAACTGTTTATGTAGTAGATTTTAGAAGAATTAAGAAACGGATGAAAGTGTAAGAACAGTTCCGTAGTTAGATATGCCATATATCGGGTCGGTATGGTGCAGAGGTGCAGTGTGACCGACGCAATTTTCCACACCATGGATACCCGAAAAAAATCTTTCTATAATCCTTCCATCGTTACTCAACTTAAATTTTTACTTTGATTTTTATAGATTATAGATAGATACTAAGCCATGATGGAAGTTTATTATATCTTGCAGGCAGTTATTGCTATAACCATTAAACATGCTGATTTTGAAACAGTCACAGAAAACATATGCCCCAATACGTATCTAGTGTTCACTACAGTACAGTAACTAGCCGATCGAATACCTTCCAGCGATTTTATCAGAGCAATTCATAAATCAAGAAGCAATCCTGGTAGTGTACATTATGACGCTGTGTTTGAACGTTATTTAAAGTAAACCTTACCTCATCCTTACCTCATGGAAAGTTTGCCTTGTTCACAAAGAAAGTGTGCAATCAAGAATGAACGAGTGTTTAGTTCAAAACGAAATTTTGGTTTGAATTCGCGAATTAGCTTTGCTGGAACAGCGTAATTGTGAAAAGAAAGCGCTTTTTGTGTTGCTATTTTGTTGCAAAGCCTCCTAACATTCAAATTCTACGACGTGTTATAGCACAAGCAAGCAAACATCTTAAATTGTCGATTTCGAAACCACTAGCATGGTTAAATTGATGCGAGCCACCCTTGACCTTGCAATTCTTTATGCCACGCTTGTGTCTCTTGGGCAGGTTGTGAGTTTTGTTATTTGTATACTGTATTTTGTCATTGTATGCAATGACAAGAAATGAAGAAGAACGTGGAAAACTGGATAGACTTCTAATATATCTTTCACATGCCGTAGAGTTTCCAGAACATTTAGAGCATCCAGAAGTTATTATTTACAAAGATTTTAAAGGCGATTTTCGAGAAAAACTGAACTATGTTCTGAGGCGCAGGAAATACAATCGCGGTGAAGTGATTCACTTTGATAACTTCGTATGGAAGAAATGTGAAATTGGAAACTTGACGAGTGGTAATCAGCTTTTGCGTACTTTAGTTGCTTTGTTTCGTGATAAAGCGGCAATCTCACCTGGTGACGCTATCATCTTGACAATCAACGGTAAAGCCGACTAAGCTATTCTGATGTTCAACTACATTTGGATTGAAATGAAGTCTCCCTCAGAAACAACGGATAGTAAACGTCGATATTATGAAAAACTCTTTGATAATAAACGCTGCGAGCTGTCAAAACGCAATCCCGATTACAAACGTTTTTACATCGTTGAAAGACTCGCCGAAATTCGTTCCCCGCTACCAGGTTTGCTGCAAACATTTCTTCAAAAACCTATCATTTGCTCACAATCAGAATACAGACGAGCCTTCATTGGGCTGCTCCAAGAGTTTGCCAAATTTCAGATGGAAGGCGTTCCAGTGTACGACCAGACTAGGCAAATTCCAGTGGCAGTATGCATTTGGTTAGCTGGTAAACATACAATGTCAGAAAAATTGCAAGCGGTTTTCGGTGAAAGTCTGCGAGTTCAAGAAGAAGAAGATCTCAAGAAAAAGTAGTTGAAAAAAAACCCGAATCTTTCTGATGATGAAATGCGAAGTTTGGTTATTCACGAAAAAGCACGAAGGAGAGTGGATGTTGCCAAGGATATTATTACATGGTGCGGTACCTAGGCGAAAATTTTGCAATTTGTTACCAAATAGATTAATGCGTTACATTCTCCACATTCTCAAGGCCACATCAAATGCGAACACCTCTAGTGATCTTGGTTTGACGCCCCTATATGCCCATCACTGGTTTCACATTCTTATTGCATTTTGTGACAAAAATTCTCAAAGCCTGTCATTCCTTACTCTCTGCATTTGTTCAAAAAAAGGTATTCCAACTATTAATCGCTTTTTCATATCAATGTACAGGTACTTTTGCGCAAAAAACAGTGTGTTCACGATTTTTCACATGAGAAACTGCACGTCGCTGCACATTGCGTTTTGTTGCTTTGAGTTGTCGCCAATTTCGCTGTGAGCTATTTAACATTCTTGAAACAACCACATAACAATTGGAATTCGCTTAGTTGTAATTCCCACACAACAGCAATGTTGTGCGTACTTAATTTACAGTAACTCCAATATTGATGGCCACCACAATCGAATACGTTAATGTTTTGCTGTAATGGCCAAATATCTTACTATCTTTGAATGCCTTTAGCTTCCAACTCATATCAGCTCCTATTTTCAATGACACCCACGAGTGTTCTGAAAGAAGTTGCCATCATAGGTCTGACCAAAAGATGTTCGTTCGGTGTTCCTGTTCAAGCAGGAGTGTTTGGTATTGTCGATATATCCAACATTCCAATTTGAACTAATCCAAATCTAGTTAATCGCAATTTTTTCCTTTTTCCTCTTTGAGTCCGTGTTCATAGCTTGGGTAATTGTTCGTTATTTTGTTATTCTTTACGCATTTTTGTTGATTTAATTCTTTTTTCTTTTACATACCATTATCTTTTGAAGACAAAAGTATGGAATGCACGTTTATCAAAATAAGCCGATGACAATTGCAGCTTTGTCCTGCCTTCATAGGCACGCTAGAAATGTACAATAAAGAATAACTTTTGAATTACAGATGAAAAGACATCATTTGCATTACAACATTTTATTGAGAAACAGCAAAAACCCTTCGAAGAAAAATGGTTGATACACAAAACTTGAATGCATTAGAAATCCTTAATTTCCTTTGACAAAATCCTTGACGTGCTAAAGATTAACTTTTTTGTCTTTGAAGTTAAACTGTAATTTGCTTTTAGGTGTATTGAGTTCGACGAAAATGACAACTATGATCAAAAAGAAGTTGATGAAGTGGTGGATCAAGTGAAAATGTTCTTTCAAACGGCTGAAAATTACTTGTTAACTGTCTAATCGTGAATATTTTCGTTACTTGGGAAAAACGCTTAATTGTTAAACATTTAATGTGGCGTCATGTTATGTTACACACAAAACACAGACAGCGATTCTAATCAATTGCATAAATGACATTCGATTGGAAAATGGTAGTTTCCATGCTTGTATGCATGTGTAAAAGTACAAGTGCACTTCAAAATTGCACCATTCGTCTTGTGTTCGCACGAGAACCTGTAGCTGATGAATCTTGCTTGTAGACGTTCGATGACCATTGCAGAGTTTCGATGGTTTGTATGTTCGAGGCATGCAAGACTCTAGATCTCAGTTACATACGTGCATCTTGCACGAACAGAAAGGCTTTTCAAGCTTCTGCTTTTAACCGTACAAAGGAAAATGTGCAAAGTAAATAATAACTAAATATTAACAATTTGTATGTTGCTTGAAAAATGATCCATGTATGTTTTTGATTAAATTTATTTTGTGTGTTTGAAAATGTCATTCGATTTCTTCGCAAAAAGACGATTTCTTCGCAAGAAATAACATTCAATTTTTCATACAAAGTAGAAAGGTCTTCATGCACAATGAAATGATTTGAATGTAAAACGATAACATTATTTTCATCCTAAATGGCCGTCGTGTTGGGTAGCAAAACTACCGAAAAGACGTCTCTCAAGCACTCTCAACTGACACAAGCTTGAGGCGAACACGAACACCATGCAGTCAATAAACGTACCAGCAAGAACGCAGAAATAGGCAGAAAATTACGCAACAATAGCAATGGTTTCCTTCAATCATACCCTGCACTGATTTCCCATAAACTTGTTAATTACGATGAGCTTCAGCTTTGATATCAGACAAATCATGTTTTTGCCATGATGAAAATCAACTCTGCAGTATGCGAAAAGGAACGTAACGTAAACACCATAGCAAACTGACACTCAGATTCATTACTAAGTTTGCTTTGTTTTAAAGAAAAAACGTGTTGCAAGCTCTCATACCTCTGGGTTTCAATTTTAGAATCGAATATGCTCAATTACGAAATATACAGATGATGACAACTGCGAAGTTTCTGAACCTGAGCTTTTCTAATAACACGAAAACCACAGTTGAGTTTAGACTGTTTTTTTCTAGCGTATCGAATGATACCCAAGCAGTTTCACAGGCCAAAAATCCATTTTTTTGAAAATATTTTGTTTGTATTTCTAAATTGAGATTCTACATACTAAAATATTTTTCGGCACTTTAAAAATTTGAAAACAATGGAAAAGTTTGTTAAAAAGCATGAAGTAACTTACATCAAGGTACTGAAGACTATAAAATAAATGTGATTGCGATAGTTTTGAAGTGAAATATCAGAATGCATTGCTTCTGGCAAAGAGATTGCAGTGCTACTACAGCTAACAGTCTTAATTGTCTGAAGAAACAAGTTTTGTGATAAGATCTGTTGTTATTCCATTGTCGCTACAGCTGCGAAACCGACTTTTGACGGATTTAGCTGAAAATTTTGTTTTACAGCACTCGTAATCCATACTTTGAAAGTATATCGTAAATCATGAATATCAATTTTTTTTGATTAAGCAAAAAATAAATATTGAAACATTAGTTCAATTGTTTGTAGAAAAACCCTGAAAGGTTTTACCTTACAAAATGCCACATTAAGAATTTTTCCTTTTTATTTTCACAAAATTAAGGACATGACGGAACTTTCGTCTCCCTAATTATTTTTACTTCACATATATGTGGTGTGTGTTACAAAGACATGGACATATTTCTGTGCAATAAACCTGAAATGAAAAGATCTTATCAGGAGGCTAAAATTAAAATTTAGATTGCATCATGCAGCTGTTAAGATATACAGTGCGTGATAAACTTTTGTCTGACATTGTCCAATATTTACCCGTTAACTAATGTTTTGTTTTAATATAACTCTGCATTTGTAAACAAAAAATAATAGTGACATTAATAGCAGCTAGCACACGTAAAACCGATCGTCTGCACGCCTTCGAAACCTCCACAGGACTGGACATCTAACACTGCAATGAGGTGACAGTCACATGTGCAGCAATCAAGGCATTCAATGATTAACGCAGCATAAGCAGGATCACAGCCTGCAAATGCAGCAATCAATGCACAAACGCGTATAGCACTCAAGGTACAACTACTATATCACGATATTATTGTTCCGCAACCAGGGCAGCGTCACGTTGATCTGTTACCGGGGCAACAGTACGTTGAGAATGTGCCATCAAACTGATATGTTGGGTTCAATTTGGGGTCTTATCGAGACTTAAAAAATGGTAGCTGCAATTGTCCAAGTCTTTTCGACCTTCACGGATTGGTGCAGGTGAAAGCTGCAACTACCATTCTGAAAATGGCTAGCCACTAATGCAGTATTTATTAGGAGATCAGATGCATGAAACGAGACACAGGTGTGCATGGCCGTCGCAGACCACTCGTGAGATACAAAAGGTAGTGCAAAAACGAGTTTAATCAAACTCAGCTGGAATAAATATTGCTTTTTTAAAAAACTCGTTTCTTTCAGTGATTTTTTCAGACATGCCATACTCCGACAAAACGTTTTTTCTTGACAATAAACTGAAAAATGTCTTCTTTGTTCATTGCGTTCGAAGTTATTGTTTCTGTTACAGCTTTGTTAGGGCAGGGGCGGATGAAACCAGTAAGTTTAGAAAGGCGATTTCAGTAATATTTCGTAGTAAGTCTCATAACATCTTCGCTACTGTAAAAGAGCTGAAGTATACTTTATAACACTGCTGTGACAAAACAATAGGGACAAAATGGCCTGGTATCGCGAATGGTGCCTTCCGAATTGTACAACATTGTAGCGAATAAATGTACTATTTTACAATTAAGGGAGGTGGTTGCTCCAATCCCCCCTCCTTGGATCTCCACGTGTGTTGCGGTGCCAGCATTATTTCAAGATCTTTGAGGTGGCCAGCAATCACAGAGTTTTCAACGCGCATACGACAACCTTTCGCCTGTTCTGACACATCACAAATTACGTACATCAACTTATCTGAAGTCTCATATTCCCTACGAAAAAGCTTACCTCGCAAACACCTGTTTCTGTGTCACAAACACTTGTTGCAAACCTTCAACAGCGATCGATCGTCCACAACTCTTTCTGAAACAGAACCGAAAAAAGTAAGATTTCTACCAGCCAAAATAAATTGAGCAAACAGCTTTACTAAGGTTTAACCCAGCGCGGGACAAACAAGTAACAACCAGCTGCAATTACTCACAGCGAATTAAACAAGAAACTTAGGCACGCGTCCAACTTCTTTCGAATGGAACACCAATCTGAATTAAAGTAAACACTAACTAACGCTCGCACTGAAACTACAACTGCAGAACAAAAAGAAGGAAGGAAGTGTCACGACAAAACCTATTGACGAATGAACCTTCACTAGGTTTTAAACAACTAAGAAATCACCTGCAACGTTGCAATGTGGAAGCAAAGTTTGTTGCGCATCATGAAGAAAATCATTTCTTAATGGTTTTTACAATTTTTTTCATTTTCTCTTCAATTGAATACAACTTGCTTTAGCAGTTTGTTTATCATCATTCCACCTTTCAAAAAAGTTGTCAATGCATCGAAAAGTAATGTTTGTCTTTTTTTGAAACGAGATTTAGCTCAAATTTCATTTTTATCTGTTTGAAAAAATTAGCCAAAAGACTAGAAACTCACTATTAACCATAGAATCATTCCAAGAAAAATTTTAACCGGTGGTGGGATTCAAAACTTAACAGGCTTTCTTTCTCCAGGGATCACTAACAGCAGGTCTCTCATTATCACAATCTCCAGAGGCAGACCCTGCTGGTTGGCCCGATACAAGCGCACAGGTTGATCTTTTTGTTGCCAACTGGTACATTCTAGCAGGGAAATTATTATTTTCCTATATTCTAGTCTTTTCTTCATTATTAAAAGTTACTAACAGGTCTATGAGAGGTTTGTCAAAATATGATATGCGTAAAAGGTGTTCATGGGGAAAAATTGAGAACGCCTGACTTTAAGCCAACAACCGATTCACGAGATTGAAGAAATTCCAAGAACAGGGTTTTGCGAACCGGGTGAATCCCATCACTGTTTTTAACCTGAAAGAACGTTTTAGTTGAAGTTCTTGGTGACTGCAACTTCGTCTAACAAAACTTTTTGAAGCTGAACTACCAAACTGCCGGTTTCGTTTTTTTGAGTTGATTACTGTGTAGAGAAATGATTTTCCGCTTAACCGATAGGTTGATAAAACGCGTTGTGGTTCCTTCGTAATATAATCATCTTCTCTTTTGTCAAATTTTATCTTCACCATAACGACGTTTTCTGAATGTCCAAAGATCCGTCCATTTGTTTAGTCGTAAGGCATGGTTTTCTAGGCATCTCGCAATGCAACTGCAAGGTCTATCGGTGTGATTTTGAACTGGTAATCGACGCTTTATTTACTAAAGAGAAAGAGAATTCCCGCACCTATTTTCTCAACATCACGTTTGGTTGACTCGTGCACACTAGTTGGTGAATGCGCATAGAATAATTGCGCATTATTTGCTAATGAAGAATGGGAACGCTTTGTGTGTTCACTCTAACAGAAGGGAATAAAAAAGCAGCGTTGAAAAGAAAACACTGAGTCGGCGCTTGAGTTATTGCGTAATTCCAAGGCAAGTGTAGTGTATCACAGTCGTGTGGGAAATGCCCCACTGTATGAGTTAACTCTTGCCATCACGTGATAATTACGAATTCGAATTGAATACATCTGTAGAAAAAATGCTTTGTTTAAAACCCATACCTGTACGTTACATAATTCTGAAAAAGTTTTATCCATGGAAAACAACAATGCTTATGACAGTTACACATAACAAAAACGATTGACGAGTAAATTNATGATGTGCCATGACAAACTGCAAAGGCCATTTTCATCCAAGATAGCTTGATCGTAGTAGGTGCGTTGCAGTGTACTGTATACACCAGGTAGTTGCAGTAAAGTGACACGGTTGCAGTGCTAGTGCCGTGACAAAATGAACAAATATTCTGTATGCGATTTTTTTGTATGACTTGCTCCACTACATTCTGGTGTTTGCTTTGCTTAACCATTTATTTTAGTAGTAGTAAAAAATAAACTAAAATTCATTCAATGTGTGCATATTAAACAATGTTGTTTGGAACTTGTAGGACCAAGTTAGAAATTAACAGATATTTAATAAAATGTGTTGATAGTAAAGAAAGGTAATATTTTGATTTCGTCACGTATGGTGTATATTTTATGACATTTGAACCTTGTTCCTTGCCGTATTACTACAATTCCTGTCAAGACTTACAACTTAGTTTTTACCTGTAATTATTTTTCCCCTGCACTGATTTCTTGTTTTGCAGTCACTCTGTGTCACATGACCGATCTTGCAACTGGATTTCACTGGTGAGTCTATATGGTTACTTCTTGCTTGCATTTTCCTTTTCAGTTTTGATGCATTTACTCAGACTGACAATGCTCTGCAAGCGAGACTAGCTCGGAAGGCCTTGTATTGTACTTGTCAACAGACAAAATAAGAGAAACAANATTGTAAATTGTCTTTGATTNGGGAAGATGAATCAAGTTTTTTACCAGCTTTGGCGTTTTGATANATTTTTCTTGAAGATNTTAATTCCAATGGAAAGAGAAACGTTTTTATTTCAATTTAATTGGAACATGTGAATCTTAATGCCACTTGCAATTCCGTTTCAATGCAGAAGCTGTCATCTAAAAAATTTTTTTCGGTTGTTAACCATGGCTATGCGGAGTACTCAGCTGCCATGCCTGTGGGGTTTGGAAGCACTGCCTAAACTTCAGCGCATTTAGTGTATGTTACTTTCGGGAAACACAATTACAGTAAACTTTTACTGTAAATTGTCCAAATTCCTGAGGGCAAGAAAACATGCAAGTGGACTAAAAATATAGTGTTAATTGNTTCATTTGGTTCACTCTACCAATTTCAAAGATGGGAATAAACTGTTTTGTTTCTGATTTTTAATTAGGGAATGTGTTTTTTGAGCAACNATTGTCTTGGCGAAACGTTTACGATTATATTTTGCAAAATTTTGCAGATGATTTGGAAAAGCCTTTTTTATTCCTCACCACTTGTTGACGGTTATGTAGGCCACTCATTATTGCAAACACTTGGATTTATTACGACAACCAAGTTAATTTCAGTCTTGGCACAGTAAATAAATAAATGTTATATCAACTAGATGATCACCATATTTTGGAGACACTGTTGCTTTTTGCAGTGAACACGAGGACTGCAGTCGAAGTGAGCTCTAACAGATCATGAATTAAACATTATGTACTCTAACTATTTTGAACTCCAACTGTGTGATAATTCTTCGTTTTTACAATTATCTGCTACTGTACTTTCCAGCTTTCGCACTCTTTAGGAAACGTCTTTTTGGTTGCAAATCAGTGTAAAATGTCAACATCATTGTGAACGATTGACGAACATTAAAGCAATGTTCAAAAAACAAAAGACTGATATCATGCAACAGTGGCACTGCAGTTATGCAGAGATATCTATCATGCAACAACAATTTCATCGCGTACTGCTGAATGTAATGTAGAAAAACTTTCGCTTCAAGCAAACAGTTTCAAATTTAAATCGTCATTGCATGAAGTTATTTTCGAAAAAAAACAAAAATAAAATACTCTTAAACATTTGTTCCATTGTGAGATTTGTACTCATCAAATGATTTCTGTACGTTTGGCATTTTTTCTCTGTATTTTAGTACTCTAGTGGCAGGCTGTTCAAAGAAATGTGACGTATAATCTATTGAAACAAACTTTTCTTTTTTATTTTTGCAAATCTACGCTCTGGAACATTTACAGAGTTACACCTTTTTTTCATATTCCTTAATTTTTTGTTCGTTTCAACTGATTACGTTCCTCGTACCATTCACAGTACTTCCGTGGGTTTTGCTCATTGAGGTTGATCAAAGATTTTGTCAAATTGCTGTTCATCATACCAAATTGAGAAATGTTGTGGTCAACCTTTGACCTGATCATTTAATTCACAGGTTCACGGCACATAGATAGCAACCAGGTCTCCTGCAATCTCTTTTGCAAAGTCAAATCCACAAACTAAGGCAAAAGTGTGCAAGACCAATGTCTGTTCTGTTGTATGAAATCTTTGAAGCACCAAATGTTGTGCCTGATGAGCACGCTCACGTGCAGAAAGTTTTCATTTAGTTGAGTCACCATTCTCTTTGTCCATCGCAATTCTGAGAACACTGGTGATTGAATCCCGTTGTTTCCGCCTTTTAAAAAGCACAAGTGTGTGATTTGTTCAGCAAATATTTGTGCGTTTGTACCCATTTGGAGGCAACTACAGCAGTGTTTTCTTTAAGGTATTTTGAAGGTGTCCTGGTGGAGATTCAGGGTGTCAACACGATATTCCCTTCTAAGTCTGTTACTTTTAAATGATATTCGTGAAAATGCGATGTTCTGTTGAAATCTGCCTAATTATTTGAATAAGACATTCACTTTTGGCAGAAAGCTAATAACAATTACGTAAATAGAAGGTTTCTGTGTCTTGTAATGGTGCTAGGGCCATTACATGGTTCGGCGCGGTAGTCACCACAGATAAATACCTGAGCTAGCTGAGAAGTATAAAATCCCGCGCATCCCAATACAGCATAGAGTGATCACGGCATGTGATCTCTATTGCTGTCAATTCGGACACTTTTCC
>JGI24022J15233_10003281_pt1 | contig 15967 bp, 13 predicted proteins | sample Ectturendosymbi2_FD_15233 | JGI IMG/M metagenome (IMG submission 15233)
AACAAGCAATAATAGAGTGATCGCGGCGTGTGAACTCTGTTGTTGCTTGCTGCCACAGTGTGAAGCTTTGCACACTTGTCGCTCCGGCTTTCCAATCGCAACAGTTACTGAGTGACCTAGAGATCAGAAGATGTACAAAATACATCCCCTACAAAGTCCCAGGAAAGCCATGGCTAATACAATGTAGATAGGCTGTGGCCACATGTGTGTAATAGGTGCAGCTGCGAAGGGCTACCGGAGACAAATTTCCCACCTGCCTACCACTTTCCTATGTCTAGAGTCATTGCCTGACATTTAAAAGTAGAGTTACAAAAAAATACTAAGAATGCATCATTGTAGTAAACAACAATGAAATGACAGTCAAGAAAAACAAACACAGAACCATTAAAATACAAAAGCATGCAAAAAAGAAAACACCAATATAATAAACAAAGTGAGCAATAACAGAGATGATGTTGGGCAAGGAATGGGTGAAAAGTTGAGGTATGTACAGTTGAACAGATAAGGCATGCACATAGGTGAGAGAAGTGACAAAAGAGATTATGAGACAGAGAGCAATACAGCAACCATGACATTATGGAAAAAGGCACATATCAGAGGCAGAAAACAATGTTCATTCACACAAATCGTGAAGAAGCAATACAATTACCCATAGGCCATAAGAGAGTACTGTTGCAACCTATCTGTTGGCGTTGCGTTGAATGTGTGATTCACCACGAACGGGATGTGCGCGAAGAACAACACCATATGTATGTGCTGCGAACAAGCAATAATAGAGTGATCATGGCATGTGAACTCCATTGTTGCTTGCTGCAACAGTGCGAAGCTTTGCACACATGCTGCTCAGGCTTTCCAATCGCAACAGTACCACAGTTGCATTATGTCCCACCAGGCACATAGCATCCCCAAATGAGGTTGAAGAGGCAAGGGTAGAGACATATTACAATTTGTTACATTGCAGGAATACAAGCCTTGCCGTAACACCGTCAAAGCTGGTACGGTTTAGCCTAAAAACCAGCAGTTTGCACATGTCTTTCCATGGGAATATCTCTGGCGGCAAAAGTGCTAAAGAGCTGTTCAAACCTTAAAAAGACTCGACAAGTCCCAAAACCCAAATTTTTTTTTTTCATTACAGACTTGAAGACTTGCCGAGCCTTGGGAGGGCTTGAACAGTTCTTTAGTGCAATCGTCTGAGGTATGCAGTTGGTAAGACAACCGGAATATGCTTGATATTAGCCCGATTTCCCAGTACGATATATTCGTATGCCAGCAGCGAACGTGTTAACTAGAGATTGACCAATATATCGGCCGATATTTGGGTTTCACTGATATATCGGTATTGGCCAAAACGGCCGCAGTAGGTGTTGACAAAACGCCGTTACATTCTTCACGCATTCAGAGAACTTGCGCAAGAAACAATTATCTTGCAGCAATGCTAGCAGGTGCGTCTTCATAAACAAACAGACAAGATTAACCATGGAGCATGCGTCGGCCATTGGAGCCAAAACAAAAGCATCATAGGAAAGTTTCAAAATGCTTGAAGCTGTTTAGACCGCGCTACCACATGCAGGTGTTGTGCACGAATAAACTCAAATTGTAATTCTAGAGAAGTTTTCACAACACAAAAAGTTTGACTAAAGTGCAGAAGTCCAATCGATGTCTAGTTCAGCACAGATTAAATAAAAAGAGCTTGCATGAAAAATGAATTGCGCTATTGTTAAGCAACATTTGTGGCATTATGAATATGATTACAAATGCAATCGCTGCTCACCAGTGATGCCAACTGTCACTGTGAAGCAGTTGCACGCAACATCTTAAAAGGATTCTACTTTTCTTAACTTGATTTATTAGGCTATAAGCATGCTGGTTTATACTGTACGCAAGCTAAAATGTCCTGTTTGTGGGTTAAGTTAATCGACATTTTCAACAAGGCACGTTAATGATAATTGTGATCTCATAATTCAAGCTGTTGCAAGTTGCAACACGCTGCTTTGTGGACGTGGCACACTAGTTATGAAAACATAGTTAAAGGCCACAAAGATGGCGGCAAGTAAATCAGTCACAGTTTATTGACCTCCCCAACGCATCATCAGTCCTGTAAATGTAAGACAAATCATACAGGCGAAATGTTGGCACTTGAAAACAAGTAAAGAAAGAAACGCGAACTGTAGCTAGTTATAATGACATTACTACAAAATTTTCAAAGCTAAAAGGCTGACCTTCCCAGAGCCTCAAAACTAGTCACTGCTACGAACATCTGCGTTGGAAGCGGTCTATGCAGGACACTTTTCCTCTGGAGATAATACACATGTGCGATGATGGGTGCCAGATGGAAACTACGCGATTAACAGAACGTAACAGTTCACGAAAAAATCTAGAAAGGCCGAGCCTTTCAACGTAAACCAGAAAGTTGTCCAAGTGGTTAATTTCGATCAAATAGAATAATCAGCTTAACAGAAAAAAATTTTTTTGTACAAGCAAACAATACACTGGAAGCGTGCAATGAAATCAATTTCTAGTTATCCTTTGTTCCAAACACAACTTTTTGTTGGTGTGACAGTTAATCACTTCTCTCTTTTCCTGTCTCATAGTTCTTTCAGTAAATGTCAACATTTTGCGAAAAACTTGCAAGTTTTAATCGTCGCAGAAGAATGAAAGCAGAAAGCAAGCAGATTCCTCAGAAGCTTGCCACAAGGCTAAAGTTTGTTTGTTGTAGTTATGAAAACGTTACTCCAACATTTCACAAATACGTTGAAGCAGTGATTTGTCCAATAGCAGTGTGCTCGTCAGTATTCATTGTTGCATCACAATTCCTGTTGTCCGTTTGTTAACCCTCGTCAGGCCGCATAGGTACAATTGTGACTTTTGCGTTTTCAAATTGCAATAGAGTTTTTGTTAAAAATCGTTGAGAGCTCAAACTTCGTGACATCTCCACATTTTTAGGTTAGAATATGTATGCAAATTGCAGAAAAAAATTTTCACCCGTTTTTGTGGGAGTGGAACAGCTATTTGTTTCACCCACAAAAGGCCGCATAGGTACAATTGTACCTACACATGTGTATGAAAAATCAGTGCTTAAAAACAAAATGATATTTTTGACTAGTAGTTTTGCTTTTTTGTTGAAACAAGCTACTTTCTCACTGGGAGGTATTGCCAGTGAGAAATGTTGCAGTATTGCATTTTCCCTGACATTTTTCTATGTCTTTCTTTCAAATATTACTGATCTTCATAAAGAATGGATCATAACGTTGTCTTTGATGCTGAATGTTCGTTGCAATAAAGCTAAATAAATAATTTTGATAATTTTGTTAAGGCTTGATTGTAGATGACAGGCTGACTTACTGAAGGCTACTTGGTGAAAACGCTGAAAAACTTTTGCTTTCTGTATGACAATCTTTAAACTGTTGAGATGGAACTATTGAGTGTTGACAAATCAGTAGAGCCTCTAGAGGCGTTTCATTTCATATACCAATGCCAGTACTTCAATTGCAGTAACTAATGCAACTAGTTTGCTTTTTATGGACATGCAGTTTAGTTAAGCTTATGCAATGAAATATAACTTAAATGCATAAAATGGAAAAATCCTTTAATATATGTGTTATTATGAATCTGAATCAAAATTATGTTCTAAAACTACTATTTCTACAGTCAATAGTCTACATACTTGCTGGAATTTAGATGTAGCTTTTCCTTTGTTCCACACCAATAGCCATGGGGGCATTCAGAAAGAGTGCCCCTAATTTTTTTGTGTGCCCAAAATTTGTTGTGCCGTGAAAAGTCTGTTTCAAACATATACCGTAAGAAAAACAAAAATCTTCCCCCCAAACTGTTTATTTTGCCCTCCAAACCTTAAAATCTGACTCAAGGCCTGCCTTAAAGCCTTATGCCAGCCTACACTTTCTAACTTGTAGCATTCTGACAATTTGAATTTTAAGTCTACAAATGTTGGTGATTTCAGTCCACATATCATTTTTGCAGTTAGTTCACTGATAAAAATCTATCAACCCTGGCAGAAACACTCATCGAGTACATTTAGCTTTATGAATGAATTGCACCAGGTTTATCTAATCAATCGTCTTTATCAATCATGCTGGTGGTTTCATGTGGAGTCTAATATAGAGCTAAAGAGATTGGTCAAGAAATAAAAAGATCAAATTTTTTTTCACCAGGATTTGTGCACATTTAAGCTGAATCAGGCCCGCAGCAAGGGTGAGGGCATACTGGGCAATTCAAGCCTTTCCCAAAATGTTCATGCATCATTTTAGATGTTAAAAAAATGCTATGTTGATCTAATTATGTTTTATATTAAAACCTTCTGAACAAAGTACTGAAGACTTGCATTGATTGTAAGCTGAGGTCCTTGTTTTTGCATGGTTCAGTTTTTATTCACAATTGCAGCATTGATTGTGTAGAACATAGTTTATATATCCAGCATGCAAAGAATTGTTATTTTGACATTGGAGAACAAATCAGCCCAACACTGTTTTTTTAACATTCAAGCTTTTGAAAAGGCAACCTAAGTTTTGAATGATTTAATAACTTTAAAGGTAGGCCTGTATCGTATGCTAAACGCATTGATTAAGCGACCCATACCCGCTTTAAAAATAAACCCCACAAAATCAACAATTCAAAATTATTGGCTTGTTGTAAAAGCTTTCAAGGAACGTCCAACTGGTATCTTCTTTCATCCTTTTGCGATGATTTAAACTTGTACGTACCTGTATTCAAGTAACTAGTCCCCACTGTGGTGACAAGCAAGTGCATCAATCAAACGAATCATTGATTTCAACATGAATCTGTTTCATCAAGTTCAAACCTGAAAGCACATGAAGTTATTCACACAAAATCTCCTAGCATGAAGCTTTTATTCTTTTATGAAAGCTACGTTTTCTGTAGCACATTCAGTACACCAGGGTAAAGCTAGTCGCCACTTCGCCCAGCCGCCACTTTCGCGCTTGGCGAACAAAACGCCAAAAGAAAAAGGGAGAAAATGTGCTACAAGAACACTGAATATGCACCCAATATTGATTTTAATAGAATCCCAAGACAAAATACACACTCGCACATAATCTTGAAGCTTCAAAGTCCAAATTATTACTATGATTCCATGAACATCAAGGTTACAAATAAAACAACAATTTCTAATCATAGAAACGAGACCGCAATGATTTTCAAACAAATATGTGATCCTCTTATCACCAGCTATCAAACAAACATCTTTTCAATAGGTACACTTTTCACGAAAGTTATCAAAATCATCGATCAACATGACCGACTTCTACGATATCCTAGACATTGCAGCAAAGTTTTTCAAGAATCGAGCGCACTTCAACAACAGCAAATTTCTCATCAACCCAATGCGACCGCGATGTTTTCTAAACGAATATCAGATGCTGATGTCACCAGCTATCCAATACAATTCTTTTCAACGGGTACACTTATCACAAAAGTTATCAAAATCATTGATCAACATCACCGACTTCTGCGCTATCCTAGATTTTTCAGCAAAATTTTCAAGAATGGAACTCCTCAAACAACGGCAAATATCTTATCAACCCAACGCAACCGCGATGATTTTTAAAGGAATATCAGATGCTGATATCACCAACTATACAATACAATTCTTTTCAACGGGTACACTTTTTACGAATGTTATCAAAATCATTGATCAACATGACTGACTTCTACGGAACACTAGACATTGCAAAAAAGTTTTCCAAGAATCGAACGCACTTTAACAACAGGAGATTTCTCATAATGTGCTACAAAAACACTGAAAATGCACCAAATCTTGATCACAATCGAATCCCAAGACAAAATACACACTCACACAAAATTTTAAAGCTTCAAAGTCCAAATTATTACTATGATTCCATGAACATCAACGTTACAATTAAAGCAACGATTTCTAATCATAGAAACGAGACCGCGATAATTTTTAAACAAATATGTGATGCTGTTATCACCAGCTATCCAACAAAAATCTTCTCAATTGGTACACTTTTTGCAAAAGTTATCAAACTCATTGATCAACTTGACCGACATCTACGCTACCCTAGTCATTGCAGCAAAGTTTTTCAAGAATCGAACGCACTTCAACACAGAGCCGGATTAAAGGGTAGGGGGGCCCGGGGCAATTTTTACTGGAGGTCCCCTATTACGTATTTCTTGAAGTCATCGTTTGTAAAAGGTATGTATTCGCTGATTTGCAAGGTTCTCGTTTGTTTTATCCGATATTCGAGAATGTGTTTACTCAAATGCACATAGAGTTAGCTGCGAGAAAAGAAATTATGATATTAATACTAGAATGCATTTTTACTTATAAACAATATTTCACAGGTTACAGAGCGACTCGGCAAGAAACAACATTCACCAGATCAATAAGCAGAAATTAGAGATTACAGACAAAAACACTGGAAAAAGAATATGTCAATGTGGCCAACCAGCCTGAGTGTGAAAGTATATTTTCAAACTAAGTCTTGATTTTCACCTTCCTTTTCAGGTGCTCTGGTTAACGCTACTGCTTTAGCGTTGCTGCTTGAAGGTTTTGCTAGAAACAGCGATTCAGTCGCAGCGTTCTAGCTATCACTGCCAGATCCTTACAAGCTTTGCGCTTTTCATAGCTCCTGATCTCATGGCATTACAGGTTTCGGCATGCGGCTAACTAAAAGTGCAATCTTGTTTTCTGTTCTTTCGTTCTACGAATCGACTGATTAAAACTTTTTCTGGCGGACGGCGCAATGCCATGTGGTGTAAATGGCTTGAATAACTTCAAGTGTTTATGATGTAACGCAACGATAACAACCATCGGAAAAAAGTGATTTTCCTCCACCACACGTTACCCTTTATGACGAAACAAGGGTGCAGTTCGATTGCGGCTACCACGAGATTCACCAGAAGTTCAGGATCATTGATACCACTTCTGATGTTTTAACATGAAATCAGAAGTAATGTTCTCAGATACATTTCTGATGCCTGATGTTTTGGCGACAAATCTAATGTTCACTGGGTTGTTTTTTTCACATTTTCTCTCATTTTATGACGAAAATAAGTTAGATTCATGATTTTTAAGTTCTTTTCATCAATCTCTCACCCTAATGTGTGTTTAGTTAACGTTTCAAACGAAAGAAGCTCTCTTCGCTTCGTTGAGAGTGAGACTAACATGTTACGTAAATTATAAACGACTTCACCATTTAATGGCACTAATTCGCTCTGTTTCGGATTCAGCGAGGGTACGTTCTCTTTGTTAGGTTTGTTGAAAGAAGCATTTAGGTTATATGAAACTGGAGCGTAAAAATCTGATGTTATCTGATGCTGAATAAGGCGACAATCCGATGTCAACGAGATTGATCCCAGTGGCAACATTGACTGATACTAAACAGCAGTCAGTAACCACTAGCTTTAGCGCGAAAATAGTAACGTTTTCGTGATTTGTGCAATACGCGTGATGCACGAGCAGAGAGTCATACCCATGCCAAAAGACTTATTGTTAGGAAAAACTTACCAGCGAAATCAAATACATTTGCATTGAACGAAACCGAAAATACTTATAGGCTATTGTGGCGGCCAGAAGATGGTGTTACATGCAAATTAATGGTCACCGCTAGATGGTGCCCATGAGTAACAAGTCACTGTGATAGTCACCACAAGCGAATTATCGTAATGCTCATATCCCTATATAATGATAGTGCAACCTAGTAGTAGTAGAGTGAACTCAGTGAGGGATCTCTATTACTGCTGGTTGCTTTCCTGTTAGTTAATGCCCCGAATTGCCATCTTTCTCTTGTGCTTGCCTCAGTAGTTCAAGGCGATGCAGTCACCTGCAACACTGTTCAGTGCAGAGCCGGGGCTAGCTCAAGATGAGCAGAGATCGTGGATTCAAGGAACTATTGCTTGCTAAAAAAGCGGTTCTTTTGCGACTCTGTATTTTCTTGAAAAAGATGACCATTTTTAGCCATTTATAGTAAGTTATGCCCCATAAGCATTTCCTGCCACAGCACAGTTCCAGATTTAAATCCAAAATCCAACCTGAACTGAAAACTTGCATATTACCGTTACCTAAACACTCACGACTTTTAACACGTTGAGAGTAGGCCGGCTCTCATCGTGTTAACACGGATATCCCTTTCCTGTTGTAAAAAAATTTAAGGAAATTTTACGAGGAAATTAATTGGCTAGATTAAAATCTCTAAAAGAGTTAGAAAAGTTATAGATTATTTTTCTACACCGTTTTTCCAGCTATCCCGTTGTGATTCTAAAAAATGCCTTTCTTTATCTTCACTTATCACAGGCAACAGCAGATTCAACACAGCAATCAACAATACCTGTAATTTACAAGCATTGGGATCACTAATGTAATTTTTAAACAGAGCTGATTGCATTCTTATTTTACCAACGGCAATATTCAAATATACAGAAATAGCGTTCACTAATCAAACTTCGCCATTCCACGTTATATTCAACTGCATTCACTAATCTCACTATGCAGTTGTAGAATATAACACTAATTAATATTTCACTCACGCATGATCTATACTCCCAATATCAAACTTTCTTTCATTAAAACTGCGCTGATTATTGCATGCACGTAATTTTGAAGACACGACGAGACAAGGACTTTTTCCAGCATTGCTGCTTACGTTCCTGAGATAACCAGTGTTGATTGATTAACTCAGACTTTTCTTTCTGGGCCTTCCATGATGTTGAACTCTCAGCTTTCGCAATTTTTCACCAGTGCACGTAATTTGTTTTGCACTGAATTTGGTCAGGCAATGCCCTCTCAGGTCTCTTGTCAATTTCTATTTCCAAACTGCGCAGCCTGGTACAATGGCTTGTATATTTCCTGCCTCGCACCAGCATTCGCTCAAATTTTAGCATTGTCATGCTGTGCTGCAATTTGTTTTCTTGTCCAGGGGAACCTGTTTCACCAGGCACCTCCCCTGTAAAGTATGGCAAAATGCTTCCAACCGGACCCTCCCTTTCACCGAAGTTCCAGGGCATGCTGCAGTCCAACATGCATCTTATCCATGCGACAACTTCATGTTCCGAAATCTGACCTTCCTTTAAAATTTCTCGTCTTTTATAGGGAAAACTCCTTGTTCATTTTCATTGTGACGTCGTGTGCAAAACTTTGCATTTGGACCTTTGCGAGACAAACATTGCACGTCAAACTTTGCATTACAAACTTTGCACGTCAAACTTTGCATTGCAAACTTTGCACGTCAAATTTCACAAAACGATTTGACTTGACACGTATATCTTCCTACTTTCGCTGGCTTGTACGGCATTTTGTAAGTAATATGTGTACTTATGCTATTATTATAGCAATAAGATTTTTTTCATAATTAATTTCCATTTGACCTTTTAAATTTATTTTCATATTTCCAGATCGAAATCGCTCATAATTTCGCTTGTTTCACAGTTAACATCTAGCAGATTTAAAATGATAGCCCGCTCAACACTGTCCTCTATTGCTTGAACAGACAATGTTTGGTACGTATTGGTTAAATTCCAATGATGTAACACTTTGTTAACCAGTTCTGGTGCGTCACGTACAGTATATATTCAACATAAATGGAACTGTTTCTTAACAATAACCCAATTATATACGCCATTTGTTTGTTTGGCTCAGCCGTACGTAGTTCGATTTTTTCTCCATTTTTTCCACTCCATGCTAACCAATGTAAGACCAGGGACTGCTATGCATATTTCAACGTCTCGTCCGCTTTTACATTTAAAGTCAACCATTTCAATGTTAGTTTCGTTTACTGTAGCTGTGCTATCTCAGCATCGTCACTGATTTCATACTTTCGTTTAAATGTTCGACCACCACTTTGTAAACGTTATACTTGCATATTTCTCTTTCTGTAAAACATGAAATGGTGAATCATGCAAACTTCATAGTCTTGCCACCTTCTTGCATAAATATGACATTTGAAATGTCTTGTTTTCATGTTAATTGCTTCTAAGTCAATCTTTATTTTTGACTCAGCAGTTGCTTTCTTTTGTAAGTAGGGTTACTTAATTCAATTGTTTCTTTCAGCCAGCTCATTACTGTAAAAAAGTTTCGTAATTGGCATTCTTGTTTTTGAAATTCCTTAACTTCCCAATATATGTTGCGTTTTCCTAACTACAGCAAGTACATGTCACATAAGCTATTCATCTTAACAGTCACACTATATCTTTTGTAAACCACTAATGTAGCACACAATTAACATACACACAACACATTTTGTCAGTTCACTTTCTTCATGCCTTTATCAGCTTGCAGCTACTCATACAGCCTGGTTCTTCGATGCTGGTTTACTGCTAATTTCACGATTTTCTAAACCAGTCATGTTATGGTCACTTGTTACCATAACAGAAACATTGCTCTCCACTTTCTACATCTTTAATTCTGCAAATTAAATCATTGCCTGCAGTGCACACCATCATGAAGTTGTTGCTCAAACTCTTCGCCATTGAGTTAAGAGACAAAAATAAAAACGTAACTACCACTCCATTTAACCTTTTAACGACCGCGCGAGCCAATAAATTGGCTCGAGGTTTTTTGGTTGTAACTTGCCAGCCACTATACGTTATCAGCCGACAAAATTCTCAAACCGTTCACAAAATTCAACCAAACTTTCTCAGTTTTTCCTTTTTACAAGAAACATAATTTTCATCTATTTTGTCCAGATCAAGTCTGTCAACTCGTTCTTTGTGAACACGTAAAATCACCAAAATGTTTAATCGTCCTTTAAGTCATGGTTGTACGCAGGGCTTCTGATTTTACTAGGGGGTCAGAAGACCGATACCGGAACCCTAGGTATTGGTTCCCTCATCGAAGCTGGCATAGCTTTTAGTATAGCAACCAGAATATAAATAAAACACCTACCATGCTCAAATTTATGAATACACTGATTGGCAGTTTGCTTACACTAAAAATTTGTGGCCTAATTGCAAAAGATATTTGGCGTGCGCATTTTCATCTTCCGGGACCCCAGCAGCTAGCCTGTCCAGGAACGATTTTCCTCTTTTATCCTCTCTCGCAGGCCTTGATTGCGCTGTACGCAAATAAGCTTTTTCCACCTTTAGTGTTGAAAAAGACTTCTGATGTGTTAATCGTGTCAGCTAAAACCAAAACCAAACACAAAACTTTCCAGACACCAGAAAAGGCAATGCTCTCAGAGACAGTTTCAACAAAATTTTCATGGCGTTGTGAATGGAGAAATTAGTAGCCAACTCCTTGCAAACATCTACGGAGGGGTTTGAGAAGTGGGAAATAGTAGCCTACTTTGAGTTCAAGCTTCTAAAGATCGTCTTTCAGATTTCCAACCCTGTTTCTAGCCCACAGTATCAAATATCAATGTATGATCAGTGGTGTAGTGCTGCCGGAGCTCCGCTCCGCCACCTCTACCAGTGTACTGTATTTGTCGTTCCTCAAAAATATAGGTCTAAGTAAAAAGCTGGAAGTTTCTGCCTGTAAGTTCCGGAACCTGCAATAGTTCCGGAATCTATAAAATTGCCACTGCACCCCTGGACATGAACGATGATTTCAGTGCTTAGTGAAATGGCGGAGTACAGCAAAGAGCAGTTTTTTGGGGTTTCAGATTTCTATCAGAAGTTTTGCAACCAAATTTCTTGAAACTGAAACCTATTGTTGAGTAAGAAAACCGGTACGGCCATGGCCGTACCGGACTAATAGGCTGCGTCGGCCATGTGATAGTAGTTGCATAACATTGTTATGGTTACACCAAAATCACAAAATGTCAACAAAGTGTAGGCTGCGCCGGCCTTGCGGTAGCGATTACTAAAACTGGCAAAGAGTCAAACATGTAGAGCAGGAGTGGGGAACCTGCAGCCCGCGTGAACATTTGATATGGGCGCACCAAAATTTTGTTACCCAAGTCAAAGTACAACATCTTGTCAAAATGAAGGAGCATGATAAGCAGGTACTTAGTTAGTAATTCAAAAGAAGCCACTCTTCCTCATAGTTAGATAAAGCTAGAATTTTAGAATAAAATTAATTGATTTTGCGGCACGCCAGCGATAATGCACAGTTCATGCTGACCGCGATAGTAATTAGGTTCCTCACCCCTTATATAAAGAAATCAGTTGCTGTTGGGGGCCCTTACTACTTAACGGAACATAGGAATACACAGTCATAAAGAGTTGTAGTCTTGTATCACTTCTGAATCACGAAACTTTTCAAACAAGTATTTTATTTTAAAAAAACAAATTTCATCACGGGGGCCCCCTTGCAGCGGTGGCCTGGGGCAATTGCTCCTGCTGCACCCCCCCCCTTAATCCGGCCCTGCCCTGCAGCAAATTTCTCATCAGCCCAATGCGACCACGATGTTTTTTAAACGATTATCAGATGCTGATATCACCAACTATCCAATACAATTCTTTTCAATGGGTACACTTTTTGCGAAAGTTATCAACATCATTGAGCAATATGACTGATTTCTACGCAACCCTAGACATTGCAAAAAAGTTTTTCAAGAATGGAACGCACTTCAACAACAGGAGATTTCTCATTATATGCTACTAGAACACTGAAAATGCGCCAAATCTTGATCACAATCGAATCCCAAGACAAAATACACACATGGACATAATTTTATAGCTTCAAAGTCCAAATTATTACTATGATTCCATGAATATAAACGTTACACTTAAAACACTTATTTCAAATAATAGAAACGAGACCGCAATGATTTTTAAGCAAATATGTGATGCTGTTATCACCAGCTATCCAATAAACATCTTTTCAATGTGTACACTTTTTACAAAAGTTGTCAAAATCATCGATCAACATGACCGACTTCTACGCTACCCTAGTCATTGCAGCAAAGTTTTTCAAGAATCGAACGCACGTCAACAACAGCAAACGATATTTTTGAACTTATGAGGAGCAAGGCAACTGCAGGATTAACAAGTAAGGTAACTATTTGCCTGTAACGGCACTTCTAGGGGATTATATAAGGATCGTTATTGCCGAATTGAAGTTATAAACGAAGTGAAATGCATGTAGACGATGCCATCGTGACCAAGCAAAATGTAACGTTATAAGCGAATTGACGTTACATACAAAGCGGTTACAAACATATTCAACTATGTAGCACAGATTTACAAGTTTCAGTCCCAATTCGGATTGAACTAAAAAAGTTGGTTTCAGGGCTAATTTTTTATTTTATAGGGCAAATTGTTATTTTCAGGCCTAATTTTTTCCGCCTCCCCCAGCAAAATGCCTACCCGTACGCCTATGGTGCGGACAGTGTGTGTTTGTATTACATGGACATCGTCTGTGTCACAAACCTTGAACTAAAATCAAACGAAATTCACCAAGAAATACATTTGCTTTTGCAAGTTATTTAAACAAAGGGGACATGAAACAAAAAATATTTAGGTGGGGCGTGGTGGAGAAAAGATTAAGAACCATTGCTTTAAAGTGTTTCCAATGACATAATACATTTTTATTTATACACTCAGTAACAATGAAGTAGAATTTCATTGACATTGTTTGAAAACTGTTGACGCTTCTTTGCCCGATTATTAGATATTTTGCCCAAATTTTTGACAAATCAAAATTTTTGTGGGTGCACTTGAGGTTCATTGGGCAGCTAGTGATATCAGTAAAACATATTCGTTTAAAAAACATCGCGGTCGCGATAGGTTCATGAGAAATCTGCTGCTGTTTAAGTGCGTTCGATTCTTGAAAAACTTTGCTGCAAGGTCTGGGGTAGCGTAGAAGTCAGTCATGTTGATCGATAATTTTGACAACTTTCGTAAAAGTGTACCAATTGAAAAGATGTTTATGCGATGGCTGGTGATAACAGCATCACATATTTGTTTAAAATCCATCACGGTCTCGTTTCTATTATTAGAAATCGTTCTTTTCATTGCAATGTTGATGTTCATGGAATCATAGTAATAATTTGGGCTTTGAAGCTTTAAAATTATGTGCGAGTGTGTACTTTGTCTTGGGATTCGATTGAAATCAATTTTGGGTGCATTTTCAGTGTTTTTGTAGCACATTGTGAAAAATCTGCTGTTTTTGAAGTGCGTTCGATTCTTGAAAAACTTTGCTGCAATGTCTAGGATTGCGTAGAAGTCGGTCATGTTGATCAATGATTTTGATAACATTCGTAAAAAGTGTACCCGTTGAAAATAATTGTATTGAAAAGCTGGTGATATCAGCATCTGATATTCGTTTAAAAAACATCGCGGTCGTATTGGGTTGATGAGAAATCTGCTGTTGTTGACGTGCGTTCGATTCTTGAAAAACTTTGCTGCAATGACTAGGGTAGCGCAGAAGTCGGTCATGTTGATCAATGAGTTGGATAACTTTTGCAGAAGCGTGTACACATTGAAAAGATGTTTATTGGATAGCTGGTGATAACAGCATCACATATTTGCTTAAAAATCATTGCGGTCTCGTTTCTATGATTAGAAATCGTTGTTTTAATTGTAACGTTGATGTTCATGGATTCATAGTAATAATTTGGACTTTGAAGCTTTAAAATAATATGCGAGTGTGTATTTTGTCTTGGGATTCGATTGTGATCAAGATTTGGTGCATTTTCAGTGTTTTTGTAGCACATTATGAGAAATCTCCTGTTGTTGAAGTGCGTTCGATTCTTGAAAAACTTTTTTGCAATGTCTAGGGTTGCGTAGAAGTCAGTCATGTTGATCAATGATTTTGATAACATTCGTAAGAAGTGTACCGGTTGAAAAGAATTGTATTGTATAGTTGGTGATATCATCATCTGATATTCCTTTAAAAATCATCGCGGTCGCGTTGTGTTGATAAGATATTTGCCGTTGTTTGAGGAGTTCCATTCTTGAAAATTTTGCTGAAAAGTATATGGTTGCGCAGAAGTCGGTGATGTTGATCAATGATTTTGATAACTTTTGTAACAAGTGTACCTGATGAAAATAATTGTATTGGATAGCTGGTGACATCAGCATCTGATATGGGTTTAGAAAACATATTTTGCTGTTGTTGAAGTGCGTTCGATTCTTGAAAAACTTTGCTGCAATGACTAGGGTAGCGTAGATGTCGGTCAAGTTGATCGATGATTTTGATAACTTTCGTAAAAAGTGTACCCATTGAAAAGATGTTTGTTTGATAGCTGGTGATAACAGCATCACATATTTATTTGAAAATCATTGCGGTCTCGTTTCTATGATTAGAAATCGTTGTTTTAATTGTAACTTTGATGTTCATGGAATCATAGTAATAATTTGGACTTTGAAGCTTCAAAAGTATGTGCAAGTGTGTATTTTGTCTTGGGATTCTATTAAAATCAATATTGGGTGCATATTCAGTTTTCTTGTAGCACATTTCCTCCCTTTTTTTTCTTTTGGCGTTTTTTTGCCAAGCGCGAAAGTGGCGGCTGGGCGAAGTGGCGGCTAGCTCTACCCTGGTGTTCAATGTTCATGTGCACTTTTTCGTATTGTCTGAAAAACTATTTTGCATGAAAATAAGCAAACAATCCCATAACCAACACAGATTTTATTTGTTAATTGAAGAAAAACCATAGCCAAACAATCAGAAAACACTTCCTTTTCTTTTGTATGCGAGGTTGTAACATCCAATTTTAGTGTTACATTCAGGCGAGAATCACATGTTATTTGCTGTTCAGTAGATGGAGGCAGTGAAATTTTGGCAATATCGTGAATCGTGATAATGAAAAATCAACTTGATATGGCAGTGTCAAGTGTGAATGTTAGTCAGAGAAAGTTATCTTCAACACCAACTCATCATTTTTAGCCCAGATGATGACCACTTGCTAAAAAAGGCATCATGTAACATAAAACATGTTGACATATACAATTTCATACAAATTGCAAAGACAATGAAAACCCAACTACTTCAAGTTTTGGTTCATCAATGTCAGGTTTAAACATAGATACAACACAATTTTCACAAATTTTAACTTTGCATTGTTAAGGAAGAAAGATTAACAGTGAGAGGATT
>JGI24022J15233_10003282_pt1 | contig 15965 bp, 15 predicted proteins | sample Ectturendosymbi2_FD_15233 | JGI IMG/M metagenome (IMG submission 15233)
TTTGCTCGCCGAGGAGGAGTGCGACGACGACGACGACGTGCGGTTGGGCTTCGCGGAGCCTGTTGAGTGTTTACGTTTGAATGGCTTGAAACAGTACAACGACGTGAGTTTTCTGCGCTTCGGAAAATGTTTTGTTGCTTTGATCTCTTATGACGTCATTGTATCAACGCTATGACATCACTACATCAACGCTATGACCTCATTATGTCAATGCTTTGACATCACCTTACCAATGTAACGGAATTATTATACCAGTGCTCCGACCGCGGCAACTAAGTTGGACACTGAGTCAGAACAAGAGTTATCCTTGCAATTTGAAACCATACCTGTGGCGTGGTTTAGTGTGGAAGTAAAAGATCTTCAGGTGAGAGAAATGACGTACTAAGTGAAAAAGGAATCTCTCGGTTGCTGACTGTGACATCACTTCGCGAAAGCAAAGGCAATCAAAGAAAACACAAAATGCGTCATGGCAGAATTGAGAAGTAGCACAACGTGCCAGATAATGCCAACACACACCGATCTGTGAATATGTGTGAACTTCAATTGGCTGCGACGCATTTCTGGCACTTCTCGGCACAGGGCAACTTGCACGTTTACACTTTCGTTGACGGGGTGGCGTGTTGTGGCAGAAGAAATAGTTTTTTCGAGTTTTTAAAACCTTGTTAACGGGCTGGCATAAAAACTTTTAATACAAACCTTTCTGCGAAGAAGACGACTTGGATTTATCTCGCGGTTTGAGATCAATTGCCTCACTGCAAAAAGCAAATGTATTGTTATTGGCTTTTTTTACGAGCAAAAGTTGTAAAAAGGGTTTCGTTTCATCACCCTTTATTTACGACACTGAAAAAACTGATTTTTGCGGGCATTATCCTGATGGATCCATAAAACTACGACAGCAAAAGATTTTACAACTAGAACACTTTGATCTCTTATGACATCATTGTATCAACGCTATGACATGACTATATTAATGTTGACCTTCTGCAAATGCCCTGTCATTTCATTCCCCTGTATCAGGGGTCTCCAAACTACAGTCTGCGGGCCAAATCCGGCCCGCACAGCCATTTCATCTGGCCCACAGAGACACTTCATCGATACAGTAATTCAAAAATAAAATATTTACGAAAGATTCGTTGATTGGGTAGAATGTAACATACCGTAAAATGCAACAGCGTATGTGGCCCTTAGACAATATGTTTGATGCTCTAAATTAATTATCTAACTAAAAGAACTAAAAGTGTGCAGCCAGGAAGTCGTCCGTTGTTATTAATTGTTACACATGGTTTGAGCATTCATACTAGCAGACAGCGCTGAGCACATAACGTATTTCGAGCAAAGTCAGTTCCAGCAGACAACGACGAAATCAGCTTTACATTGAAGGCTGGCGCTCATCTGCATACAATTACCAAATTAACAGAAAATCGCAACATTTGTCGCGATATTACGGTCACTCACATAACAAGCAAGGGCATTAGCGGCCGTGGGCCTGTGCACATATATAGCGTACACCAGGGCTGCGGACCCGGAACTCAAGCTTCAGGCTGCAGCTCCAGGCATCTAAATTTTCTGGCTCCGGCTCCAACATCTAGAAGTTTTGGCTCAGGCTGCGGAACGATTCGGTCCATTGAAAACTATAAAACCATTGCATTATTTGCACAACTCGCTGACCAAACAACTATTTCTGTGGAACTGGAACCCAAATTTCAGATTCCAGCTCTGCCATCTGAAAGTTTTTGGCTCCGGCGATCAAAAATTGCTTGGGCTCCGGCTCCACAGCCCTGGCGTACATTGATATGGGTGCCTTCAAGGAAGCAGGATCTTCGAGTCAAGAAACTTAAATGAAGAAAACGCGCGTCGCACAAACAATCTTCAAGAATCTTAAGAGCTTCTAGGTGATGTTTACAGAGAGTTGAAATCTACATATTTCTATGACATTACTAGATTTTATGAGTTTCACCATGGGTGAAGTCCCACAAAACGAACAAAAAAGCGTTGAAACTGATTGAAATACCCAACACACAAATGACCCAGTGTAAGTTGGAGTGGGGTCTAAAACCCTTTGCTCTTGGGCACAAGAAACTCGTCAGGAAGACACAAAGAAAGCAATTACTCGACTTTATAACAAACATAATTCACAATGTATCAAGACCTTTTTTCAAAGCAAATAATTTGGCACCATGACCAAGTCAAACCTGTGGTGCAAAATAAGGAAAACGAAACCACCTGCTACGTCACGCAAACGACCCAAAGCAGGAAAATTGTAAAAACATAGCTTTGCGGTTGAAAGTAAATTTGTTATCGAAAAATGATTCCGGTCAGCTTCACGTCAGGGTTGGACTTAAAATACAGAAGCTCGAGTTGGCGCGCACACACAACAAGTAACGTTAGAAATCACCTCACATTCCGGTTTCACCGCCTCGCGCTGATTCAGCAAGTTCAATGAGGATATTAGATCACTGGAAAACCCCAGTGAGACAATAGACCTATGCGACACCACTAGGTCCATTCTACCGTATTGTAGATAGTTCTGCATTTCCTATAAGTTACCGTTATTAAGCTGACGTCCCACCAGGAACAACAACGAGTTTAAACGTCTCCAGATAGTGCGTAATCATTAACACCCATCTGCCGGCATGAACAATCACGACAACAGTAACAGTATCGCTTGAAAACTGACGGATTAAAATAACAAACAAGTTTCACAAAAACGTTTCGGGATTCATATATCACTTTATCCACGATATGAAATATTATACGTTATTCCTCAGCACATGACTACCAACAGCAGTAGCGTAAACCGTTCAATATATTGATTCAGCAAACGTCAAAACTGACACTGATTTGAAAACCAGCCTTAAACCGCAATTTACCTTTCATTCCACTCATCAGGTTTCTCCCATTGAGAAACTTCTGAAACGTTATTGTAGAAATATTTCTTTCCCGACGAGCTGACGTGCTCAGACCAGTTACCGCATCCACGCAAAGCCCCCTGTATCTGAAAAGAATGAATACTTTCAACCAGTGCTTTTCAATCTTTCTTGTACCGCGACCCATTATAGCAACCCACTATAACCCAACGACCCCGTCTAGAACTCGAATAAAGTAAACGTAATACAGCTGTGCACATACAGTAAAGTATCTGCTTGTGACCTCCCCGGAAATGGTTCGCGATCCCAGCGTAGAACAGTTATGCAACAGTCAACAAACGGCAACCTGTCACATGTTGTGATATGCACGTAATTCAAGTTGATGTAAAAGACACATAACAATGTACCAAGTGATGCAACAGAAAGGTAATTTTCTTATAATGCAATAGGCACTTCAACACCTTGTGATGTAATACTATCATAGGCACATAATTCACCTTGTGATGTAATAGAAACAAATTTCCCTTGTGATGTAATAAACACATAATTTACCTTGTGATGTAATAAACACATAATTTACCTTGTGATGTTTCGATCTGTCGCCAGATGACTTGTTTGTATGATTTGCTGAACCTGAAACAAGAGAATAGCTCTCTTGGACGATGGCGGCCTGGAATCGTGGTAAGCTTGTGCTCAACTCTATTTAAACGCATAAAAAAGTTCAAAACACAATTTGCAATAACCTTTGCTGCTGCCATGTGACGATGACTTATGCTTCTGAGCAAACTCCTGTCTCCTTGAATCTTTTTCCTTGTGCGAGCTGGACTGTCGATGCGAGCCGACAAGCAAGTGCTGTTGATTGAAACCGGTGCTCATTACTTCTATTTCAAACGTTTGTTGCCAAGGGAAGCACGATAAATATCACCATGAAGCATAGAAGCAAATCAGATTTTCTCCGACAGCACATAGGGCAGAAATGCAATCGCTTTGCAACGTAGTACCAGACTTAAATGACTTTACTCTGTAGTCGTTTATTACCAGACGTGCCCTTTACGCATGGCCCTTTAATTGACCTGGCAAAAGGAAGTCTTCGAGTAGAAAACAAAGCAACATAATTAAATTCGACATTGCTAAGTTAATTGGCAGAACACACCTGATGCATAGTTGGTTTCCCAGAAGACTCATACCTGAGTAACATAAAACAAAGCGGGGATTACTAATAATACAGCTGATCGGTAAAAGCAAAATATTATAAAAAAGTTCGACACAACATTTCCGCTTTTGTTTATAAAGAAAAACGGAAGCAATCGCGCATACACGTGATGAGACCCAACACGAATTTTCGAAACATACAACATCCATGAAAACAGCATCAGATAAGTAGCGCGTTACCACTTGCTCGTGCTTCGTTCCGTACCTTTAAACAAGTAAAATTATGCCTTTTATTGCTTAACAATGCACACGTCTGGAATTGCTTCCGTGATTTAAGACAGCTTTCTGGTTAAAGAAGGAACCTTAACTTTTTGGCGTAGCTAAAACAATAGGCCAACCTGATTAAAACTGAACTTTTATTGACAAGTATCAATATTTCTTTGTAAGAAAAGAAAAAACGGCCAATTCGCCGTTATACCATTTAAGCAATCCATAAGCAGTGATTTCCGTAATTGGCGATGTACATGATACATGAAATCAAGTTTTGCACATCATACCAAAAACAACTACGAATTCAATTGTGTCGGTAATAAGAATGTGGATGTGCAAAAGCTCAACGGCATTGCTGCTCTTAAACTAAATGCTCATTCTTCTATCATAACCATTGAAATATTGTTACGTATGGTGTCAATGCATATTGAGCAGCTATTAATCAGGAAACTGCAAATGCTAAATCAATGTGTAGTTCTACTTGCTCAAAGACAGAACATTTTCACACAATAAAAGATGATGAATATAAGAGATGATAGTTTACATGCACAAGCATTTTGTTTTTGAGTACATAACACGAACTATACACTACGCACAGATTCACCGCTGGCAGTTTGCTGGTTAATAACTGCTCAATATAAAATGGGGATATGACTTTCATATTTATTGATTACGGATTTACAGCATGTTAGTTGATCGTGAATCAGCAACCAAACAAAAGCACAAGAGTCTTGGATTTGTAAGTAATTAAAAGATATGCCCCTTACAAAAAAAGAACAGTAGCCGTTTCATGGTACAGCATGCAGAGCATGACTTTTTCCATTATCTAATTTCTGATCGGCCAAACGCAACCAGGATGAGCGCGCAGTCGGGCACTAAGCGAGAACCTGATATTGCCCATGATCATCGCACCATCAACATGTACTTTGATGCAAAATCAAAAGGCAGTTGCCTTGTAAGCTGCAGAAACGCAGCTCATTTAACACTATATATGTATAATACGTACCCTTCAACCTGAGACAGACTCCTTCCGTACATCCCCAAACCCACGCAAATCAAAACAGGTAGAGAACTGCAAAAACATCAAACATATTTATGGGCGAAGCAAATCATACGATTTTTTAAATCAAACTCGCAAATCATTCAAAAAGCAAGAACAATTTTTTCGGTTTTCATTGCCATGCAAAATATTTTCTTGAAAATTCTTGACGATTACTCAGGTGAACAATCGGAGCAAATGTTATCTAGCTATATTAATGTGGAGCTTACGCCCTGCGTGCACTTAACCAAGGAGGCACACATTCGTAAGCCTAACCTGAATTTTAGTTGCGATAACACAGTGTCACAGAAGATTTGCATCCCAAAAATCGCAATATGGAGCTAGTTGACGACGAAAGCACCGCATACGTGGACATGGTTTTTGCAAAATTAANTAACCTGAAAACTTTGTTGTANGACGCATACTGAACCAACAACAACAATTTACCGAATGTACAAAGAGACAATTTAAGCGAACTAACAGAAGAGAGGAAAATTGTGATTTGCTGAGAAGAACGGAAACATTGTGATTCTTAGTTATGAAGATTATAATACTGTAAAGATCAAAGAACCGAGACGATCAACGCACCGAGGTACTTGGAACAAACCAGATAATAGGGATGACTGTAACCAAATGGCCTTATCGTGGCACAATACAATGTTTTATGGCATCTTATTAAATAAACCACATGCTTATGACTCTTGCTCTGTTACTTTTGTAGAACATCCCGGTTTTTACTCTTTGGATACCTGTGAAGATAACTGGCTTAACTAAACGTATAAATTGATGTTCAATGCAGGATCCTCCCTTGTGTGAAGTAATTCTTTTCCCCCTTTTTTTATCAACGTGCAACGTTCAATGATATATTTTTGCCATTCCGCTTTGCCCATTTGTTTGATCCCCTTTCTTATCACACATGTAGTTTTTCATTTAACGATTTTTGCCTCCCTTTCCAACGTTTACCATTTATAGTCACCCTCGAAAGTACATCTGTCAAGCTTACGACCTCACGACCGCCTTTCTGCTTACGAATTCCACTGCTCGCTCTGGTCGAGTAACCGCCGCGTTGCTGGAAGCTGTGTTTTTGTTGCTCCGCAATTGGCGTCAGATAATTTTTCAGCGTCAACGAAACCAGTTTTATGATTACGACCTATTTTCCAGTTTATATTTGCCGCAGCTTGTGTTTTGATTTATTCATTTTCGACTAGAGTTTCCCCGATTTTTCTGCCCTTGCTTGCAAATTTCAGGACTGAGGATGCGTAGAGCCATGTGAAATCGATTTCAAACTTTGCTGATTGATTGACTGTATCACTTTTGTGGAGACACTTTTGAAGACTAAGTATTGGAACACAGATATGCGCAAGTCTGAATCATTGTGAAGTCATGAAAGCGCTTTTAGTTGCCTAGAGCTTTTAGTTGCCAGAATGAATGGATTAAAAAAAAGAAAACATTCTAACAATGTAATTTACCAAGGTTTATTATGACGAATACTATTTCAGACAGTTTGACGTAAAATTGTACAATGACTGCTGTTGTTCATTGTGTTACAACGTTTGTGGTCCACTTTAATTATTTACACATTGCCTATTTCCTTGTCACAAGTGTACCTCAATTTTATCAAAACTGATAAGGCACTCTGGGGGTTGGGCATCATGCAATTAGGTAGCAATGCCTGACAGGCCTAAACCAATCCTTTTGCTTTTTATAATCAATGTAATACAAACATATATGCTGACAATGGATTATTAGTGCAGACTAAAACCTGACAATTGCAAATGTAAATCAGTGATACATTTTGAAAAGTTGGTTCTTCAAAATTAGATTTGGAAAAGTTTTGAACCGCTTTTGGAAACATTACAGACCAGCTGTATTACTGTACTATAATCACATATATCCTCACCAAAAAACATTAAACACATATTGTATGTAAATTTAACTTAAACTATTAGATTTGCAATAATCTGTATCTGTCCATCATTTGAGTGTTATGTTGCTGGGAACTGTGTGGCAGTAGTCATCATACAATACACTAACATGGTGAGAGCAACTATAAGTGAATGTGGAAAATAGCAGAGTAACAAGGCTGCAGTTTTGTCTTCTTTGTCACTTGAGCGAATTGTTACAATCCACTGCCTGGCCACATTAGATCTCGGGGCAGGTGTTGAGCAGCTGATCAATTGCCTCATCATCCAGAACCATCAGGTCATACAGTCCATGGGGAGGTCGATGGAATTGACAATGGAGGACAACATGGCCAACAGTTTGTTCTTCTGCATCACACTCACAGGCTGCAGAAGGAGCTATACATCATTTGTGTAAACTGGAGTTGAAACGTACACAGTTTTGTCAATCACATGTCTTGCAATCACTGCCCATAGTGATGTGATTGGGATTTGAACCAGAGCATCATGGCTCAAAGCTACTATACTTACTACCTTGAATGACATACTACCTGATACATTAGCTCAGACAAAATGATTTGAAATTTAAGAAAAAGACAAGTGATTCTGATGAAAACAGTGCCCGAGTACCATAACCTCATTGCAACTTGTTGCTAGAAAAAAATCCATCAAGCAAGCAGTGTACAGAATGCAATCTGCAGTAAGAGAGTCACCAGTGACAAGATGCTGCATATATTTAAGTGGTCTACTAAAGGGACGATGCAGTAAACAACTGAGAAAATATTAAACAGTAGCATTTGACAAAAGATTAGCAGAACAGTACACACCAACAGCAACCACAGTACATCCATTACCAATAAAATCTTTAAGGTATGGTTCAGCTACAATTGGCAAGGTAGAGTATATGTTAAAAATCATTGTTGCTGCTGAAAAACAAATGAAGTTTTGATCAAGTGCAATCACAGAACACTAACTTGATAACAAAATAACAAAAACAAATATAAGGAAAAACTTCAGGAAGAATCATCACACCGCTACTGACAAATGCTTGCAAGGTATGTACAGTGTCTAGACCAGTGCTTGTCAACCAGGTGTGTGTATCGTACACCCCACAGTGTACCAACTTAATGGGGTGTACCAGATATGTGCTCTTCAAGAACAGTCACATCGTTCCACATACATCCTTTGCTCCAGCGCAGTGTGTTAAGTTTTCACAGATTTTAAAACCGTATCTGTCGGGGGTGTGCATTGTCTGTCTTTTCCCGCCTGTGTGTTTGTAATGTTGGTCAGACAACCATCACATATTCTTCTTTTTTCTTTGAATGCAACATTCGAGAGTATGCAGGTGAGAAACATTTGGAAACAATTGCTCTAGCTTGAATTTTTTGTAAGGTAATGTACCAACCATGCTTTTCTCTGCAATGATTATCTGTTTTGTAGTAAGACATGTAACAATATTTTTCACATTACTTTTCAAGCAGTTAAGCGAGAACTTCTACCAAGAGGAAGTGAGTGATCTCTGTGTTTAATTTCAACTTAGCACTTTTTCAATAGAGATTTTATGCTGTGATCATCTTATACTTGTGAAAGGTATTGCAATAAATCGCTGATCCTCAAAGAAAATTAACATGCGTAATTTTTTAAAGTAAACCTTAGAGAAAGGTAGTTGTAAAAAAGAGCACAGTAACTACCACAGGAAATACTTCAGTGAATCAAGTGAGAGTAAAGATGTCAGCAAATCACATGCTGAGTGCAACACAGCCCACTTTTCCAGGAGTAAGATCGAGATTTGGTTGTGTACAGTTAAAAAGAAAGTTATTGAAGAGAAACGGCTTGTATTGTTGAAGAAGCACAAATGGAGGAGCGACGTCTGCATTGTGTATGGGTTTTGCCACACAAAAGAAGAAATGCTGAAACCACTTTCTTCAGGGCATTGCCTATTTTATACAACCATATTTGGTAAAAGTAATTCGGCTCCAGGACATCTCAAAAACATGCAAGGTCACAGCATTCTACTCATCAAAATAAGTCAAAGGCATTCTTTGAAGCATCTCCAGAAAGTTATTGTCGATGGAAGAAAAAAATCCATTTCCATGGAGGAAAAAAACGTTTCCAAAGTAATAAAAGTTCCACTATTAAGCAATACAACTAAACGTAGATGTCTTCATAGTTCAGAAGATTCGTTGAAACAACTTCTTCACAAGCAGAAGAAAGTTCAGTTGTTTGGTATTTAGCTTGATGAAACAACAGATACGTATTTCAGAAGAGGTTCAGTCGATTTTGTGTTGCAGGCTTGCCAATAAGGAAACAAAAACCACTGTCGAGTTGTGCTGTCTTAACGTTGGAGTTTGCTCAACTGCTCAAACCATCTACACGAAATTGAATCAGTTCGTTGAAAAACATGGTTCTGATTGGATGAGGTATAAGGCAGTTGCTACCAAGGAAGCAGCAGCCATGCAATGCACTACCAATGGAGTTGCCCAAAAAATCAAAAACATTTCCCTTGACTGTGTTTCAACCTGTTTTTTTTTTTCGGGGATTTGTCGGTCACAGACTGAAGTTGTTTTGAAATGCCTGCAAAAAACAAGTCAATTTGGTAATAATGCCATTTTCAGTCATACAAAAATGTCCCAAAATGAAGAAATATTGGAAAATTTTAAGTTATTTTGGAAAAATGACTGAAATGTCTCAGCAAAAATATATCTAGGTTTCAACTCACTGCATGATTAATTGAGAATTTGTTGTTAAGGGTTAATTTAAGAATATAACCAGAGGTCAGGTGTGGAGATTGCTCATGATGATGTCAAAAAATTGAGAAATTCATCCCTCACATTCAAAGAAGCATTGAACGTTTTCAGAAGTGTGCAAAGACACGATAGCAGACAATGAGGTTATATGTCATGCTGAGGCACACTGGTTATCCAGAGGAAAAAAAAAGAAAAATGTTAGAGCGTGTGTTTCAACTGTGGCAAGAGTTGCAGGTTTTCCTTGCTCAACAAGGATACCCAATATCTACTTATTTAAGGCAATTTTGGCTTTATTTGAATCTGAATTCTGTCATGGATCGTGCTGCCGTTTACATCTGAGGAAATTGGCTTGGACTTTTCACATGCAGCTGCAACAACACAGAAAACAGCAAGACACGACACACGTATTCAAGGGCGTTTTCAATAGAGGATAAACATCCTTAATTGAGTTTGTTTTTTTCATTTTATTTCGACAAGGGCAGAAAATCCTTGCTCGCAAAGGTAGGTTGTTGGCATGCGATCAATAACGTAAATAGCTTATTGGGTGAGATTTCGGTATTCAGGAATGCTGAGAAGTGATATGCAAAAATCTGCTAAGAAAGCGACATTTACAGCGAAAAAATCGCTTACATTTTACACTTTTACAGTACTAACTTTTAGTGCATGGCAAGGGTGTACTGCTTTTCTAGCAAATTAAAAAGTGTGTACCAATACAAAAAAGGTTGACAACCACTGGTCTAGACCAGGGGTGGCCTGCTTTTTTTCGCTGAGACATTTTGGTCACGTTAACAATTTGGTCATATGTCTCACAGTTGCATTAAAACTCACCATAACAGCCTATATTTTCAGATATTCTGACTGAAATGACTTATTTTTTTGGTAATGACAAAATCATTTCGCTCGTTATGACTGAAAAAAAACCCAGAGGGTGCCAATCTGCAGCTTGCAAGCCACATGTGGATGGTTCTTAGCCCAATGCAGCTTTTACATAATTACCAGAAGTCCCACGAAATAACATGCATAAAAAATAATCTTAAAGATTCTGTCATTGTCATGCTGGTGTGTGATACTTACAACAAATGCAGCTGAGCAAAGGTACGTGTTTTGAGCGAGGAAGAGATGGGGTGATGTTCCTGTGTGCTCACTGCCCATGTGTATGTGACTTTTTGCAGTAATACGGTAAGAAATGTGGCTCTTGGTCTCTGACTGGTTGGCTACCCCTGGTCTAGATTCTTGCCATATATAAGCTTGTACTGTACAATCTACTACATTTTGTCAGTGAAGATCTCATGACCCTAGAATTCCAAAAATCACAGCAACAAACCATTGAACTTTACTCATACAATGCTTAAATTTAGTTCTTCCTGAATAATGTTGGAAGTCATTTAAGTAGAATATATTGAAACATGTAAGATTACATGAAATTATTTATACCATCCAACACTGATGGAACTGGTGTAGGAAAAAGTGTTTATTTCTAAATCGATTCATGCAAAGTCAACCTTGCAAACAAAACATTGCAACAATTATAACTGCAACACCTCCAGCCCAAACACACCTCCACATGACAAAACCTATGAGATCCAGTCAATCATTATTTAACAGGTGGTCTCTGCAAACAGGTAAGCTTAGAAAATCATGCGATATACATTTTAAATAGACAACTACAAAAGTGTGAGGCCACAATGGCAACAAAAATATATATGGATTAAAAGTTAGAAAAGAACCTGATACAACTGCTAAATAACCAAGAAGATGAAGTAAGAGAGGAGTTGATTTCCATGGGAAAACTGCATTGTCAATGCTGTGGTTGTAATTGGAGCAACCTGTTGCCAAATAAATGTGATCTAAACATTCATTTACTTCTACGCTTTATTGTGTCGCACAAGGTCTTACCACAAAGATTAGACAAAAGGCCATTTCTACTAGTGGAACTTTTGACCGTAACAAAGATAGAGTTTTGGTTCTCACACAGCATTCTATTTTCAGCAGCAAAAATATCAGCAACTGTCTTGGTTAAAATCACTACAAATCAAGTAGATACATTCGAAAGATTTATAGGAAGCACGACTTGGCATGAAATTATAATAACACCTTGAGATTTCAAATGCAANGCCTGACATTTGCCAACACGCAAAGGTTGCCTAGCTTAACAGCCATTGTGGTTGTGTGGAGTTACCACATTTTACAAACAAGGGTTACNTATCAGATTGCTTGACTTGTTTTCACTAAACACATTTGTCATTTATTAAGTGAGCTACAGCTCTACAGTTGATGATGGCAGAAACACTAAACGAAGCAATGATGTGTTTGTGGTGTTTGTGCATTGCAAGTTTTATATGAAAATAGCAACATGATAATCAGTCACAGAGGTAAGTTACCTGGTATGCCAAATGACCACCCATAAAACACAACCACATTTTTACATAAATTTACAACCTATTGGTTGTACAATTTTACATAAATTTACAACCTACAACCTATTGTTAGAGCCTTGCATTCGCCAAAGATACAATCAACATCCAGAGCCTTACATTCCCAAAATATATAATCAACATCAAGATCAGCACCACAAAAGCCTACTGACGTTTTTACTAGAAGCACAACAAACATTGCTTTGTTTCATGCAGCACTGCCTTGGGGGCAAACTGCTTATGCCATACAGCTTAGCATTTCTGTAATGCAATAGCTTTCCAGAAAGCTAGTGGCTGAAGCCAATCTAGTAAGTCAAGCTCCAATTAACAATGCACGTCACTATTACATATCATCATTTTCTAATCTGAATTTCTATTGAAAGAGTTGCAGGGCAGACCTTGTCTCAGATGTGTAATCATGCCATCTGGTCCTCAGTCAGAATCTGGATCAGCTTGGCATAGATGCAGCTAGCAGAACCTTCCTCACTAGCCTTTCTTGGATCAACTGCAGCATCTGAAATATTCTTGATACGAAGTGACTTGGTGTTAGAAGTATTATAACTTCCACAACTTTGCTGCATAAGGCTACAGTACGGACTCTTCACTAAATTCCATCACTGCTACTTACTTGCATTCATGATACTATATGCCCATAACAGATGATAGTAAGGAAGAATGATTTAAAAACCCAGAGCTGCGTGGTGTTTGTAGATTCTAATTTGTTGTGACAACAAGCTTTTGCTTATCATCAAATGAAAGCATCAACTTGGGCACAAGATATTTTTCATAGCAAATTTGTTGCAAGCGCAACTGTCATATATTCAGCAAAAATAATATATTCACAATGCAGATTTTTTAAATGCCAGTGTTAGCTACTTTTCTTGTCTCAAATTATGCTTCTAATGTTGTTTCAACGAAGTGAAACTTTTGTAAAAATAATGGCGCCAGTAGGCCCAGGCTTGTTGCAGTAGTACGTAGCCTGAAATGATTTGGTATGTTGGCAATTGGTTAGTGTAAAAGCAACAAAACATTTGCCAGTTTACCACTTTAGCCAACAGGTGGAAAACGCGTAGCATTGCCATTTGTAAGTATCTAATTATTAGATTACTTTGTTTGTTTTTTTTAGATCATAACTTCTGAACCAGAAACCCTAGCAAGTTGATCAAAGTATCAAAAGACTCCGATTTTAGCCTAGTTTCGAATAAATACTGGAGCGAAACACTACCATCTAACGGTTTGGGCCTAGGGCCAGATAAAGTGGGCCAAAAAGACCTAAAACTACTCCACTTATGTTGTCTTTCGCAAAAAATCTAAAACCCAAAAAATGATTTTTGTTGCAGACTCAAAGACTTGCTGAGTCTTTGAACAACTCTCTAGCGCAATCAGCGGCGAAGATATTCCCATGCAAAAACACGTGCAAACTGCTGGATTTCAGCCTTAGGCTACCTGACCGGAAGGTGTTAAGAGAATAGAACAGGAGTAACAACCTTAGCTACTGCCAGCTGCATTCCATTTATTTTTATGAATTAGGGTTACCAGTGAGTTCCAGATATTTTATTTCTTTGAATTGCTGCTGTTCTTCTTTCACACACTGAGCCTAGCCTGATTCCACATGTCTGTTTGCCCACCTTTCTACAAGTATCAAAATACAGTGATGCATAGAGTTATTACGCACAGCTGCCATGACTTACATTTAAATTAGATATTCAGAGCAGCATAAATTAATGATCCCATGCAGCTGCAGGTTGTGCAGTGTGCACCCCTGAAATAGACGAACCATTCAAGGTGAGATCTGATTCATATTCCTGTAGTAAGAAACTCGAGTAGGAAACACTGTCTATCAAAAGAAATGTTTCCCAAGCAAAGAATCAGACAGTAAGATCATACGGTGTACATATTTCACCTACCATAGGTAGGCATCATCAGCTCTTATTCATATAGAATTATTATCAAGTAGGACAAGTTTCTTTTGACCAGCGATGTTTCCCAATAAACCCAGTTGCCTCAAGTCAACTCGCTTCATGGGATTTGCGGACAAATGTTTGCACATTTCAAATTTGATCAAATTTGTGTTTGCTGATTGAAGTTTTTCAAATTTCGGTTATAGGAACAACCAGATCTCAATATGGATGGTTCGTCTATTCCAGTTACATCCAACCCGTGGCCTGCATGCAACCTAGTTCAAGGTTTCATGNGGCCCAGTNAGCTTTTCATTATTGTCTATGTAGAATACAATGACAATCTCTCTTTATTTTGCTAATCTNAAATTCAACATTTTCAATGCAATAGTCTTTAGTGCCTGTTGATCATACACTACGCACTGGTAGATTTCCTCTTCTCCACTGACACCTCAGTGCAAAACTAATTTCTAGTTTTCTGATTTCTACTGTATTGTTGTGTTCCTCTGCACTAAACTGAATTCCAGATGCAAGTGATGCCAGGTTATTTTGCAAAAACAAGCAAGTAAAATCTGAAAACAAGCCCAATATAAGTAATATAACCAAAAAACAAGCCCAAAATTGTTTGTTAGGAATATTGATCAGAACAAAGCAACAGCAGGTAAATTAACACGAGAGCCGGCGTACGATATATTCATAATTCGATTTCAGCCTAAAAAACAGCAGTTTTCGGTTGCCTTACCAACACCCTAGCTTCTATACCGATAGCACTAGAGAGCTGTTCAAGGGCTCAAACGGATCGGCCAGTCTAGTAGATTGCACTTGAAAAAAATATTGGTTGGGGGTACACATTTTTTGTGACTGACGTCATGAGTGAAGTAGTTTTAGGGTCATTTTGGCTCATGTTGCCTGGCCTAGGGCCCAACCGTTAGGCCAAAGTGTTTCACTGAAGTTTTCATTGGAAACTAGGCTCGAGTTCAAGTCTTTTGAGCTTTTGATCAACTTTCTGGCATTTCTGGTTCGAATGTTATGATCTAAAATAAACAAATTAATTAATTATCTAATTAGCTAAATAGTCAAATATTTTTACTAATTCACATAACTTTTGAACCCAAAACCCCAGCAGGTCATCCAAAGTATCAAAAGACTCCGATTGTAGTCTAGTTTCCAGTAAAAACTTCAGCGAAATATTACCACCTAACGGTTGGCGCCCAGGGCCAGGCAAAGTGGGCCAAGGTGGCCTAAAAGTCCTCCACTTAATGACATCACTCACAAAAAACCTGCACCCCACAAGCAAAAATTTTTTTTCGAGTGCAGACTACAAGACTTGTCACGTCTTTTGAGACTTTTACCAGGTCTGTAGAGCATACTGGACTGGAGAAATTCCTGCACAAAGCCACGTGCGTTTAGGCGTTTTTTATTCGAAAATCCCCGAAAGCAGCCGGACACCAAAGTGTTAAAAACAAAAGCAGGCAAGCCAATCCAAAAAACAAGCCCAAAATGAGCAAATTTACACAAAAGTTCAGCTGATTTGCATTTTAATTTAAATTGAAACAGCAAAAGTGCCATGAAATTTGATGAAAAGAATAATCCGCAAAACAGAAATCTACAAAAAACAAGTAACTTTCAAATAAAACAAGCCCCAAAACAAGCAAGCCATAAGTCTTCAAAAATACC
>JGI24022J15233_10003283_pt1 | contig 15965 bp, 13 predicted proteins | sample Ectturendosymbi2_FD_15233 | JGI IMG/M metagenome (IMG submission 15233)
CTCTTAATGCATATTTGAACTCTTTTTTACTTTCTTTCATGATNTCAAATAGAGGTCCACTTTTGGGTTTATGATTGTCAATCCAGTATAAGTNTGCTTGTCGGGCAGCCTTGTGCTTTTCTCTCACATCCTTGTTCCATCCCGGAACATTATGCTTTTGTTTTNGACTGTTAGTTAACACTTCACTTGCTGCTCGTNTGAGTGCCTCTACTATGTTTGTGTAAAATTTTTCTAGCATGTCAATGTGTTTTTGTTTAAATCAGTCTGTGTTGAAAAATCTTTCGGTTCTGAGCTGGATGGAATGAATGTGACGCTGAAAAGTTGTCATGGCGACCCACAATTTTTCGCAAAAGTATAAAAAGTTTGTAACGACTATTCATGATTTTTCCCCCAAATGTCAGCTTTGAAAATGGGTTCATTGCACTGGTATGAATAAAATAAATCAGTCTTGTTGAAAAATCTTTCCGTTCTGAACCGGACGCAATGATAATGACGCTGAAAAGTTGCCATATTGACGCATAATTTGTCGTAAAAGTATTAAAAGTTTGTAACGACTATGCATGACTTTTTCCCCATTTTTCAACTTTGAAAATGAGTTCATTGCATTGGTATGAATAAAATAAATCAGTCTGTGTTGAAAAAATTTTCCGTTTGCCACCGGAAGAATTACTTTTATGGTTGAAATGATAAATGTTTTTAACATTTTTTCAAAATATTTTTTAAAGTTGTTCACCTTGAAAATTATTTAGATTCATCGTTATTACGTTGTGCATGCTATTTTTGAACCTGATTTTGTCTCCTGGACGGTATTTTTTCCCATTCTGAATTGGCGAGTTTTTTTTCTTTTGGCGATTTTTTGAACTGTCGGCTGAGCGGACTGTCTGCTGGCTTTACCCGGGTTCTTTTAAGGGGTTTCCACTGTAGCCTATATCAAAGGGTGAAAAACGCGTATACCATGAGTGTTTCTAGTTTAATTCTGTTTGTTTTTTTCTAAAGTGCAATAGTTGTTTGTTGCTTTATATACTATAATTAGTGCTTTGTTCACGAGTACCACTGTTTTTGCCAAATTATTCATCTGAAAATCATGTCAAAACCAACAGCATTCGACCTGTTTCAGCTTGTTTGGCATTATTTGAAACGATTTGGCATATTTTTACAAGTGGTTTGGCATTTTTGTTCACTTGGACGTGGCAACCCTGGTAGGGATGGCTATAGAAAGAAACTGGTTGTACCTCCAGTGAAGGGAGTTGATGTATATAAGCCAATGGAGTGTTTGTACATCCAACGTAGAGGTTGATTTAGAAAGCAACTGTTTGTACCTCCAGCGTAGGGATGCCTTTAGAAAGCAACTGTTTGTGCCTCCAGCGTAGGGGTTGATTCAGAAAGCAATTATTTGTGCCTCCAGCGTAGGGAGTTGATTTATTTAGCCTATGTTTGTACCTCCAGCATAGGGATGGCTTTATAAATCAACTCACTACACTGGAGGCACAAATAGTTGCTTTCCAAAGGCATCCCTATCCTGGAGGTACAAACAGTTGCTTTCTAAAGCCATCCATCCCTACGCTGGAGGTACAAATAGTTGCCTTCTAAATCAACCCTACGCTGGTGGTACATCCCTACGCTGGTGGTACAACCCTACGCTAGTGGTACAGATGCCACCGACCAGTCCTCTGTAGTTCACCTGGCCAGTGTTGACTCAGTGTCCTTAAATCTGGTTGTATTGTGCTGTTACAAGTCAGCGAACAATAGTGTTAAAGGCCATGTGACACGAAAATCATCAAATGTGTTTTTTCAGTATAACTTGATGAGATATGTTTCCATAAAAACACCTGTGAAATTTTTTTGCACAGCAAGCTAAAATGGCCAAGTTATATGCTTCTAAAGAAATATGAGAATTCGATTAAGTTGTGATAATCAATGTGGTTTTCTTACTGACTGATTGCTGTGATGTCATTTAAGAACATGCAGTAAAGCGCACTTTCATTGTGCATTGCCAGAAGAAGCTGGTGGCCTAGATTGAGTTTTTAGTAGCAATAGGAGTAAGTTTAGGTGCGTAGCGTTATGGCAATATTTACACTTCCAGAAAAGTAAAATGAAAACAGTATTGCTTATACTTATTTTGTCTAGAAATGACATACTGTGATATTGTTTCTTTGTTTTGTTTATTATTAGGCCTAGCTTTAGTGTAAATCGTATGGCAAGTCAGGAATATACTAAATTACTGACCATAAGTTTGCCTCGTAGTTAGCCACTTATTCTCCAGGGGCTCATTGCTTCCATATTCAATTGACTCTTTTTGTTTATTGTCAAGGTGTATGAGTATTACGATATCGTCAAAATTTCAAAACGATCAATTTGTTAAGAGTAAATATCTTTTGTGAGATTGATACAAATAATGTGTTTGTAAAGACATTGCTTAGCTCACTGCTTGCTGTAAATGGCTAGTTAAAAGGTTGGTGAAGTGTGAAAAGACTCTGAAAATGAATTACTAAAGTATTGTTCAGTTTTGTGACTCCATGCAGTATGACCAGCTTCATTGGGTGGGATGCTAGGTTGCAATTTTTCAAGATATTTTAAAGAACCACATATAACACCATAGATTTTAACCAGCTCATTTATCAGACTCCATCATTATTCTTGCGTTTGTGACATTTTAGAAATTGTTACTGATTGCAGCGTTACTATTAGCTTGCACAGGGTTTTTAAGGCGTTTTAAGGACCCGATTGGGTTCCGTAGAATCAGCGAAGATTGTCATCGGGTCTTCAGAATAAGAGAAAATCAGGTCCATACAGGTCCATACTGGGTACCTAACATTTTCCTTAAAAAAACCTGGCTTGCAACACAATTTAAGGTGAGTCTTGTGACTAGGTTAAAATGCTATCTGCTGCAAATACATTCATGGTTTTTGTTCATGCAGGCGTATCAATTTTGCAGCATAAAACTCACTAACATGGTTATATGTGCTGTTGCTACTTGTAGCATGAGAAGTGGGCGAGATAAAAGTGTTTTGCATGTTCAGTTTCCCAAAAGACCATAAGCTAAGGCAAGCCTGGATTTCCAAATGTCGCAGAGAGAACTACATTTTAACTAAGCATTCAAGGGTGTGTGAAAAACACTTCGAAGGTTCTGATTTTGTATTAAGTAGGGCATTTGCAGCCTCTATTGGATATAGCATGAATTTTCAGTTACAACTTAAACCTGATGCTGTTCCTTCTATAATTCTTAAACCAAAAAGTAAAACACCATCGTCATCAAAAAGTAAGCTACCGTGAAGATCTACTGCTTGGGAAAAGTGTCATCGTATTAAGGTGAACTGTTTTAATTCTGTAGATGATATCTTGTGATCGTATGTATCAATCAAATATACATTTATCTGTTTATTTATTGTGTTTTTTGTGCTCTGTTCAAATTGTGCTATGACGTGTGTATATACTAGTTAGGGTTCCCATGCAGTGTTAGAAGTATTAAATTTAAAAACTGTTTTTTAAGACCTTGTTGACACTGTGACGTTTGATTAACTTGGTACTGGTATGTACAAATGATGCAGTTTTAACAGCAGAATTGCGGTGGGTATTGAAGTCAGCAATTACTGCATATTCTTTCATGTCCACCTTTACATTTCTTTGTGTTGCACATATCTTTGCAGTGTCTATTTTGTCTCATTAGGCAAAAACACTGCTGGAGCTATTTTATTGGCAATGTCCAACTTTTACTGCAGATATAATTACACTCCTGCAGAAACACGTTGTGTTACGCTGCGGGCTGCTAGTGGGAAAATGCATTGCTTCAAGGTAAAGTTATGTGCATAGAGAAACAGGGTTCCCATGCGGTATTGAAAACGTATTGAATTTCAAAATCGGTTTTCAGGACCTTGAAAAAGTATTGAATTTGGCCAAAATGTACATTAGGTATTGAAAAAGTAAGGAAAATCTAAATGGAAAAAAATTTTAAAGTATCTGAGCAAAAATTCACTGAAGGCAAAGTAGTTCATTATTTAGGCAATGTGCAAAATGGAGTTTCATGGTTAAGAACTTCTAAAAATGAAGAGAAGTAATGGTATTGAACCTTTTAAATTTAGTATTAAAAGGGTATTGAAAAAGTATGGAAAATGATTTAAAAAAAAATGTGTGGAAACCTTGGATAAAGTTCTGGCATGACGTCACAGCACTATGAGTCAGTGATAGCCTATGTCGTACTTTGTTTTCTTCTGATGATCCTCATTTCCTTCAAGTTCATCTTTTTGTTTGGCACCCATTGACAGTGCAATAAGACCAAAGTAAAGCTGCATAGACCAGTGGTTCTCAACCTTCTCACACCAGCAGACTGGTATAAATAAATAAAAAATTACAGACTGGTAACAAACATCGCCATTAATGCAACAGATTATTGCAATCAATTTGTTAACGAAAGCTCTTATATGCGGTTTCATTTCCAGGATCCTCATATTAAGGAAAATTATATCATCAAAATTGTAAGGTAACTCCTACATATGTTGACTTATAGTGTCTAATAACTCTTTAGGAATGACATCAACACTTGTCAAAGATGGTTTAAAGTAGAAAACATCTCTGTATCTCCTTTCTGCACAAAGCTATCCTGTGGAGAAATAACAAAACAGGGAAGAAAAATTTGTTCTGCCTATAAAAATCAGCTACATATGTCGAAAACTTAAAAAAAATTGTAGGCAAAGAATCTCAATATGCTTTTTTGGGGGCCCAGCAGGAAAAATATAATTTTATGGGCTATTTTGTCATTTTTTGTCTTTGAAGGTCCATATCTCTATTTTCATATACAGTTGAATTTCCCTAATTTGTCACCTCAAGGGGATTAGAAAAAGTGGTGAATTACGCGAAGTGACGAATTATGCAAACAGGTGAAAACTCTATCATAGAAGCTCATATACTTCATCTTAGTAACCCGGATACATACATAGTGCTCTTATTTGCAGTAAAATACAAGTTTATGACGTTATGGTTGAATACAACAATTAATTCCTCTGCTCTATCTAGACTCCTCCATTCAATCAAGCACCTTTTAAATCTTTAATAAACTTTTCTGTGTTCTCTCAATGGCGAGTCAGGTCGCGCTTCGCACCTCGTGTATAAATTCGATAAACAAATTGCAAGGTACAACGATTCTCAGATAAAGATCCTTAATTTGTTTGAACTCCCACACATTCTAGCTGCTTATACATCTAAATCAGGGGTGACGAACCTATTTGCTGTCGCCGGCCACTTTGTCAGTTACCGCTGAGTAAGCAGGCCGCACAACTTTTTAGTCATTCTATGAAACGTGTTAAAAATGAAAAAAATTGTTCCTGAATTAGATAAAAGGTTTGTACTACGTTTGTATGATTCCTGCGTGATATGCGCGTAATTCAATCTGGCTATCTGCTTTTGATATCGCATTGCAAAAATTAGAAGCGAGTCAAAGAAAGTTCAAGACTGCTGGTCTTGCCTGAATGCTTCGCAGGCTGCACGAAATTCTTTTGCGGGTCTCATGTTCGTCACCTCTGATCTAAAGCGAAACTGCAAATGACAAATTAGATGAACAAAATGGTTTTCAGGGATAGAAAGAGGTGGCGAATTAAGCAAATTGACGAATTAGATGATGTCGAATTAAACGAACAGAAATGTACACAAAAGATAGGGATTCTGCCGGGACTGATGAAAAAGTGACGAATTAAGCGAATTGATGAATTAGACGAGTTCTATTGTATTTATCTAATTATGGTATGAATTACTTTGTTTGTCTGTTATAGATGATAACTTTTGAACCAGAAGCTGTAGCAAGTTGATGAATGTATCAAAAGACTTAGATTGTAGCCTAGTTTCTAATAAAAACATGAGTGAAATACTCCGATCTAGCAGTTTAGGCCTAGGCCAGATGAAGTGGGCCAAAAAGGCCCAAAACTATTCCACTTTTCATGTCACTTATAAAACATCCAAAACCCAAAACCAAAAGAATTTTTTTTCATTGTAGACTTGATGACTTTCCAGGTCTTTTGACGTTTTGAAGTTTGAACAGCTCTCTAGTGCATTTAGGGGCAGAGTTATGCCCACGCAAAGACACATGCAAACTGCTGGTTTTAGGACGACAATATAGTGGCTGTGAAGGTGTTAACATGTTTGCTACCGCTGTACAAATGTATCGTACCTAGAAATCCCACATGAGCTGCTAATTTTGTGCCACTTTGTAACTCCATAACTCACCAGTGGATTGTGCTAGAGAGCTGTTCTAACCCTCTAAATACTTGGCAAGTCTTTGAGGCTACACTGAAAACAAATTTTTAAGTTGTTTTTCAGTTTTTGTGTGGGTAACGTCATAACTAAAGTAGGTTTACGTCACTTTGGCTCACTTCGTCAGGCCCTGGGCCCAAACTGCTAGATGGAATTTTTGACTGAAGTTTTTATTGGAAACTAGGTCAAAATCTGAGTCTTTTGGGCTTTGATTGATTTTCTGAGGTTTTGGGTTCAAAAGTTTATGGCTTAAAAGCAACAAATTAATTATCTAATTAGGGGATATATTATTTTATTTTTTATCAAAAAAATTTTTTTTTCATTGCAAACTACAAGACTTGCCGAGTGTTCAGTGTTTGAACAGCTCTCTAGCGCTTAAAGCACTGGGTTATTCTCACGCAAAGCCATGTGTGAACAGGCTGTTTTCACGTGAAACGCTTGAATTAACCTGGCACTGAAGGTGTTAGCCTCACAGCTTACTTTCAGCACACTTATCAGGACACATGAAAAGACCCAGTGATGCCGTGTTTCATGCACAAACAAGCACAAAGTAAAAATATAAAAAGATAATGCAATGTTTATTGCCTGTAAATTTCTACCAATCGTTTCAACCCTGTTCAGGCGCAGTGAAAAAACTTTCGCATTTGTACCTTTGGGTGAATTGGCCAAAAACTATCAGACTTCTAAAAGCAAAAGTTTAACCTGGCATCTGATTGTAAGTATATACACAAATTTGCATGCCCTGACAGGAAAGGTATTACAAACTTAAACTAGACCGCCTCGTGTTAGTAATTTTCATATTAAGATAGTGCTTACTTGTGTATGAGAATTCTCATACTTACACACAGTTGCCAATGGTTGTCTATAGGCACTAGCCTTTTCTTACTTGGAAGTACGATTATATTGGTGCATGTGTCTCTGATGAAGAAAAAGGCTTTTGTCACATGATTCCACTTTTGATGTTGCCAGGAGAGTTGCAAAAACATGGCCTTTTTGCCTGTAAGTCAAGCCAGGTCAAGAACGTTTTTGTTGATATGTGGAAAGTGGTAAAAGGTGCTGCTTAGTTCAGGGCATGGTGTAGGCTTGTAGTTAGGTGCTGTGTCTGGTTTTATGAATCATTGCTAATGTAATGTATAAAATATAATGGTCAACACCTTGTGTTAGTACTGCTTTACCTTGACAATGAAGAAAGCTAGGAAATTGTACCTCATGGTCTGTACATATTCTGGTGTGGTGGTTTCAAACCACTATTTGCAAAAAACGTAGCTGTTTTCGAAGCAGGATTGCAGCTGTGCTGTCGGCTGAATTGTGATGCTTTTGTGAATGACTGCTCTTGTAAGGTACAACATAATTTGTATATAAACATTTTTGTACTGCTTTAGATGAACGATTAGAAACTTATAATAAAGTTGCTATTTCTCTAATTAAATATTACTTTCATCTGCCAATACTGTCAAATATGAGTAGAAAGGGATATGAAGAAATCTTTATGCATGAAGATTCTGAAATGAGTGACTTTGAGTCCAGTGAAGACAGTAATGATAAGTTTGTTGCTGAGTGGCTTGGTCTGTCAGTTACACCAAGTTCTTCAAGTTCTTCAGATAATGATGATGATGATGGTGCTGAGATTCTGACCAATCAGCCAGGAGGTTTGGGATCGATTGGAAGACGTCCAGCGGTATCACTGTGTGCATTGTGATGTGGCTTTTTGTGTCGTCATCTGGTTCCATCATTATCATAGAAGGCAGATCTATGAGTATTCAGTTAATCTGTATTTTTTCAACCTCATGCTTGTTTGCGCATGAAGCACAGCTTCAATGAGACTGCTGGTAAGTTATAACTTTGCAACAACCAACAAACATTCCACTTAAATATGGCATCAATGAGACCATTGGAAGGCTGGAACTTGTAAGAAAAAAGCATAAGACTAAGAGGTTACATTGAGATCATTAACGCTTTGAGAGTCAGCCTACGATATATTTGTACCTAGATTTCGGCCTACAACCAGCAATTTTCGGTTGCCTTACCAACGTCATAGCTCCTCCACCAATTGCGCTAGAGAGCTGTTCAAATCCTCAAATGGATCGGCCAGTCTTCTAGTCTGCAGTCGAAAAAAATTTTTTGGTTGGAGGTTGCGGATTTTTTGTGAGTGACGTCATAAGTGAAGTAATTTTGGGTTCATTTTGGCTCATGTTACCTGGCCTAGGGCCCAACCGTTAGGCCAAAGTATTTCGCTGAAGTTTTTGTTGGAAACTAGGCTCAAGTTCGAGTCTTTCGAGCTATTGATCGACTTTCTAGTGTTTCTGGTTCGAAAGTTGTGATCCAGAATAAACAAATTAATTGATTATCTAATTAGCTAATTAGTCAAATATTTTTATTAGTTTAGATCAGGGTTTTTTTTAAGGTGTTTTAGGGACCCGATTCAGGTCCTTAGAATCGGCGAAAATAATCATCGGGTCCCTATAAAGTCAGAGAAAATCGGGTCCCTAGAATCAGAGAAATCGGGTCCCTACAAATCCATAGCGGGTGCCTAACATTTTTCTTAAAAAAAAACCCTGGTTTAGATCATAAATTTTGAACTTGAAACCCCAGCAAGTCATCCAAAGTATCAAAAGACTGACATTGTAGCCTAGTTTCCAATAAAAACTTCAATGAAATACTACCATCTAACGGTTGGCACCCAGGGCCAGGTAGAGTGGGCCAAGGTGGCCTAAAAGTCCTCCACTTATGATGTCACTCCAAAATATCTTTACCCCCCAACCAAAAAATTTTTTGGAGTGCAGACTAGAAGACTTGTCGTGTCTTTTGAGCCTTTTATCGGGTCTGTAGCGCTGACCAGACCGGAGAAATTCCTGCGCAAAGCCACGTGCGTTTCGGTGTTTTTTTCTCAAATCCCCAAAAGCAGCCAGACGAAAAAGTGTTAACATCTATATTTTGTGTTTATTTTTTAGAATGACAGAATGAATGGCTGCATATCAAAACGTTTAACAAAGGAAGGGGACTCAAACAAATCAACACCTGTTAAACAGAATCGTCTGCCAAAAAAAAGGAAAAACACACAATGGTTTCGTGTTGCTTATAGAAAAAAACCATGTACAAATGATGCTGTCATTGTAATATCAGATGATGATGAACCTGCTGTTTCTGTTTGTAATGAAAATCATGGCAAGTTGCTTACATCAACATCAGCTGCTGCAAAAGCATCAGTTGTATTAAACTCAAATGCTGTACTTCAGCATGACAAGTTGTCAACCACTGATGCTTATATTAAAGATGGATCATCCAGGTCTGATGAAATTGAAAAAGTGTCAACAGTAGTGTGCAACGATGTGAAAGAAAGTAAGCCACATGATGGTTTTCAAGGTGATCAAGTTCCTCACTACTTAAAAGACTTCAAGCTTGTCATTGATACTGTGCTTAGCATAGACGATGATGCAAAGCTGTTTGAATGTGAAGAAGATTCTGTTTGGATAAAGAAATTCCAGAGACTAGATGTTGCATGTCAACAGTTGTATGTTCGGCTCTACCATCGCAAACCTTCATGGTTACCTTTGCACAAGGTGTTTATTTTGTTATGTTAATGCTTTTCATTTCACCTGCTGGTGATAACACACTGGTCTTTGCATAATGGAGTGGTTGCTTCAATGCTTGTCAGTATAACTTAGGTCTGTGTCTTTTTTGTTTTTGATGCATTTCATATTACAGTTTATTGAATGGAAAGTCATTTTTTTCTATAATGTGTATTGTTTATTCATACTTGGACATTCTTACTGTATTCATATCACTACTGATTGATTTGAAACAGAAAAAGCAACCTATTCAAATTGTATTACATAAGTTAAAGTAAGAAAGAACCCAGGAACTATAACTAAAGTCTGCACTTGATTGCTGTTGTGTGTCTTTTTTGCAGTCTGTTTGGTAAGTGATGCTCTGTGCTAACATTTTGTTAAATGCTGACATACTTTTTCTGCAGATTTCCTACTCTACAATTCCCGATGTACCTGGTGTTCTGAAATTACTCTCTGCGGAAGGCTTGCTTTTGAGCAGTGAGCACGAAAATAAAAACACTTTATCTATTTCTGAAATGCTACAACTAATTCAAGCCCCTGCTATCAAAATTATGGGAAAGTCATTTCATTTGCAGGCATGTAGTTAGTGCTGATTGATACTTCATACGTTCAATTTTAGAAGTAAGTTTTGAAAGTAGTTTACTGTGGTTGCTAAACTGATATTCTGAAGTGTGACCTGTTGATGTGATGTACTTTACTGGGGAAAGGTGCTTGATGGGAAACGTCATGTTTTGAAGTAAAGTAGTTTGCACAAGGACTTGTAATATGGAGTCATAATGATAGCCATTGCTGTGTGGAAGAGTGAGTCAGGATCAATGACATAAACATCCACATAAACGAGAGTCACAGTCAGTGGGTTGTGGTTTACTATTTTTCAAACGTTGGCTGAGCTCAAACTATATTTTGTCTAATATATTTTTGCACATGTTGCAGTCACTGTATTTCCATATGAAACGTGCTGACCTAAACTGGATTTGAATATGTAGCTTAAATTTGTTCCTGGTTTATTGATCACTGATTTAGTCAATGCCATCAGGGATTTCACCACGTTGAGATATTTCTTGGTGTAAAAGTATTTAAAGGATTTAGATTCATATTTATTTTTTATCTAGAAGGCTGAGTCCCCTTTCTTTTAGTTTGGTCAATACCACCTCTGTACGAACATGACTTGATAACCTACCTAAAGGAAGGCCCAGAAAGTGGGACAATGCTTTATTGTTTCTAAATGTATTTGGAGATGATCTGCGCTTGTCTTTTGTCCTCATCATTGTTTTGCCTTGCAAAACATACTTCCATCATTGTGAAAAGCTGAGTTTGACGTTACTCTTTTGTGCTGCAGACGAATTGCAATAAACAAAATATCGTGAAAGGCATTTTGCAAATATGCGAAAAGCAACGAAGCATTGCATTCGGCAGCAGCATGGCAGACGTCGTACGTAAAAAAGCTCAAAAAGCCCTTGGCGTTTGCTACAAAGTGGCTCCCATTCCTAAAAAGGTTTTCAACAGGTAGTACTGTTTGCGAATTACTTATGCATTATTTGTTCATGGCATGTTTTTTTTCGCTGAGACATTTCGGTCATTTATCCCACAATACTATTAAATAGCATTCAAACTCCCCGTAACAGCCTTCACTTGCCTACCTTTTCAGACTTGTAACCGAATTGACTTCATTTTTTTCAGTCATTTCTTTTGTGCGTGAAATTGCTTGAAATGCTACGTACCATTAAGCTAAGAAAAAAAAAACTGTCTGGATACATATATACATCTACGTATTACTTGACCAAATCTATGGAAAAGATATTAGCATTGGGTGCTTGCTTTACTTAATGCTGGTTTCAGGATGCTTCTAGTGTTCGATGTGACAAAAGGTATTGTAGACGACTCTGAATACTCTCTCACCGGAACAAGCCAACCTCCCTTTTATGGAAAACATCCTCAGTTGTCGTCTATTTTACTGGCAGGTAGTTGGTTGCTTTTTGTCTTCTGAATAAACGCAGACCCGTTTTTTTCCTTGAGACGTTTCGGTCATTTTTTATGAAATACCGTGAAAACTTCTGTTATCTTTCGTCTTCAGACTTTTTCTCCAAATTGGAGTACTTTATTTTCTTTTTTGTTTTTCTCTGTCAAATGAACTGAAAATTGCACATGAACTACAAAAAGTATGCTATACTAGCGAACATGTATTTATCAGTATTCACTGGGCTACCTTTTCGGACATCTTTTGACCAAATATACTTAAAATGTTTAGGTCATTTTTGAAAAAATTTGGTCAATGATGAAAAAAGCCTATACGCGTATAACCAGCAGCATAACGATCGGGACAGACATTTTTTCGGTCAGGGAACTTAATGATAATTTCTAAAAGGTTCTGAAAACCGCACTGACCTTGCTTTCTTCAGTGTTAATCGTATATATTTTCTAACTGCACGCCAGGTCAAAGCATCCCGAGTGCCAGAGCATGGTAATTAAGGTGCACTTAGGTGCTGGCCTGGAAAATGAACTTCAAGGGCCTGGCAACCTGCATTTAAGGCAAAGGTTTGAATGTGGATAGTTGGTTGCACATTAGGGGAACAACTGCGGGGTGCTGGAAAAATTGTTCTTAAACATAATGGAGCTGTTCACGAAGCTGAAACTGGCCATTAGACTACTTCCATCGCACGAAAATATCTTTCCGAAATACGGCATTGCCACTATTATGGAGATATCTTGTATTCATACTAAAATGTGTATTGAAAGTATGATTTTCAAGTACAATTTTTACTAACATGCATCGCGAATGATAAAGATTTTTTAATTCGAAATGACGTTTCTGACTTGTTTTCCAGGTTTGGGAAGAACGGTGTACCCCAGTTATACAATTAGTCGTCCCACTGCAATATTTCAAACAAGGCAAGATTTGCTAGAATACGAAGCCGCTTGCCAACTGCAGCTCGACGCAATGAACGCCTGTGAAGCAGGAAATTGGCGGGTGATATATGTTGATTTGCTTTTCGTTAAATTCTACCGTATTGGTTGTTTTTTCGGTTATGTTTGGTTGTTTTAACTGAGAGTTTTCAAAGCCTTTTTTGTGATATAGTTTTGTCCTTGTAATATATTACCATTGTTGATGGAAAGTATGTTGTTGACTGCACGTGTTTCGGGCTTAGGCTGTAGACAGTTTTTACTTCAACTTTGCTTCGACACTTGACGGTCAAAATTACGTCTCTGACTTGTGAGAATGCTGCTTCGATCAGGGTATTAGTTTTCATTGTAGGCGCGGAATATTCACTTAGAATTTGAACACAATTTCCTCTCTCGTGAAAGCAATTGTACTTTAAAGTTGAAAATCGCCAATAGCGTATACTGTATTATTTTTTAAAAGCTGATTGTGCATTTGGTTCCGTCGCCATTTTCATCATGTAGAGGTTACTGTGAATGCACACCCTCAAGGCAAAATAGCGGATAATCTTGTGCAGCCATTATCCCACCAGGGTTTTGCGCGTCTGTCGTGCGTTGATGCAGATGTGACAAACATTGTGTCAAGGTTGTTTGCGTCCGATACTTAACTCTTGTTCTGACATGAAAACGTATCTTTTCGTTGTTGCAGCTGGTTTCTCACATTTAACCTTGTTTTTTGATGGTCGTCAATTGTCGGTTGCTAAGAAACAAGAACGATAAACGATTTGGATGAAAATAGTTGCGTGTGCTTTTATCAGGCGCCGCAGGTAACACCAAAGAACGAAAGATGGCAACTTTTGAAACGAGAAAATTCTGTCAAAACTATGTATGCCGCTTCACGATGCATAACCACTAAGTACGGCTTTCCTTATTATGCGTTATGTGAACAATGCAATCTGCATCAGATCTTTTTAAAGAATCAAAATTTTTCGCTGTTTTTCAGCTCGCCTCAGAAATTTGCGAGAAAGCTGAAGAATTGCGCATGCAACTGAGCGAAGATTCGAGAACCTACGCTGAGAGCCTGCCGTGCTTTCTTCGAGGGTTTACTTCCTTCTCTGTCTACACTCGCATAAGATCACTTCAGGTTTGTACCGAAACGCTGGATTTTGGGAATTAAATTGCAAAAACCCGTATTTGCAAAGATGCTCCAAAAGACTACCCGCTTGGGTTCTTGGTATTGGTGCTTATATATAAATGTTGTTACGGCAAGTTGCGTGTATCTGTTAGTCAGTGAGACACGCACTTTTCGTCATTAATTTTATGCGCGCTCGTTTCTGTGTTTATCAGCTCGGGCTGTTAATGTGACCGGGCTCAGTTTTGTGTTACAGTGAGAAGCGACATGTCGTTCTTAACCGTACTGGCGGTGCGTTGTGTAAAAGAATAAATTTATTTAGTATGAGCTCACATTGCATGAGCACGCGTTGCTTAAATACTACTCCAGTGTAAGGGCTGAGGAGCCTGCAATGTAAAACAAGCGAAATAAACGCTTCCACGTTTGAAGGTTGAAATTCTTCAGCGGCTGAAGGAATACAAGAAAGCGTCTATGCTGCTCCGGAAGCTTCTGGAACAAAAGCACTTTTGCATTTCAAGGAGGTTTGCCGCCCTAGAGGTTACTTGCAGCGCTTCGCAAAAACTGTGTCATTTGACCGCGGCATTGTCGGCTGCGCTACTTCATCGCGGTTGATCTCTTAGGTCGCCTCTGTTTGATACGTCATCTGTTTGATACGTCATTCTTTAATGTGGGTCAAGCAAACGTTGAAACGTGGATTTAACGCAATTGACTCAAGTAGAACAAAGGTTACGGCCGCCAAAAGTAGCCCGTCAACCTCTTTTTTTCGCTGAGACATCTGGGTCATTTCTTCGCTGGAACGTTTTGCTCACTGTTGTATTAAAACCTCCCATAACCGTGTTCATTGGCCCTTATTTATTTTCAAACATTGTGACCGAAATGACTTAATTATTTTCGGTTATTCCAAAAAAATTTCGGTCTATGGCCGAAAAATGACCAAAAAAAACCAGCCAGCAATACAAGTGCTGGTTTCACACCATCTTCGTTCGGCCAATCATAAACGATCACACTCCCACGCTGCAACTGCAAGCACGTCACAACTTGATTCTTAGCATGGCGCAGGCGAATGTTATCAGGAAAATATCGGACAGGTTTTTATGACAATTTGTGCTGTTTGCGTGACGTCAGGTCACTACGTAGTACTGATGTTTTTCTCTGCGTAGCTGGTGTGCTCCTAACTGTGGAATCTCTGAAAGCGGTTGAATCGCTGTAGCAATAACCAGCACTTGAACGTCCATCTTCGCCAGCGTTAGCAAAGCCTTTGTGCTAATAAAGATGTTGTTCAAACTGTTAAAGGAACTTTGTAGTTTTTCCCATGTATGCTCTAAACAAGGGGTCTACTGTTCGCAGGCCAAATCCGGTCCACGAAGCCATTTTGTTAATAAAGAAAACTCGAAACAATCGCATTGCGTAAGTTGCCCTGCCCTCGAACTGTTGTATAGTAGCTCACGTGGCCCTCTGACAAAAATGTAAAGTATTTTGTGTCTAATATGCAGTATTCATACTCTGTGCGACGCGATTCAAAAGACATCGAAACGTGACTTTGGATGACAGTGAATTGTTTCAGCTTACGCTATGTTTGTCTTTCCACATCGTCGCGTTTGTGTTTATTTACTTGCCGCCGGGCTTTTCCAGAGGTTACTGGGCCGAGCGCCTGGCCCTGAACTATGACCAACACTTGCGTGACCCCGTCTCGTCGTGGAACGCAATCCAGGACGCATTGCGAGACGAACTGGTGCGGGGAAAATACAAGGTCGCTTTGAAGGAACGAGCTGATAAGCTGAAGAACAACAGCGAGGTGAAGTCGCTCGAACCATTGGATCTCTGCAAACCCTATGAGTTCCTGAAAGCGAAAGAGGTTGGTGGTCGTTGCGTCCGCGTCTTGTCGGCTTTTTCTTTCTTTGCTAAACTTGTTGCTGCGCAAACATTCGGTATATTGACTTGGGCGTTTCGATAGAACAAGTACTTGAGTAAGATTTCATTGTCCCGTCCGATGCGACGGTTGACGCTGCTGAGGCAAGTTGCTCAAAACGACTCGCTTTTTTCCGGTGCAAGACTCGGCGATGAATGGCTGGGGGGACGGGACGGGGGCTCTCTCGTCTGCAAAAAAAAACGATTTTTGAAAAAGGCGGTTCAGTCTCAGTGTTCAG
>JGI24022J15233_10003286_pt1 | contig 15962 bp, 6 predicted proteins | sample Ectturendosymbi2_FD_15233 | JGI IMG/M metagenome (IMG submission 15233)
AAACTCCACTTCTTTATAAAGTTTCACGTTTCAATTTGGAGGAGCTTATAACTTTGTTTGGGGGGGGATAAGTCCACCAAAGCTCACCCGTGGCGACAAAACTGTCCGTAGACCTGAAATAATGCACACTATAGCCGAGCACATAGACGATCCAGAGTAAAAATTTAACATTGCTTTAGCAACAACCTCCAACGAGTATCATACTAATTTGAAATTTTCAAGACACCAACAAGTCATAATAGTAGGCTATTGAAGTAATCTCAGTGATCGTTTAGTGGTTGGGCATTTTCGCCCCCTTTATGTTGTTTCGCCCCCATATCGCCCCCTTTGTTTTTTCGCCCCCTTGACCATCAAAAACGCCCCCAAGGGGGCGATTTCGCCCACTTTGAGAACCACTGAATTAGACGATGGTGAATCAGACGAACAGAAATGAACACAAAAGATAGGATCTCTACCGGGACCAACGAAAAAGTAACGAATTAAACGATAACGAATTAGACAAATTCTACTGTGATAGCAGCCACGTATTTTATGAACCAAACAAGCACAATTTATTCAGTGGACACAGGGCTTATTTATGCCGTTCTGAAGTTGTCATTTTCCAAGCAATACAAAATATAGTGTTTTAATCCTCTATGCTATAGACCGATGGTAAACAGCATGAAGACAAGTTTGTACAGCAGCAAACTATTGTCGCAACTCGCAACACCCTCAGCTAGCCATATGAAGTAAGTCCAGTGTAAACGCGTTTTCCCCAGTAAAGCTTGAGTGAATTTTTTTTAGCTGATTTAACTAACATATCGAACGGTAGAGCTTCAACAAGCAATCCCTGTTTGCGGGAAATCTAGTAAGAACAACCAAACGTAGGATCCAATAGTGACAATATTGCTTTTCATCGGAGTTTTGCAGTGTCTGGCGGTCTTGCGTTGTTGCGAGATTTTTGTAAGTGAAAAATTGAGAATAAATTAAGTACCGTTTTTTGTTTTTCTATTCTTTATTTGTAACCGCTTTCATACAGACGGCCTGCATCTGTCTCACGTCCAGATGCACAATATTGTCGTGTTGTTACTGTGCTGATAAAGAGTCTAGAGTAGACAAAAGACATTTGCATTTCCACTCGTTTAAAGGTAAATTGTGAAGTTATGCCTCTGCGCAGTTTCGCAAAATTTTAGTTAATATTAAGTCATCATGGGAAAGAGTTGCGCGGGGCCCTCCAAAACGCGGTGCCTAGGCCATAGCCTATTTGGCCTATGCGTAAATCCGTCACTGAACACAACAACCATCCAAAGAAGAACTTTGAATAGTTTCGTGTTTTCTACATGGCTTGCACCTTGTTCTTACGAATAGCCGAAAAAAGCAGAAATCAGTGGCAACGTTGCTTATAAATATACGAACCATTGTGCGTATGCTTCGTCACAGTACCAAAGCCAAATTTATGTTGATGAAAGCCTAAGAAAGAGGGGGAATGCCGCGGCACACTTTGATTTTGAATCAAGGAACACACTGGAGCAGTACACATGCAATGCTGGAAACATTTCTGCTACAAAAAAGCAATTATTCTGGCCTGCATAGAATTTAAAAAATTTGGCATTGAAATACTCGAAACCAATTGAAAGCCATGAGTGGGAAATTTTGCCAACCATTGTGGCATTACTAAAAATCTTTGCTGATGTCGTACATTTTTGTGAAAAAGAGAATTCGTGCACCTCTGCGGCAGTGCCAAGTGCAAAGTTTATTATGATCACTTTGGAAGAGACTGATTGCAAAGGAGTGGTTGAACTATAGGAGACGCTTCAGCAGAACATGAATCGATATTTTTACGGAGGGGACGTTCGACAACATTTCAATTCCATCAAACAAAGCCAGCTACATGTGGTTACAACCCTGCTGGATCCAAGATTGAAAATAGGATTTTTTCACGAAGAGAAGTTGATCAGGCAGAGTTATTTCTGGTTCAGCTGGTTGCAGCAGGACGAACCGAAAGAATTAAAATCAAAAGCCAAAAAAGGAAAGAATCTCCTATGGAAGGATCACATGGAGTAGCCGCTGATAGAAAACACAAAAAAACAGACAGTGGTTCTACCAAGGCTAAATACTTCGCGTTTTTGAATGAGGAAAGCAGTTGCTCCACGGACAATTCATCTCAGTCAGAAGAAGATCATTATGTCAAAGCAAAACTGATGGTGGCCACGTACTTGAATGAGCCAAAGTGTAAACGAAACGTTTGTCTATTACAGGTGTAGATGGGACAGTGCCACAGATATCCAGAAATCGGAATGGGAGAGTTCGGCGCCGCCGTTTCGGCGATGGACGTTTTGGCGATGAAATGTGAAATGTGTGTTCCTTTGGAATGTCACCAAAGTGCAAAAGATCGCACTGCTGTCATAAAGCGTGTAGGCGCAAGATTCGGTCTAACACTTGTTCCAATCGTACAACAGTGAGAGCTGTTTATCCAAACGTACATACACTTATACAATCGATGCTGACAACCAGCTGCACAACTGCGTCCGTGGATCGCGCTGTCTGTCAAGATGGCGGTGTTATAAATATACTTGCAAAATCACTGTGGAGAAGAACGATTGAATTGCAATTGCCCTGATTAGTTTGCATCGTAATGTAAAAGTGAATTACTCGAAATCAATAAAGAACTTCGTGCACAGCAAACAACATCGTCACCTGCTTAATTCTAAAAAGGCTATTTTCGAAATTCGACGCTTGACTGATATTTTGTTCAGATAATGCGGCCATAGTTTTTGAGGCCAGCTGTCGCTCCTAGAAGTTGCTTATAAAAATTTCGTTTCAGTGGAAACCAACTCACGTTACTTGGCGTGACGTTGAGCAAGGCCTAAACTTACTTAATTTTGCCATAACCTAGTAGGTGTAAACAGCAGATAAAATTAACCCGAAACTGCAAACCGAAATGATCGCGATTGACGACTGTCCTCTCGCCATTAAGCGAAATTTTACAAAACAGCTCCTGGATGTGCGTGGCAGTGTGTGAGATTCTGACAGAAATGGAGCCGGCACTGCCAGACGGGGAAATTCAGAAACACGTGAGTTCGACGCAATATCAATTTCGAGTGTTCAAAAACGTGGATTTTTTCATGTCGCTGCACAGGCGCTATTTAGACAAGGCAGCAATGTTTTTCTTTCGTAATGGTACTATGCAACGTTGCAAGGGAAATGTAGGCTGTTGCTTATTCCAAAACACCCGCATTTGAGACCTGCAGTGACAGCGTTTGATATTTTATCGGCTTTATTACTGAGTACCTGCGGTGCAAAGGGGTCTGTTATGACAGCCAAACAGACGCCCTAGATGCCCCCTGCCCACGTGAAAGATCAAGCAATAGATGCTGTCTAGGCTTAACTTTTGTATAAATTCGCAAACGCCTCATGGCAGCAAAATTAAACGTCCCAAGCCACAATTCTTTACACACGTGGTTATGTCGCACTAAGTTCTTCCAAAATCCTGACGGACGGGAAACTACACTGCTCAGTGGCCATCAGGATGACAACAAAAACACTTATGAAGCAAACATCCTTTGTAGTCTAACCTTCAAAGTATTCCAAAAACACACATTTTTTTCACATAAAACATTTGCGACCACCATCGCCGAAACGTCCCGTCGCCGAAACCTAGACCGGCAATTGCAACAATAGCTTGAAAATATCTTAGCGCACCTGTGAGTTCAGTCGCTAGCGAGAGAGTTCAAAGTGTCAAGAGCAAACGGGAGTAGAGCTCANTTAAATCCTGATAATGTGGAAANAGTACTGCTTTTGAAACATAACTTGAAAGCAATTGGCTANGACTCGATAACTTTGTCTGATATAAGATTGACTACGTTCAAACACCATGTTTGGTGTGCAGGAAGTGGAAGTGGCACTTNTTGCTCTGACTGCGATGAGTAGAGGAAAAATAATGGAGTAAACCGAGTAGATTAAAAAAGTCCATGGTGACTGTGAGTGTCATAAGTTGATGCATAACAAAAACTAAGCAATATACATACTTGCTTCTTTGATTTATCAGTGTTTTTCATGTATCANTGTAGTCGGTAAAAGCCATATGGCCTCGGCAAAAAACTTGCGTTTTCTTGCTACCGTTCTGTCATGCTATGTNAGTNGAGCATTGTCATGTGAAGGAGTGAAGGCTCTTCTTTTGCTGCGTTTTTGTCAAGTGATNTTGATTTGTGCATTTGAAAAATTGGCAATAACTGAAAGATCTGTGTAAATTAATTGATGAGTGGTGACACATTCTTTGCACCTATGCATTTGGCTGACAAATTGCAGTTTGCCATATATTTTATTAAAGTTTCTACTTCAGATTTTTGAAAAAACTCTTTGCATTGCGAAAAATTGTAAGAACACCTTTTCAAGATCATATCAACAATGGCAATGTGTGTACAGTATACATTACTCTTACGTTCTTTCAAATAACTAAATCTATAAATATGTTTGAATGCCCCAGCCCCTGGCCTCGGCTAAATTTAGTGCCCCGGTCGTTCACTAGCATAGTCACAAATACAAAAAGCCAAAGTTGAGTATCACATGTGCAAATGCAGTGTACCATCATCTTAGTAAGTGATGCACAGACAGAAGGCAAAGTGTCTGTTACACCTAAATGATGATTGTCACGCAATAATAGAAAAACGTATTACAATACCTTCGCGGCATCTGCCGAGCTATCCTGTGGTCAGCCATCACAAAAGGCACCAAAGAATATATGTGACCAACCAACTGATAATTTTTATGTACTTTCTGATATATTGATAGAAAAATGTTCTTTTTACGCAGCTTGTCAATTCAATGCAAAATTAGGTGCAATCGACCAAGTGACACTCGACGATCAACCTGTTGGCCAAACCTGGTCTATTTCAATGTTTAAACTGCATTTCTTTTGGTTAGAATTTTGAACATTCTTCCTCAAATTTTATGCAGTCAACCTTTGTAAAAAGACAGTTTGAGTTTGTAGTTTTTGTAAGCTACATAGATTTACTATATTTTATACTATAATCTACTCTCAGTGTTACAAAATATATTTTCTTTCTTTTATCAATTGATTGAATGCTGGAACTCTTTTGCAGTTAGCTGATGCATGTGGAATTGATTACATGACAAGGACTATATCGTTGGATTAGCGGATCTTTTTTGCCATGTAATCAAAAACCCTAACCCAAATTGTAAACCTGTGTCTGGTTTTCAAAACTTATTAAAAAAAGTGCTGTAGCTTACATCAAAAATTTTCCAATAAAAAAGTCGTCTGTATCAGCCCAGCCTAAACAACAATGCTGAGAGCCCAAACGACGACCACTCACACAGGAGGAATTCCCTTTGGACCAGGTTCATCGTATTAACTATCAGTGTCACGAACTCAGTGTTATGAGTAGACAAAGCCAGATACACTACAGTTCAAATGGAAAAATAACCACAGGAGCGCTATACCTCTGGCAGCAAAATATACAGTAATGTTCTGTTTTTACAATTGAAAGTGCACAACATGTGATGTTATTTTTATGGATTGGGTCACAAAATGACAGGGTGTTTTTGTTTGGAAGTGGCTATGGGTCCGCTGGCAGTGACACATTTAGAATAAAACGCTGAGTTTGTCACATTAGCAGCACTGTCACGGTAGTCAGGTAGACCTGTCTCACTGTATGAATGATTTTTGTGCTGACTCTTGTCATAATCGGGCACCATTTGTTTTGGTTGCACTTTTCATGGTACTGGTTTTTATTTACTTTTTTAAAAAGTTGCCAAACTTTTGTGGTCATATATGTGGTTTAGGTTTAATAAGTGTTAGGCTTAGGTTTATTAAGTTTCCACCAAGAGTAGTCCAGCCTACTGCACACTTGTCATGGATTAATATTATGTTACAGGCGATGGATGAATAAGTTTTCAAAAATGAAGGTCCATTGGTGGACCTACAACCACTGCCTGTTTGTTTCGTATTTAGCCAGTGTCGCATTCGGATATGGATGGATATCGGATACTAAATTTCAGAAATTTTCGGATAAGGATTGGATATGGATATTCAAAAAATGTATCGGAAATGGATCAGGAGTTGAAAAATCAATATCTGCTCACCTCTGGTGGATACGGCCTGTAACCAGATACAAGTTTTCTTCTTGATGATACCGCACGCTACTACGCGGATCGTGCCTTGTTCAGTTCTTAACACGAAGTTAGTGTGCTTGTTAGTGTCATTCGGTACGGAGCATGTCAACCAGGCCGACAATGACAATTTTCTAAATTTATGCCGAATCAGACAAACGACACTTTTTGACGTCCTGGTTTTATAAATTTCTTCCATATCAGGGCGGATCCAGCCAGTAAAGTTAGGGGGGGGCGATTTCAGTATTTTTTGGTGGTCAAGTTTCATAACAGCTTCGGTACTGTAAGAGAGATGAAGTATACTTCACAACACTGCTGCGACAAAACAATAGACGACAAAATTGCCTTATATCGCGAATGTTGTTTCCCGAATTTTATAAAATTATGGTGAATAAAGATACTTTCGTAAGTTTGAGTGGGGGCGATCGCTCCAATTGCCCCCTCTGGATCCGCCCCTGTTCGAAATGGCACCAAAGTGGAAAGATCATGGTTGATATATCCACTGAATAAATGCAAAATGTTTTGACATTATTTTTGGCTGTTCGCCGATATCCACAGTTCATCATATTCTTTAAACTGGTGTGATGTCAGTGAAGGTATCTGAAGTTTCAGAAAAGGTACTGAGAAAATAGAAAAATACGAAACATCTGCCATGTATTTGCAAGCAAGAAAATGCTAAGAAAGGACTATGCAAAAGAACAGAGATACTTTGAGGCACGATATGATCTCATTATGTTTCTTGCACATGGCTGGCCTTGAGGGGATATGGAGAATGCGGTGGTCAAGACGGTGAAGATGTAAATGGAGGAAATTTTATTGAACTGATGAAGCGTTTGGCAAAATGCCATGTTTTGTGGTATAATCAAAAACAAAATTATTCTGTTTGATTCTACAAATTCAAAATGAATTTTTGGATGATGTTTCCAAGGAAGTAATTGTATTGATAATGATTGAAGCCAAAGCTACTAAGTTTTCCTCCATTGTAGCTGACACTACAATGAATATAAGCAAAATGAATAAGTTTTCACTTACAGCATACCTTCTTTGTGATCAAGACTCCAGTGACAGTGTTGAGCGCTTTGTTTGCTGTAAGAGCATAGACAACTCCGAATCTGAAATTTTGTATGATGTTATGTCTGCAACGATTCAAGGTTTGGGCATGGACCTACAGTTTTGCCAAGGGCAGGCGTATGAAGGAGTATCAAACATATTTGTTTCAATTTCTGTGTAGAGTCTCATGAATGAAAGCTCAAGTTTCAAATACTGTGTTTGTCCACCGCTGTGCTCACAAACTTGAAATTGATCTTATTAAACAATGAGGAATTAATACTTACTATACTTATTGTATTTGTTTTGTTGTTGCTCAGACAAACCCCAGAAACTTCACCTATGTCCCACCATTAAGTGAAGAGTAATATACTGTATTTGGTGCTTAGAAGAAAGATATAATTAATTTAAGATTTAATTAAGATTAAGCTGGTGTGGTGGCTGGTGGGTCTTTCATCATTAGCCTACCTTAACCCGATCACAAGTCATTGATGAGAATCAATTTCAGACAGGATCTATTACATTAAATATGAAATTCTCCTTCAAAGTTATTTACCCAATTGGGACTCATTACATCACGTGACAATTACTTTGTGCGTTTGTGGAATAACTTGCATGAGTTTTTTGGGACCTAATTATTGCATATCCAAACGGTGGCAATAGGCCATTTTCCTTTAGATTTCCCCCTGCCTAAAACCTCTTGTTACGCCACTGTTTAGGATATCGGTTAAACACAGTTTGAAGATGTACACTTCCGTTTACGCAAATCTGATAAAGACGGCGCGGATGTAGATTCTGACTTCGATTAACAGGGTTGTGAGTTAATGCAAGAGGCTGCTTGTATCAATTTTTGAAGTAATAACTTGCATTGACTTTCAAGAGGATCTTCCAAGTGTTAGGAATATTATACCTTTTATTGGCATATTATAAGGCATATTATATCTGCTATTTGACTACAATATCAGCGCGCTGAAACTGGGCACTAGAAAAATTTTAAGACTTATTGCTGTCAGCACAGAAAAACGACGTGGCAGTGAGTAGTATTAACGCTTTATTACAAACTTTCAGGTTTTGTAGATACAAACCTTGGGTCTGCCAGATGAATATCTGGAACTTTTTTCAGGTGCTTGAAAGTAGCTGCTTAAGCATAAGCAAGTTTTTATAGGTTAGTTTGCTTCCATGTGAGCATCTGTTGGAAAATCTTCCACTGATCCTTGCTATTATGTTATAATGTGGAGTTTCTTGATATTTTTCTTTGAAACAGTTTACTACTTGCAGAACGTGAGTAGGCGAAGCATCTAGATGTGCGTAAGGACTGCAGAAAGTCATGCAATTGCTCAGGTTCAGGTTCGGGCGTTCGCTGTACAGCGGACAGGAAATGACAGGGTTTTAGATTCTATAGCAACATGAGTGTTAGCCATATGCTGGATGCACTGTCACATACAAAGTGCAATAAACGTTTCACAAATTCCGTTTCATTGTTACAGATACGTGAAGAGAACGCATTGGAGCGATGGGCGTCGGAAGGATTTTTTCCAGACGGGGGCCACTAGGGGATTTTTCCAAAAATTTTCCAGGGGGGGCCAAAAGTGGTAAAATTTGTTTTTTTCCCTTAAAATTAATAAAATAACCTTTTTTTGCTGAAATTTTCAAAATCCAGGGGAGGGCAAAGTCCTCTCCCCCCCTTTCCGATGTCTATGATTGGAGCTGTTGTTAAAATATAACGCGGAAAACCAAAAACTGAATCCCTCAATCAATGACGCATTAGCGTTACAAATCAGTTTTCCTACATCTACTGTGTATAGATAATTTTGACGAAGCAAAGGTAGAACAGCTTGCCTTTCGTGCATACATTTGCTTGATCGCTGACCTGGATCTGTGGGGACGGCAACATTTTAGGTAAATTCTATGAAAAATGAGGCAAAGTCTTTTTTTTCGATACTTCCCAAACAGGAGAAAATTCGAGAAATGCCATGAAATACAGGCCTCAATTACGCAGTTGCTCCAAAACCGGAAAATGGATAGAACTTGCTGGTCACTGACATAGATGAATGATCATACCATTTTATGCACGAATCAAATCAGATATTGAAATTCTTCCTGCAGTAACATATCAATATTCAGACGAGTACAAACAGAAAACAGTTATATCGACGTGTGTTTGTTGCCTAATGCTAGAAAGCAGGATCTCCAAATTATGACCCGCGTGCCAAACCGGCCTGCGAAACCATTTTGTCAAGAGTGAAAAATAAATTTATATGAAAAATTTGTTGATTTGGTAGAATGCAACATATCCCGAAACAATCACGTTACGTAAGATGTCTGGCCCTCGAAATGTTGTGTAATAGCTTATGTGATCCTCTGGAAAAAGTTTGGCGATCCCTCCTGTAAAGCCACCATGTGCATACAGTTGCTTATTTGTCTGTAGCATGTCCGGCACCTTTCCTGTTTTGCACACTTGGGATAGCGCGGGCAACATGCATGTAAACCATATTCTACTATAACACGACCACTTCAGAGCAACGAATGGTTTAAAGTCTAAGAAGCGAGCAGACGACGTAGAACTAGTGGCGCAACCAGCCCAAAATCGTGCCGTGGAGGGGGATGAATATTTTTTGGGGGGTGCAAATATTTCGACTTTAAGCAGGCAACAGTATTTGGTTCGGCACACCACCTCTCGACGCACTTAACAACAAGGTATGGTAGAAAATTGGGGGGCATCGCCTTTTTCGACCCCCTGGCTACGCCTATGCGTTGAACTGCGATATGATAGAACACGCACGTTGATATCGGTGAGGCAAATCAACTACACGTAGACATTAACCAAAATTTGCAAAATTTTCCCCACCTACCAATAACACACTACTCACTCACGTATGCCATGTGTGGCAGTATAGGAGCACCACGAGTTTTCCGGTCAACCTTGTGGGCGTAAGGAGCCTACATAGGAATGGCCAGAGCGGGGCGACGGCACTGTGCCTTCATGGCAATGGTATCCGAAGAGTGAAATTACAAAGATTGCATCTTATTAAAATGCAACAGTTGCTTTTTCGTATTGTAAGACTACTAACACATGCCGCATAATTTTACTTTTTATGAACTTGTTTTTATGTCAACACCACCTTTTACGCATTTCAAACGCCTGCATTGCTCACATGTCTCAATAGTAGGCTAGAGTTTTGTAGGGGTGCATGCAACCAAGCAGTTGCTCGGGGCATCACCAGAACTTTGCACGCCCTCTGGGTGGGTAGCTTGTCAGATTTTGGTACAGTAGTCCTCTCTTGTTGAGGCCACCTCGGGACTGAACGTTTTGGGCTTATTAACGGGTGGGCTTATTAACTGGGGGATAAATTTTCGCAGCTCTTATGCGCATAAATGAGCATGGCCGACTGTACTACAGCTAAAAATTGCTAAACATATGGAAACTGTGCACAACAGTTACAGGTAACGAGCAATTTTTTTTTTTCATTACGGTAAAGCAATATTAATTTCCGTACAAAAACATCAAGAGCGAGTTTCTTCGTTGGTTGTTGGTGACGTAGAAACTGTCTAACATGGCCATTCAATTTTTCAAATGCATGCCGAGAGAGATGTTGAGTTGTTGGGCGGCAGCACGTTGNGTGCTATTTGGCAGTGCTAGGTAATTTTTAAAAATATCAAGTACNTAGACAAGGCTGCGTCTGCACGTCTCTTCGCCATTTTGAATATAAATTCCAGTTCTGCNATAGGCTTCTCTACAAAATCACCAGATTCACAAAAGAAATTCACTTGATTTGAAAAAAATTACTAGATTAAAAATTTTTGCGTCGAAGTTNGCAGTTTTCCTTGAAATGATTTAGTTATTTACAGTACTTTATCACCCAAAAAATTTACATCATTTGCAAGTTTCTTAAAATAGATGATGCTGAAACCTGGAAAATATAATACCAACAATATTCAGGCTGTTTTCAAGAGCTGAAAACGACGCCACGCATGGAGTATTTTAGACCAATCAACCCATCTTTTAATTAATTATTTCCACTGCAGTGCTCCTGCAAAGAAATGAAAATACCGTCATGGCCAACACTGCAGCAGTAAACAGCACGGAAGAGTAAACAATAAGAAGCTCAAATTAGAAATACTTTTTCGTTCTTTTGGTGCAAATATACAATGATTCACATAATCAATTGTTTACGGGTTGTAAAGGGCTAAAAAATTAGAAAAAACAGCCAACCTTCTTCAAAAACATGCTTTGCAAAAAATCACTAGATTGCAGTGAAAAAAAACACGAGATCACTAAACATCCAGTTGAGAGCATGCTTTCAGTAACAGTGTTGTAAATAAGCGCAGTGCACTGCTGTTAATAAAACATGAAACAGGTAACTGTTGTAAAACCATAGCTTATACTGTAATTATTAGACATGATTAACAATAAAATATGGAGTCACATTTTGCATTGCCTTACTCGAAAGACAATAAACCGGACTTCATTTATTTTTTCAAATCTTTCAACACAGGACAGCGCACTATAGCATACAAAGTGTTAAAAAATAAATTATTTTGAAACGCATTTCAAATTCCAAAAATGGAGCCAATTCATTTTGAGGAGATCGACAACCCTATTTACAGTACAGCGTTGTAAATGAAGGCAAGCCGAGTTTGAAAATCACAACATTTTTCTGTCAGGAGTGACAATGTACTAGGCCGTAGCTACACTGATGCAAATGAGGCACTTGCCTCGGTAAACTTTCTGTGATGCTGCCACAAAACATTTTTGTAACGCTAAATCAAGTAACATTATATTGTGTGGCTGTTTTACTAAGACCAGCACTGCAGGTACACGGTGTTGCAACCACCAGAGATGCTACCAGCCTAGATTGAATAAGGACAGGTGTTAGGTCTTCACAAACTACATTTAACAAGTAACAACATACCAAACCGGTGACGTAATTAAAACATCCGCCTCGGTAAAATTTGACTCTGACTTCGGCCATGATGTACGTACCAGTGGCGCATCCTTACCAGACATTTTGGAGGGGAAATCATATAGGGTGGCGCCTAAAAGTTCTTCACTTGATTAAATATCCCAGATTTTCTATGACAGTTGTAGGGTATCACACAAAAGTGTACCTTTCGTAGGCCAAGAAAGTGGCTATTTTGTTGGTTGAACTACGCGATCTTCCAAGACAACACGACAGTTTTAAAGCGCCTTATCAGTAATTCACAAATCTTCTGAAGCGGGTCGAAAAAGATGGGCCACCATTTTTCACAAGCTGCACAGTAACTAGGAATATTTTTGGTGTTCCAAATAATCTCTCATATCTACAAAATGTATTTAAAAGACATTTCCTACAGCAGCCTGTGGGCTACTGTTTGACACTGTTTTGGCTATGCGCAGTGAGTGTGAGATCAGAAAAAGCAATGTCCGGAACATATTCCCGACCCGGTTTTACTCTCCTGCCTTTTTTTTTCAATAAATTATAGACAAAACATGAGGTTCGTTCAAACCTACGTGTCACAATATTAATTGTATTCGTGTAAACATTAACTACAATCTACTCTTCCTATATATGAGCTTGCAGTAGTTTTTGCTCGAATGAAGTATACGTTGGCAAACATTTGTAAATCACCCTTTTGATTTTATTATTTGTACAATGTACATATTTCAAGCAAGTGATTACTTCTTGCAGATTATAGTAAAATGTTGATTAGTGTCATCCTTACTTGTCCACATATTTGATTTTTTTACATTTTCAAAACTGTAAAATTTCTTTCGAAACGACTGAAAGCTAGTTATTGATTATAAATTGCAGGGGTACGAGGTCAGAACAAAACTTTTTTAGGGTGCAAGAGTAGAAACGGTTGGAAAGCCCTGTCTTACATTAGCAAGTGGCAACAAATTTTTTGACCTCCTCAATTTTGGGCTGGCTATGCCACTGGTAGATTTACACTTGGCCTGAAACCATGTTACTCTAAAATGCATTCAACGCCACTAGTAACAGTAGAATTTCAATTAAATGTACTGCTTCAGATGCTTAGACAGCGGATTCCTGATATGAAGAAAATATTGTACATCAAATTCCAAGTTTTTAAAAAAGTCAGGATTTGAAAAAAGTTGTGACACTGTTCAGCAGAAGCAAGACACCGACAGCTCAATGTCTATTAATTTGCGTTACATACATAATCCAAGCCTTTGTGCTTGTGATGTGTCTGTCTATAAACATTTTTCTCACATTTTCAGTAACACCACCGCAAATCTAAAAAGTGTGGCTGTTTGTCGAGGTATTGTTCATCTGTTGCAATTCATGCGAGCTAAATAGCAAGCAAGCTGAGTATTGGCTGCGGACTTTACAGATCACATGCAGTTTTTCATTTCGTTACCTTAGGCCAACTTTATCTCACAACGTAAATGCTTACCACAGAAAGAATTGCGCTGTTTTGTGATATAGATAGAAAATCCAGCGCTGATAACACAGTTACCATTTCAAAGCAAACTCAGAAAGTGCCAGATTTTCCCAGTAGCCTAACCTAGTACCAGACACTGTAGCTAAAAATTTGCGATTGATTTTACCGCTTCACCTTTTGTATTCTTTTGCAGCTGAAACTTAGAAAATCGTGTCCCATTACTCTCGTTTCTGAGAAAAACTTAATTCTATTGTGATTACAAACGGTCCTGTTTGGACTAAATCGTCCGGGTTAGTCCCTAGCATTCCGAATCATGACATCTGGCCAAGCAGCAAGGTCGTTTGTTCATCAAAATTTTGAATTTTCTTGCTTGCGTGCCTCATCAGATGCACTAGCGGACGAGATTCCTTCTTTGTCAGACACAACACTTTCGAAACGACTTTTATCATTTCCCGTACATGCAAGCTTCTACTTTGACTATCTGGTGTGACACGTTCAGCAATGACGTAACTGGCGGGGGCAGGGGTGCGTGCCGCACTCCCTGGAAAGTTATATCTATAAACTGGACCCCCATCAGCTGACTGTTTGTTATTTAGTATTCTTTTAGTTTTCAGTAGGTTATTTTTTGCGTTTATTGGGTGTTTTCGCCGTTTTTCGTTTTTTAGTTACTATACTAGGCATCCACGACATCCGGATTCGCTATAATTTCTTTACTTTTTTTCTGAGTGTTGGCTAGTGGCCCGCCAACGGTGGACAGTGGGCCCCTTTCAGCTAAGTTTTGTCCCGCTGGCTCAAACCTCTAATTAAGCCACTGATGACCAGGCCGGCTGCCCTTGTCTCCATCTTCAGCTCGGGTGGCATTGAGGGTAGTCCGGTTAAAATACTTGTCCAACGCACCTTTGTTTTTTCTGCTTCGGTCTGTTTTTGCCTTAGCTTTAGGCCTCTTTTGGCTGCCCTTTAAAATTTTCGGCCTATGTCTCTTGAACTTTGTCTCATAATATTAAGCTTAGTTACAGAAAAAACATTCTTAAATAAATAGCCCAACATCAACTGTGAAGGTCAAAAAACAAAATACCACAGTATAACACCTGTCTAGCATTATATACTTTACACGTGGAAAATGGTTACATTGAAATCCACTGATTATAGCACCGATTAAAGGAGTAGGCCTACAAACCGCTTATTAGAGCAGGTTTTGAATATCGCGGAGATGGTTAAAAATCTTTTTTGTATTAACACTGAAGTTAGAGATGGCACGGGCCGCCAACAGTCCATCTCTTCGGGCCGTCCGCTAAAGGTTTCGAAACAGTCCGCTAACAACTTTTTTGGCGGTGACGTCATACCGAGCCGCTATGGGCCGCTGAGTCTTCTCGCTAAATAGACGAAAATTTTTATTTTTGTAAAGTTTCAACATCTAACAAAGAATTTTTTTGCTGCTGTTCTCTCCATTTTACCGGTATGCTAACGTTCCGTTTCACTTGTTTCCACGCAAATTAGTGAACCATGTTATGAACCAATCAAAGCACAGGGTTGCAAATTTGCCTTTTTTGAAGCCATATTTTGACTGAAATTCTGAAAATCAAATAAGCCAAATTTTATCTGGCTTTCTCTTCAGTCGGAAAGGGCTTGGCTCTGGCAAAACATTGTCTGAGCTGCATATTCATTATTGTAAATCTCTTTTGACGAGAATCTACAGTATGGTCATGCAGGATGCAAAAAATATTGCAAAGCTTTTACTGTTGCCCTGAAAACGTTTGATGTATTTAATAAGAAACAAATGTACAACAGTGTAATTACGAGGAAAGAAATTGCTTCCAAAGATTGGAAATTTATTATATGGATGTTTCTGACGAGTTTTAATGTCTGTTTTGTGTTTGTTTATGCATGTTTTATGTGTGTATGTCTTACGACCATTGATGCACTATCTCGCATTTTTTGACTTTTTGTGGGACAAGGCCTGTTTTTTAGTGAACACAAGTTGGTAACCCTGCCAAAGCAACCAACACTTTCATTTATAGTATGTCGCTGTCACCGAGGTGTAAGGTTTAGGTTTACAGTTTAGGATTCGGGTTTAGGATTAGAGGTTAGGTTTAGGTTAGGATTTAGGTTTAGTATGTTACTAGCAAGTCAACGTGTAGTGCAGTGCAAACTCGCCGTGCATCAGTGTCACGTTACAGGTGGCGGACAAATAAGTTTTCAAAAGTGAAGGTCCACTGGCGGACCTATAGCCACTTACGTAAGACTACATGGTTTTAGCGTCTAAAAGACAATGAACTGAAAACTTAAATGTTGTTACTTTGCTTTTGAGGTCAAATTATATAATAGGTCACGGTCCGGGCCGGGCCAGAAAATAATTTTTTGTTTAGGATAAAAGGTCCGGGTCGGGCGGTTTCTCGGTAGCTCCGGGCGGGCCGGGCTGCAAA
>JGI24022J15233_10003287_pt1 | contig 15961 bp, 9 predicted proteins | sample Ectturendosymbi2_FD_15233 | JGI IMG/M metagenome (IMG submission 15233)
CGACCCAGCACTCCCTGCGCAACTGTGTTGATCATCTGGCAGCTCTTTCCCACATAGGCTATCCGATTCGATGTAAATTTGGCTTGCTGCCCACCTTAATCGACCAGTCAAGGGGCAACAACTCGATAACCTTGCGTTTTTTCAGTGCCCTGGCGTTTTTGCAATTGCTATGGTTTCTTTCTCGTCTTTGAAATTCTTAACTTTCGCCAAATAAGCTCAACTCAACTCACCACGAACGGGATGTGCGTGAAGAATAACACCATTATATACGTAGCGCGAGCATGCAATAATAAGAGAGATTGCGAGCATGATCTCTATTGTTGCTTGCTGCCACGGTGCAAAGCTTTGCGCACATGCCGTTCGGGATTTCCGATCGCACACCTTGAAGACTGTTGTCGGATTACCTGGAGTCCTGCTTTTTTTCGATCATAGACCGACATGTTGTTTTAAATTAGCATAAAAATTAGTTCATTTTGTTCAGAATTTCTGAAAATATAAAATATAGGCTACTGAACACTGTTACGGCAACTTTTGATAGAACAAATGGCCAAAATGTCTCAGCGAAAAAATGACCGAAATGTCAAAGTAAAAAAGAAAACCCAGGCTGGAATAATGAAGTTAGCAATCTCCTGTCTGGAACATTCATAACCTCAGCTAGACTAAAATCAACTGGGTGCTCTGTACCAACGGCCAGCAGATGGTAGGAAACTTCCGATTAATCTGAAATTCAAGCTTCATCAATGCTTTTGATAACATACTTGTGTTGTTAAAACATAGGTAACATCTTACGGGGAGCTTACTTTATTGATATATGCACAGGCCAAAATCAATTTTGACTTTCAAAAAATGGTATCAATTTTTCTTTGTAACAGAATACAAGCAGAAAAGCGTCACAAATTGGAATCCACGCTTCTGTGTATTTTTGAAAAATACCTTTATTTTGTAATAAACATGTTAAACCAAGTCTGAAAGCACTAGTGTAAATAAACTATACTGTGGTTGAAGAAAATTTTAGATGACCAGTGGAGGAATTGAATACAGGAGTTAGAAAACTCTAGAAATAGATGGGTTAACAAAACCACACTAAGAAATCAATGAGTACTAGCAGATGCTAAAAGAATCACAAATTCTCAATGAGCTTGGCATATAACTGTCCACAACTACTCACAAGCAAAACTTTGAATCACGCATCAGAGGTCTGGTGATCCCTGATCAACTGCTTGATTGGATGCCCCCCACCACATTCTAGTATCGAGTAATGTGGAAAATACAGGTATTTGAAATATGTAAACACTCATGTTGATAAAAACAAGTTCCACAAAATTAAATTGAAAACATTTCAGAGTATTTTTTCTTTTTAATGTGCTACTTTTTAATAATTAGCTTTATTTTATGGGTCTGAAGCATATGCTTACAAGCAAAAATTTTCATAGCAATCGGCATGCATTGAGCAACTAATGCAAATGAGTATGTATCAAAGAGGCCCACCAAATAAGATAGCACTTGTAAAGCAAAATAAGAGTTGATTTTTTCTATTATAAACGGCACAAACCTCAAATTGCATAACCATGCACTTTGATGCATTGCTACACTTTATATTTTCTGAACTATAAACAAATTGTTAAGGATATCATTTAGTGAAAACAGATGAACTCTTCTTATCAACTAGGGCACATGAACAATTCAGTTACAATAACACTTACCAATTTCTCTTTCCCAAATGAGTTCTTCTATCTCAAAATATTTTCATTTCTTCATTTTTTTTACATAGACTGAAAGTAATTCTCTTCCAATGCTGATTAAAGCAAAGTTTACTAGGTCTCCTGTAATATGGAGGATATTAGACATGCTTTCATCAATTTTAACTTCGAAAATGATAATTCATTATATTACTTTGATCTTTTTTACAATTAAATGTGAAAAATCTATGACCAAGTTTGTCACACCTGACATAGCTCTGTGACACAATTTGCACTGCCACGAAAACTGAAACAAGAAACAAAACACTATTGTACATGAAGCATTTTCTACTCATAAATCCAACCTTGAACAAGCAAGTTTGAGAGATCTTGGTTTTTGTTCACTGTATGGACTGCTTTGTTTTGAGGCGTTCATAGTGAAATGATAATAAATTTACGAATGATGAAAACAGTTCATTTAATACTTTTGAACAATACGTCACTGCCCCTTACTTGCAACAATATGTCACTGCCCCTTACTTGCACCCTCCAAGGAAAACATTAACACTTGATTTGTAGCAGTTGTTATGTTATTAATTTTCTAGACAAGGTAACATTTTATCCCATGGATGATCCCATGTTGTTCTTTCAATTTTTAAGTCAAACCTTTACAGTTGCAAAATTTATCAACAAAGTTGCCATTTAAAAATTAATTTAAAAAAATAGGTTTGACACAACCATCAACCATCATGATGAACACACCTCCAAATGGTGAATATACCATGAACACTGACCTTTGTAGCAGCTTGTAAAGATCAGTGCTTATAGTTGCCCAGTGCTCACCACTTGAACATATTCCTTTAAATTATGACATGTAAATAATAAACAATTAACCTAAGATATTTCACAAGAAAATAAAATTACCTGTTGAAATGAACCTTTTTGTAGTTCAAACAGAATGGCTTGTGAAAGGCCAGACATGAAACGCTCGGCTCGATTTTCATTAGTTTAATAAAACAATGCCCTGGCTGAAAGATGGACATATATGACGTTTGATTTTGAATTAGCACACAGCTGCAGTACAGGCAGTGGTTAATTNTTCCAACACATCAACAAACAGGANATCTGCACCCATGCCGTTGATCATGAGTTGACACCATTAAAGAACTCATGAACATTCGTGCAAATAACTNATCATTTCATTACTACTGGTTTACAGGACATCGCAAANAAGTTTTNTTACACACTGTCAGAAAATCATTGCTCATCAACATAAAACACATTGAAACTAGGCATGAAAGCAGTTTCAATAACAATGTGTTAAAACCAAAAAAACAAATCAGGCAGCAAGCTTATAATCTTGAGCAAACAGACTGTCCTTGGCATGATTCACACAGATTTGAAATTCTTTCAAGTTTTGAGAACAGTTTAGAGTGTGGTTATGATTTTCTAAGTAGCAATTTACTAATGATTTTTGTAGATCTTCACAAATGGGCTTCAAAACTGGTTTGCTAAATTTTTTCTCTGTTTCATCTACTGCTTGCTGAAATGATTCAAAAGAGGTTTTATAGAATTCCTCATGCTTAAGTTTCTCTTCTTCCAGCCTGTCATTCCATTTGTTGTTTAAGTCAGTCAACTGCTTCTCTCTTTCATCCACTATCTTGCGATATTCATCCAACAAGGTTTTTGCTTCATTTATTTCAGATCTGGTTTGATCAATAATCTCCTGTTGATCAACATTTGATGAAAACGATTCATTTGATGACATACGTTCTATCAAAGCAGGTGAGAGCTTGACACCATCTCCTGTCTGAAAGAAATGTTCCCCACCTTTTTCAATGGTAACATCGGAACTACCAGAATTACCCATTATTCAAATGGAAACAATTTAACAGAGCAGAATAAACCTACATCACAAAGGCTGTATCACTAAAAGCACAGTACCAAATGAGGAAGAAATATTACAAAGTTTTTAAATTCATTGAATTGTTCATATACACACAGATATGGTACAGAATAACAACTGAGGCAAATACATAGGTTTTAATGCATTTGCACAGTAGTCAAAAATACCAAACAACAAAGCAATTTCTGTTATTAATGACCACTAATGTTTTAAATCAATAAATAAATAAATAAACTGCAGGTCAAACCAAAAAAAATTAAGGTATATTTCAACAAAACCTATGACTTATGTTCAACAGCTAAGTCACCTGATAATTGCAGACAAATTTTCAAGAGACTTCTGGAAACTAACTACTTTGAAGAAAATTTGTTTGTTTTTTATGATAAAACGGTGCTCAACAACTTAAACTCGAAGTCAAAAAAGTTAAGTGACTTCTTTGACAACTTTTAAGAACCTTGGATACTTCAGCAAACACTATCTGCAGCATGTTTCTTTTTTATATCAAGCTTCATGTTCATTTCCTAAAAATCATATCTAAATCTAGAGATCGACTGATACGCTTTTTTGGGCCAATATCAGTATCGGTGTTTTTTATTTTTCATTGCTGATAACCGATACCAATATGTTTGCATTAGTCACACCACAGTTGAAATACATTACTTCACTGTGATGAAGAACTGTACAACATTGAATCCTGCGCAAACCTGGGTCAATAAAACAGTCAACCACCACAACAGGTATTTGTTCACAGGCATCAACTGCATGCAGTGCAAAAAAAACTGCCAGTGAATGTTACATCACAGCGCAGTTTTTTTGTGGACAATTACACAGCAGTTTGTATATCATGCACTACTTGATGCAGTCAGAGGGCTGCGCACCTCAAGGAACAAGGCAGTTAATTTGTGTTAATCAATCAGAGACAAAGTAGTTAACAACTTTGGTTTTCAAACAGTCCAGGCAGAACAATAGCGTACCGACTTTTATGAGCAAATACTGCCAATTACATATTGGCAGAATTTTGGTGACGTGGTACATCGGCAACATCACCATATTGGCCAATATGTATCGGCACATCGGTCAAGCTCTAGTCATATCATCCACCACAATTTACTAGATACCATCACTGAATATGAAGAAAAGCAAAAAAATGTCTTATACATCATAAGTGACTGTAGGACAGTGGTTCATAAAATGTTTGCTGCCAGGATACGATTTGAATTACTTTTCTTGCGTCACTTTGCACCACCATAACTCGCCAACCAACTGAGCTAGAAAGCTGTTCCAACCCTCTAAAGATGTGGGAAGTCTTCTCTAGTTTAGATTTTTTAAAATTTAAAAAGTTTTGAATTTTTTTTTTGTGGGTGATGTCATAATGGGGATAGGTCTACACATTTTTGACTGAGGTCACTAGGTCCTGGACACCAACGCCAAGAGCCAATGTTTTAGTCAAGTTTTTAGTGGAAACTAGGCTATAATATGGGTCTTTAAAGCCTTTGTTTAGCTGTCTAGCTATTCTGTTTCCAAATTTATGGCAAAAAAAAACAAATTTTGTCAAAAATTAGCAATAGTTAATACAGACATGTAGCAATCACTGGACACCAAAAGAGGCTAGGTGTTGCGCTACTTTTTTTTCTTAACACATTTGGAACCAGTGTATGAGTATATTGTACTTTGAAATCATGCATTGAGGGCTAATTTTGCACCACTTTGTAACTCCATAACTCGCCAGTCGATTGTGCTGTTCAAACCTTTGAAAAACTCAGCAAGTCCTCTAGTTTTAAATAAAAAAATTTTGGGGGCTTTGATTTGTTTGGATTACATCATTAGTGGGGTAGGTTTTTGGCCATTTTGCCTCAGGTTACTTGGCCCTGGCTCCAACCACTAGTTCATTGCTTCTTAGCCTTTTCGAACCTGCCAAACCCCTTTGTCATTCTTAATGCTTGTTTCAAACCCCAATTTTTTGTACAGTGATAACAGGAAACAAAAATAGCAACAAGAAAATAAAAATAGGTTACTGATTACTGTCTATGGAAAGAAATCCTTTCTCAGCAAAGAATCAGACACTTTTAAGATCTTACAGAGTATATATTTCGCCTACGATGTAGGTATCATCAGCTTTTATTCAAATAGAATTAAAAAAAAAACTGTTGTAAATAAATTCAAATAAGTTACTGAATTAGGTAGGTTACTGAAACAAAATCAACAAAGCGTTTAAACTCAACAATACATTGTTTTGTCAATGTTATTTTCTGTTTTACATCCGTTATTTTCTGTTTTACATTGGAGATTCGTGGCTTTGTTTCATAAAGAGCAATCCCCATGTCCTTTTTACAAGGAAGTCTCTTTCGTTTTATGTTTTATCAACCACCCGTTCAGAAAACACTTGCTCACATAAAAATGTTGTTACAAACGACAAGAGAACAACAAGGGTAAATTTAGTGATACGGGATCTACCTATTTGGTATGGCACCAAAATGTAGGAAGGTTTGTTGTGCTGAAGGTATGCTTTTGAATCTCGCATCCCTTAAGCTCAATGTTGTCATCTGTGTGTTGTTTGCTAATACTAGCACTTGCAGTGTCAAAGTAAATGGCTTTCATATCCATGCTGGATACTGCCATTGGTGCGGGAAGTAGTACTCAAAATATCTTTTCAAATCCTGTAATAGCTTTCCTGTGACTAAGGGCACTAAAAATGTTGGCCAAATAAGCCAGGTGAAAAGAAGCTTTGACCCATTGACGTGTTTTAAATGCTGCTGGTTGTGATATTGCAGCAACTTGGATAATTCTGCACTCAAAGCAAAAACGCAACTTATCACTGCATTCTGAGACAGCCAACAAACTTCAGAAGGGTAGAGATAGACTTTTAATAGCGAGTCCGTTTCTTCATACACCTGCATAAAAATGCGATGATTGACAGCGTGCCCTCACACATGATTAACAGTTTGAAGAATAATTTTGAGAGCAACTCTTTACTCCGCTGTGCTTATGACATTGCCAGTTCCTATAAACTGGTGCACACGAAATTTATGAATATTAAGCAAATGTTATCTAGCAACAGGCATCCCAACAATTTTTTGGACTGCCGCATTCAGCAATTCTTAAACAGAAAACACAATGTCACACAACAATGTGATTCACCAGCTGAACCTTCTCCTTCACCTAAATATATTATTTCATTACAACTACCGTATTTGGGTTCTGTATCTCTAGCAACATACAGCAGGACTCAGCAGTTTTATAAGACACAAGGCTGTAGTAAACATGAAGCTGCGTTTTTTTTCAAAATACTCAAAAGCTTCAAAGCTGGTTCTCGATCAAGGACCAGTAAACTTTACTCAACCATTATAATGTTGTTTACACGCTTACGTGCTCATGCAGTGCCTCCTACATTGCGCAAACGCAACTTAATAAATTGTATGTAAGAGCATTGAACGTCACTAAGCTCTTCAGTATGCAGACACTTGCAAGCCAACCCAGATCATCGGGTTGACTTTCACAACCCCAAGATCATTGGTAGTGACAACAAGTGGTGGTGGCTGCAGATTCTTGAATCTTTGTTGATTCAAGAATACAAACCAGAGCTGAATGCAAACATCCCATCGATGCCTCTATACATTTTTAACTTGTAACAGAGCTTCATGCCTCACTCATGACATCACGTGCCATCACCATCAGTGAGTATCCAGCTGAGTCATTTGACTACGTGTTTCGTACCACTACATCACTACCGAAACAGCCCTTTGAATTTTGAGAGCGTAAGCGTGTATTGGTGGCAGCATTTTTTTATATGAGTGTGTATCTGTGCATCATGCAACATGTGTGGAGTATCACTCTTAATCAAATTATTATAGATAAGTTAACTATGGTAAGAGTTATACCTTGCTAACAGCAAAAAATGGAAATTGTTGCACAATACTACATATTAACAATTTATTAAAAATGGTGTAATGTGGACAATGATGTCCTCCTTGCACCTGACACTACCTACAACTAATAGATAACTTTGATTTTATTTAAGCTGATGAAGGGAATAAGTCGAGCCATGATAGTTCTCCGTGCAGCACAGTATGTGCAGTGAAGATATGCTTCAAACAAGATTATGATGGAATTGTTTCATCACAGAAATGAAGTGATATAGTAAAGAGTGACATGATTAGCTTGCTATGATCTTAACCATACTTTTATTCAAGCTTCATCCAAGACTTCCTATGCTGTATCTTTACTTATTTATAGCATCAAGCATGGGCAGTGTTATGCTAATCCATGAAACCGAAGGCTGTTCTGTTTTGACATATAGATTCGTTATTAATAAATCATAACCGAAAACGTTCACTGAATTTTGTAATTCAGAGGAGCTCTGTCGAACCCCTGAAACGACTCTGTCGAACCCAGTTTATGAACCACTGCGTCACATGGAAGTATTTTGCTCAAGTTTTATTGGAAACTAGGTTAAAATATCAGGCTTTTAAGCCTATGATGGGCTTTCTCACGTTTCTGGTCCAAGAGTTGGGGAAAAATTTCCAATGCTATGGTTTTTGGTCATAACTTTTGAACCAGAAATGTTAGAAACCCGATCAGAGGCTCAAAAAACTGAGATTCTAGCAAAACTCAGATTCTAGCTTTATTTTCAATAAAAACTTACGTAAAGTACTTGATCTAACAGGCTCAGGGCCACATAACCTGACCCAAACCCACCCTACTCATAAAATCACCCACACAAAAATGAAATCCAAAACTTAAAAAAACAAACTTTTTTCATTGCAAACTAGAAGACTCCCGAGTTTTTTTTTTGAATAGCTCTCTAGCACAATCGACTAGCAAGTTACGGCATTGTAAAGACTTGGCCAATATGGGCAATTTATACCTTTTACCGTAACTCGGCCAGCTCCAAAAGTGTTAAAGCAGTGGTTCCCACAGTGGGGGTACCACCCCCCTGGGGGCAGTGAGAAACTCTAGGGCTAGGGGAGTGGTGAAGCAGAAATGGACGATTGGGGGGCGGTGAAGCAAAAATGGGCGGTTGGGGACGATAGGAGACCCAGTTAATAATTACATTTCTGTTGTCTTGCTAACTTTGAGAGACCAAATGTCATAAAAAACAGTATGATCAACAAAAATGTATCCATGCAATGTGCAAACACAAACTTAGTGCTTTGGAAACAAAAAAGAGGCGAAATGCTAGGAGATGAATTGATGAAGTGCAGTTTCCATCACTAAAGGTAAGCTGCACAGTAAAACTGTCCTCCTTTATAATGAAATGATTATAATTGGAATTTTCATCAGCTGTACTTCTTGGCACGGGTAAACTGCTACTTAATAATGCTCGATTCGTTACAGTGACTATCACCGGTCAGGTTTGAGAATGCACACTTGCACTTAGACTCAACCTGTAACCAAAAGCGTGAGCTAATTTTGGATGGAGTGGTTAAATGTTCACAAATATAATAATAACTTTGTACAAGTTCAATTCGAAAGGAGAAAGGCAATTTATACTTTTTACGGATAGTATTAGGTGCCAACAAGAATAAGTTACCTAAAGAGAATCGAATCAAAAAGATTCCGGAAAATAGAAGTGTGTTTCAGAACGCATTTTACCTTGAGCAGTGCCAAGGAAATCCAGGGAGAGAGATGGTAGAGCCAGTGGACGACTGCAAGTGTCACAGCTAAGTTCAAAAACTTTTAAAATCTGCAGATTAAATTCAATCCTGCACTGCTCCAAACTCAAAATTTACTAAAAATGCGCCAGAGTATTAATGGATTGATTGACCAAAGGACACCAAAGGGTTCAGAAGTGTTCTGCTAAGTTTAGGCAATGTGGCGCACTCGGATAATGATGAAGGGAGTTTGTACGCCTGTTCGCTGTTGCTGCACGCGACGGAAGGTGACTGTCAAAGGGTGTCATACATACAGTATCTTGGCTGTCACAGTTCACAAATATCTTCACGAAGTTCAATGAAGTTAATTTGCACAAGCAGGGGAATGGTTATAACCTCATTTAAAGCCAAATCACTAATCAGCAATCTTCACGTCCTTGTCCAAGTTTAATGCTGTTCAAACGACATTCAGCCCTTCATGTACTCTAACAGTTTCCAACTGCTAAATGAGTTAGATTACTATTAAGTTTTATTGTGAATTGCATCTTTGTGCTCATTCTTGTTTTAATCATTTTCAAACATACCAAATCTACAATACGAAAAAATTGTGTTGATATGTGTGTTACGCATGGTAGGGGGGCGATAGAAATTTGTTTGTCAGAAAAGGGGGCGCTAGCCAAAAAAAGATTGGGAAACACTGTGTTAAAGAGACAAAACCAATGTTTTGGTTTTTTTATGCCTTGCACACGAAATCCACAGCTGCCAAGCATGTGCAAACTTACAACTCAGGTCATTTCACATTACAATAACGAGGGGCTATAAATTCGTTGAAACATTTTGATTTACATTTTGCAGCTAAGGTAATCTATCCTGATGAAGTAGTTTGATTGTAATCATAGGTTTTTGTTCGATGATAATGAGGTCTCATAATTACATCAAACTTGAAATGCAAAATGCAGCTTAAGCATAGAGTTGCTTAGCAGATTGGCATACACAGATGTCCAACCTTAACGTCAGTCGACTTCAATTTAGTGTGAAATACATGCACAAAAAGCTCTAGTTGAAACCAAGCTTTCTTGACCAACAAAGGGTTGAAAAACTCAACTTGGAGTTGTCCTAGTTGGCAGTTGTTCTTAGTCGACAGTTGTTATGATACCATAAAAACATATCAAATGTTTTTTTAAATGGTGTACGTGTGCAAGTTTTTGACCAAGTGAATTACCTTGGTGTGTGGATAAATGCGTACAACAGTGCCTACCGAATTATGCATCACATGCCCAGAAATGTAAGTGTTCGCCCAGACCAGGTCAACCAGTGTGTCAGGACATTTCATGCCCTGCTGAGAAACAATTTGTATCTATTTTTTATAAGATGTGCGTCTTCATTCAACTTTTTTATCCGATCACTTCAAATGTCTGATGCTTTTCACAAATTTTCATTTTTCCACAATTATTCAAAGCTCCTGTATGATGGAGACCAAATGCAGTAGTTGTTGGTGCATTGTTTCAGTGTTCGCGTCTCATCAGTATTGCTTTTGTGTACTAAAAAGAAAAAATGTGTGTGCGATGTATGCAAACCAAGCATACAAAAAGTAAGAAGTGCTGCTAAAATGCTTTGCTCCTCTCAATGTTGGTCATGTGCAAACACCGATTCTATAATGCATTACTGTATGACTAACCATTTTTTTGTGCTCTTGCAAATGACAACACAGTTGTGATGATGCTAAAAGTGTTTTGCTCCTCTCCATGGTCATGTGCAAATTGCACTACTGAGCGGCTGACCATTTTTTATGCTCTTGTGTCTATGATCGTGTCTGTATGGACCACGAGTCTGAAATAAACTAATATAATTTTTATTATTAATGTCTAAGACACAATAGTCAAAGCGTGGATAAATCAAAATGAAATGTAAATATTTGGATAATCAATGTAACAACAATATGCATGACAGTGAAGCAATGATGTTTTTATAACATAGCCTAGGGCCTAGGCAAGTGGTTCTCAAATGGGTGCCACTTGGCTCACTTAGGGAGGAATTTTTAATTCCTGGGAGGACGTTTGTTCCAAGGAAGATTGGGGAGAAAAGCTATGGATGAAAAAACGTAAGTTTTTATTATTTGTTTCTTCAACGCATAAAAAATTGCACAACGAAGCTGGTTTAGATGAGAATGTCTACAGTAGACAAGGACAAGCTGCGTTATCTGCAGTGACTGACATTATAAGGGTCCGTTTGGTTCATAATCTGTTGCAGTGGTTCCCAAACTGGGAGAAAATTATCCCCCAGGGGTAATATGCGATTCTACAATGGGTAACGCGGAACTAAAACCACAACGTTGCTCGGTATTGTGAGTGATCACTGCAAAAATTTTTATTGAGGGTAAGACAGAATCGCTATCTTGGTTTGGGTAACAGTTCGAACAAGTTTGGGAAACACTGCACTAAGGGAAGAAATGGAGAAAAGGTGTGGATGAAAGAACCTTTACTTTTTATTATTAGTTTATTCAACACATAAAAAATTGCACAGTGAGATTAGTTTAGATGGGAATGTTGGATGCCTGCGAGGACGGGAAGGTTGTCCGCTGGTGTAGGATGCACACATCCTGTCACAGTTCACAAGGCGTTGTTGATGGCAGGATAAATGAGGCAGGCTTGAGCACTGCAGCACCAGACAGGAGCATAGCACTTTGCTGTTGAATGTATCAGGACTAAAGTGGCTGTTTGTGACGTTGTTGCTCCAGCACCTTTGCCCAAGCTAGCAAGCTGCCTCAAGAGTGATGTCAACTTTTTCCGAAGTGACGGGAGGTGTCGGCAGAATGTGAGTGACCTGTCCAACATTGCTCCAAGGTATTTGGGTTTGGGCTTGGAGTAAAAGGGCAGGGCTTCGTCGTTGTCATTGTGGTTTGGCTTTCAGCCCATGTTTAAGTTCCTTGTTGTTGAGGTGGAAGAGTACCAACACTGCTTTGTAGTGCTGAACTTTAATTTCAGGTCTGGAGGTATTTACCTACAGTTGCCATATCTTTGCTTAGCACCCCTTCTTCCACTGCCTGCCCATCTCCATCAGCATGAATGTCTGCTAGGTCATTGACGTATGCATACTTTCTGGAGACGGTGGTTGGCAGGTCAGAGATGAGCATGTTGAAGAGGGGTCCCAGGATGGATCCCTGCGGGAAGCTATTCTTGAGGCGTCGTAAACTAGTCCATTTGCCATAAATGGTGGGAAGGGTGAAGCTGCGATTTCGAACCAGATCCATGATCATGCAGAACATGCACCAAAATTTTCAGATACAAGCTGCTTCAACTGCAGTGAATAATGTTATAAAAGAGTCTGTTTATTTCATAATGGTCTGTTGCAGCAGTTCGCAATTCATTTTGAAGCCCGCACCCCATCTGGAAGGAAAAATGTTTTTGCACCTCTTGCACCATTTGATGTATTGTTTTTTGTATTATCATCGCTGACATCAACAGTCGCAAAGTCCCCAAAACAAGAAACTGGGTCGGTAATATAAATTTAGCTATACAGTTTGGCAGAGAAGTTCGAACCCCCAAAAAACCCTCTCACACCCCCTGCAGGTACGAGCAGCCCCAATGGAGAACCGCTGGTCTATTGTTTCTTCACAGTAGGCTGTGTGAAATTTCAGCAATGATCATTTGTGATCTTTGTTGGGGAAGAATTGACAATGTTTGGGTTTGTAAGAGAAGAATGTGAAAAAAACTTTTGAGAACCACTGGTCTATTGTTTCGTCACAGAAGGTAGGGTGAAATTTTTACAATCATCTTTTTTTGTACTTTTTGTTGGGGAAGAATTAACAGTTTTGGGTTTGTAAGAGGGGAATACGAAAAAACTATAAGAACCACTGGTCTAGGCAATTAGCAGCACAAGGGTAGCAAATTAGCAGCCCACAGTGTTTTCAGTGGCCTGCAGAAGCATTAAAGAAAAATGTTCAAATCTGAAATTTCCTCCAACATATCTTAACTTACACTAAGACTTGCTTCTCCTTCCATTCAGAAGGTAAGGTTTTCCAGTAAACGTTGCATTTTTAGAGTGGCTCCTGTGCCAAATTATTGCCCACCTTTGACTGAGCTTACAAGACTTCCAGTTGAAAAAACAGATCACTTTTATTTGTTTTCAACATGTCAATATCGGCAAGTTTAGTTTTTACACTGATGTCAATCTCTGTCATCAGAAAAACCATACCACTAAACAAAACATTTCACTGGTAAGAGAGGAAGACATCAAACTGTGGGCATTGCGAAGTAAAATTGAATTACACCATATCAAAACTATTTGTTTCCATTATGCGCAGGAATTGTTTAATGTTAATGTTTCCACATATGTAATATTGTTCAAGCCATGCATCTAGCAGATAGGTCCGATTGAAAATCACTAATACTGCAAAAGCTATGTCTACAGATGACACCTATTTTGATACTGTACCTTTAGGGTCATTTCGACTGGTTAATTCTAGGAAGTGGCTAGGAAATCACCCATGGATCTTCCTCTTTCAAAACTTATCCGACAATACCGCCTTGCATGACCCGATTCGAATGAAGTGGTCAGTTTGTCATTCAACCGGTGTCAATCTGGTAGCCTAGTGGATGGGTTCCAAGTTTGCCATGCCAATGGTTGAAGGTTCGTCTGGTGCCTTACGTTTTCATAATAGTGACTGCTTGCACATTTCAATTCATGGGACCAGTTTTTCTTTGCTTTTTTCAAAACTTTACAAGCTTTTGCTTCAGGGGTTAGGTTTAGAGGTTAGCATTAGGTTGGTGTTAGGTTAGCGTTAGCTTAGGATTAGGTTAGGTGTTAGCTTAGTGTTAGGGTTAAGGTTAGGTTTACCTTTTGTGTTTACTATGTTTCTACAAAGCCTAACTGCATTCTCCTCGTGCGTTACTGTCATGTTACAGGAGATGGTTGAATAAGATTTCAAATTTAAAGATCCATCAATTGTTCTGTAGCCACTGCCTTAATTCTACCCACAAGTTTACACAGCCTGGTTGGTTGGTAGTTAGTTCATTTCTTGGTAGACAACGCACTCTAATGAACAAACCTACTCCACCAGTATTATTTTTAGAATCTGCATGTAAAAAGTCATAATTTTCAAGAACTTGTTGAATATTTGTTTCACTAACTACAATTAATTCTGGTGTTTTAGCACAGTTTAACAAAAGTTCCTCTATCTTATGTTGATATTTTGGCAAAGATCTAGTATTCATGTGCAGTAAAGTAAGGTCAGTTGGGTTTTTGCTGTTACATAATTTCTGGTAGGTTTCGCGGCTAGTGTAGTTTGAGTCAGGGCTAATCTTGTAGTCCTCAACATCACCTGTGAAAGTAATCAGAGCTATATCAGCCGCCCTCCATACCTGCCAATTGGGCCGACACTGTCACCGAGGGCCCAAAATTCAGTCCCGTCGCCACTTAGCCTCCCAAACAAAGCTTCAACCATCATGAATTGAAGTATGAAACACTAGAAATCATTGAGTTTTTATCAATTTGTATTCTACTATGTCCTGTAATTTATAGACAGCAGTACCTGCCACTGTTACCTAGAATAACATTACCTAATCATTTTTGATACGTTTTTGAGATAATAACATATTTGAGGCTTGGGTGGAAAGCATCAACATTCATTGCTTGGAGTGTTGAACGTGAAGTTAGACTACATGCCTAGTTGTATACAGTCAGAAGTCAGACTACTACTTGACCAACGTGTTTTGTGTAGTGATTGTTGTAAAGAAATTTAGCTAGCCCAGGTGGTCCTCTCATACTTTGTACAGTACTACATCAGAAGCAGGATTCCTTTGGTGATTATTACCAACTTTACACATTTGCGTAGCTTGCTGTTTAGATAGCCAGATGGAGTTAATAATAAAGTAGCTAGAAAAGTCTGTTTAACAATCACTGCTAAGTAGGGTTGATAAATTTCATGAGTTTTTCAAAAAAATTAGATTTTTTGAATTGAAATCAGATTTTTTTATTTCATTGATTTTTTTGCTTTAATGTGGAAGTGGTAGCCACCTAATCCTTATAAGGTTCAATTTTAAAGAATTTATTTTAATATAAATATTTTGTTCTTTGTTAACTGAAACTGTAGCAACTAGAAATGGCTGAACTTTTATTCAAACTTTATTTGCCCTTACACAAGATTTCTTAATGCAGATCAGTACCATTATACAAAACAAGATATTCATTGAAATAACGATACTCAAACCATCAATTTAACAAAATCATTGATACTCATGGCATGTTAGAAGCTTGTACAAAAATATAAGCTCAGCAACTTTTTGGTGAAGTCTGTTACTAAAATTGATTGTTGCAATGCAGCTTTCACAAGTTCAGCTTCTGTAAATGCATAACTTACATGCATAAAACAAATCAAAAACATGTTCTATAATGACTATGTCTCCAGTCAAGAGCCTAAATGGTTGATGGGATTTAGATGCAACTTTCACTTTATGTCAGTCTAAAATTTCAAAGTTGAGTTGAGTTGATTTTATTCGGCGATAATTAATATTCAGCTAGAAGAAACACAAATCAGTGCAAGGACGCCAGTGCATTGAAGGAACCGGAAGGTTGTCGAGTCGATGTCCCTCAGCAGTTAAATTAGCTTTGTTACTGTCCAGTTTCAACTCGTGTTGGTGCATATATGTGGGAAGGAGCTGCTAGATGATCAGCACAGTTACGCAGGGGTGTGCTGGGTCGCAACCGGTCTCTCTCGGTGGATGGGTTGCTCAGATCCGCAAGGACCTGGGCATGGCAGAGAAAGTATAAACCCAGCTAAAATGAAA
>JGI24022J15233_10003289_pt1 | contig 15957 bp, 10 predicted proteins | sample Ectturendosymbi2_FD_15233 | JGI IMG/M metagenome (IMG submission 15233)
AACAGAGTTTGGTGTGGTATCACTGATTCTGTTAGTTTATAAATTTTAGCTTCGATAAAATAATTTTTAGCATTTTTCAAGTTTCTAGAGACCGTGAAAGACGTTTAACTGTTTCTGTCTGACATTTTGCTCTGTGTTTTATACTATCAGAAAGGTTATTTTCTTGTAACAGTAGGAGTATATTACAGCTGCACACGTGAGAGACCACAGTACAGCCATGATTTGTTTCATGCAGAAATGCAACGGGCTTTGCTGTAACGGTGGTTGTCACGTATTCAGAAACAGACAGCGTATAATTTAACGATGTAAGTCAATATAATGGTATAAAGTTAGATTTTCAGGCAAATCTCTGCGAAGCTTTTGCCCAAGACAAAAAAGCAGCACTACTGTGGAGACTTAGTTTTGGGATGGGCAGTTTTGCAAAAGACTGTTTTCAACCATTAGTGAACAGGATTTCAGTCAAAACGTTGAAGTAACCTGCAGTATTTACCTAGCTGTATATTGACCTATAGATCAAAACATAGGGACTTGACTTCGGATATAAGGATAAACTTTTTGTGATGTCGCTACAGTGATGACCAACAAATCCAAAAGATATTTTTTCCTTGACTCTTACACTTTGTTCTTGTGCTGAATGCATTGGTTCCACAGTCATCTGATTTACTTGAGTTTAACCAAACCCAGAATGCAGCAATGTTTTCATCCAAGTGCGAAACATTTGCTGACAAGTACATCACACCTAGTTTTGTTGGATATCCTTTTCGTGTTAAAGGTTAAACTTATTACTTTTCTGCGAATTCACCGTTGTGCATTTGGATTTAATCTCAAATATATTTTTGCGTCGTTACGCAAGAACTCTTATAATGAAACCTTTGATTTCACATGGTGCAGAGTTATAAGTCGGACCGGGCTCGGGCTTAGGTTTGTCAAAATATTTAGGGTCTGCGTACAAAACTTTTGTATAACATTAGGAGTAGCCTAACAATTTTTTTCTTTCGTGACGTAGATTTGTTGTGCTCAACGCTGTAACTTCCGTGAGTGAAGTGATTGTGATTTTTCTTCAGCTAATTCTGTTTGCAAACACAGCTGCGTTCTCTTATTCTCTGCTGGGATTGTTCTCACACTGTTTTTGGGAAGGCGACAGCGGTGAGGACATTAGCACGTGATCGCGTTGCATCGAAAAGATAAATCACCCACGCGATTCTTGGCTTGTTTTAAGAAGCCTACAAGCCGGCTTTTCATGTCTATAGCGCTATCCCAAAAAGTTTCTTTTACGCCTATAGCGCCATTGTGGATAGTTTCGTGATAGTTTCTTTTTCTCTTGAGAAACATTATGTTCCGCAGTATTATCGTTGAGTAACATCCTACGTTTGTGCCACACTATGCCAATATTTTGGTCCAGGTGGTTGCCATTTTCGGTGTTACAAACCGTGTACCTTCAACTCCACCTGCACACAGCGTTTTTTGTTACTCCGCAGTTGCGCATATCTTTACCCCCTCGATAAATTTGGCTTTCGGGCCTAAATCGGGCTGCTTCAAACATAAATGTCGGGCTCCAGCCGTGTTCGGGCTGGGTTCAAGCTTCAAAATGAGGCCCTTTTACAACTCAGCGTGGGTATGTATGCAATGGTCAACAAGGGGAGCTTGAAAGGATACCTCCTCCACCCACCAACAGGAAAAATAGATTGAGATCATTTCGTGATGTAGGCTACGCTAATTTTAGGCTAAATGTTTTTGCTGCTGGTAAGAGGATATCAATGTAGATTTTGTTAGGGATAGGGCTGCATGCATGATGCCCAGTAACATCAAAAAGGTTTGCAGCTTTTTCAAAAAACGGAAATGTGCAAAAAAAATAATTATCGTCTTTGTAACGTTAAGCGACTTGAACAAGATATCAAATCGCGCTGTAACCCACGCTTATAAAACGCATGAAAACTGACGTGTTCTACTGTAAGAGTGATATGCTCGTGCTACCAATGAGATTCAGTATTTTGTGCACTCCAACTGACAGCTCTGATAAAACCCAATTGATGTGTTCTACTACCCTGCTGTGCTTGTTTGCATCCAAATAAGATATTATTGGAAGCAGGCTGGACTACAGTACCACGTCCAGCAACAAATTTAAGTATATTAATATGTAAATCATCTGCAAGGACAAAGCAAAGCGTGATTAGTGTTGCTCTCAAAACACCTCCAGAAATAAGATAGGGAATCTTTATATATAAAACGTCACTTCTGCATCGATCCGATAACTATATTGGTTTCACACCAAGCTGTCCCCCCACATTTTACAACAAAATTGCGCCCATGATGTCAAGTACTATGTTCTCACAAATTTGGTTGGCACGCGGAAGACTTTTGTCATTGCTTTAGCCGATTTCGGCACGCAAACCAAAAAAGGTTGCCAGCCTCTTCCCTATGCTATTCATGCAAATTAAAAATCAATTTGCATTGGAGTAAGGATTTGCTGCCAGATCACTGGTTTTAGATTCCTTTGCAGCTCCAGACCTCACAAGATCCAAGTTCAATACTAAATGTGGGCCTACATTTTCCCCATTTTGTGCCTGAAGATGAGCTGGAGGCTAAGTTATTTTCGGTCATTTTACTATCACAGACTGAAATTTTTTTAAATGACAAAAAAAATTAAGTCAATTCGGTCATAATGTCTGAAAATATATACTAGTGAGTGCTGTTGCGGAAAAATTTAACACTAATAGGAGACAAATGACCAAAATATCTCAGCAAGGAAAATAAGCTGGAGGCTATATCAGTAGACAGTAGTTTAAACATGTGTCCTTGTCCATAAATCTATAGGCCTATATCCCTGATTTCTGGTATTATCTGCATAGCATGCTTCAAAGATTATAAGATGGCTTAGATAAATAGGTGTTTGGAATACTTTATGATTTAATTGACAAGATTTGCAGATTGCCGCAATTTACTGCATCACTAGAACGAACATTTTTGTTAATCATGTTAAAACAAAAATAAACTCACTAAAATTAAGACTGAGGAAAAAGCAAAACAAGCATTTCAAGAAGCCTGCAGCAAAACGGCTATTGTACATCTAAACCTGAAACATGAGAGATCTCAAAAAAGGAGTATGTCATGAGCATCATGAGTTAAATAAAATGTCTTGAGCAACAGAGAAAAGTGATCTGAATGTTAATGTTAACGCTGTAGACAAAAATTTAGTAAAAGAGGAACTATAAGCAAATCTGTATTTTAATCATCGTTTTACCTCTGTATTTGCTTTCATATGTTTTTTTGCACTTCTGTTTTTTTTGGTAGACAAAAGTTTTTTTTTCATGAACAATCTGGGTTTTTTAGAAATTACAGAATGGGAGCCCTGTTCTCGAAGGCGGCAAGTCTCGGTCTCAAGACGAGAATTCGAATACTCCAACGATATGGTAATGGTTTATTCATGCATTTTTGTGATTCGGCCGTAGCGCATTTTATGTGAAAAGTTAGACAAGTTTTGTCTGATTAGCTTTTGCTACATATTTTGTGCAAAATCTTCTGTTGCGGATAAATACTTCGCATTTTGTTGGGATGTAGCCAAAGAACCACTTGACACAAATAGCTTCTTACTTGATTGCAAATGTCCTTAGAGAATAACCGCAGTCTTGCGCTGACAGTATCTCAGAACGTCTCGCGGGACATTAAAGGCAGAGTCTTACTAGTCTCCAACTGCAGGTTAGAGCTATTGAACGCGACGAAACGTTGAACTGAAGCGTAAATCATCGACATTTATGTAATTAAGGGTTAGTTTGAAGAAGATGTGATGAAATTAGGAAAGAGTTAGTCAGAACGTTCTCAAAATGGCTTATCGCCCTCTTTTCAGCTAATATTTGTAATTTCCAGGAAGTAAAAGTCTTGTTATTAAAAATTTATTTATAAACACTGGATAGCCTACGGCCATGGAAGCCATCTAGCAGAAAATTTTTCCTTTCAACGCAAAAACTGATTAAAAAGTGCCAGCAAAACGCAAAGTGTGTGTGTAATAGGCTGGATCAGAACCTCTTCGAAAGTGGTCTATTTGTGAAAAAGATAGTCCCACTTCGACATGATTTTGGTATTGAATTCACGTGTGAACATCTGCTTGCCATGGCGTAGACTAGCCTACCACGGAGGAAAATGTTTTATCGCATGCTTGCTTCCCCACATTTCATTTCATTCCATCGAAAAATGCTTGTTTTTCCCAAAAACACAAAATGTTTTGTGTTTATTTTTATCCACCGCTTTTCTTGTTGTATGTTACGGGTTCATCATGCTTTCACTTTCGTCAGACAATGTCGTGTAATAGCTTATTGAGTTGCATGCAGCGTTTCTGGAAGTTGAATACGCAGGGCAAGACACAGCAAGATAACGCATGGACAATATCACGCGGTTGGCTGGCACCCAACTGACGAGGTGTTGAAAGTTTCCTGACAACACGCGTAGTGCAGTAACTAGTCATATGTTTACAGTCGAGTCTGCCTGTTGCATTCGATAAGAAACCATTGGCAAAACTTACTTTCATAGCATTCAAGAAAGGATAAGCAAGCAATGGATATACATTCAGATGCTTTTTCGTTGTATTGCTGCAGTGCAGATATTTTTTTAAATTTTAATGAAGTTTTGGAATGAGATCGGAAATGTTTTCTGTGCATTCTGATGTATAATAATTTGTGTTTATGAAATGCTGTAATGCCCGTGTTTGTTGCAAAAACACCGTGTAAACTGCAACTTATTTGTAGTGTTACTGACAAAACAACTGCACAGCTTCGTGCTTGATGCAAAACTAAATATAAACATGCTACATTTTTCGTTGCGAAGAATGATACCAGAGAACAGATTTGGTTACTTGAAAAAACAAAAATTCCGCTTTATCTTTTTTCGACCTGAATTTAAACCCGCTGCGCTATCTTTTATCTGTCAATACTGACTGCGAGACTCAAAAGTTTATTGTCATGTTTGTAACAGAAACCAGTTTAATTGTTATTCAAAGGTTTACACGCTCTTGCTGAACAGGCAAAACTTACGATCTAAACCTGTACTGTAAGGCATTGACATCATAAACCTTTTTAAGATGCGAGTCAACGAAATAGGAGATTATTTATGCGTATTTACCTACGTGTTTGGCTCAGATTCATGGGCCATATCATTTGAGCTAGTCAAGGAACACAATGATGCAAAAGTGGTGAGGTGTAACACATTACAGGGTAGGTGTTATTTGGCACGCGACTGAATGTCCAGACACTGAACCAATGGATCAGCAAATGCTAAAACCTGTTCGCAGCTGAATTGATCAACTGGTGGGACTATGTCGATCGTAGAAGTCTCTACGAATGAAGTAAACGCACTGGGGTTAGTAAAACCTTTGCGCAACTTGAAAATAAGACATCTAACACGAGTACAACATACCTCATCTGTCTCAGAAGTTTCCTTGGCATGGCATTAGGTTGTGGTGGCATCCTAAATACACTTTAAAGGACAACGAATTGAGTCAGAAGCGCAATGAAATAGAGCACAAAATCTAATACAGGGCTATCGAGTTTCCCATTTTCCTCCTTCGACGCCTGAAACTACAATTCACATGCTTTGTTGCAATGTGCATTGATACCGGTTATGAACCTCATTTTCTCTGCTGCAAGTTTTTTTGATTGATTGTATGAGTGTGAATTTGTTTGCTTGGCACTGCACCCGGAGCGACTTTGCGTTCCGACGTTCTTGGTCCCGACCATAATGCAGTGGATAAAAAACCTGTATGATTTTTAAAAAATATTTTTTTTGAACAACTTTCACTTTCCTGAATGGTCATGCGAAGAGCAATTATTAAATCGAGAAAATGCCTTAAATGTGGTGTCGTCATTGGACACATAGAACCTTCTCCAAGGGCAACATGTTGAATTATTTGTACAGGCTGTGCAGAATTCAACGAAGTCATTACTTTTTAGTGACAGTAAATCATTGTAGACCAAATATACCGGTTTCAAAAGTTTATTCAAAACGCAACGCAATCACTTTCTTGAAGGGCTCGGTGCGTCTGTCAACTTCTGTTTAAACCGTAAATGCCTACAATTAGTGCGATGATTGAGAATGCTAATATAACTAAGTTCTCCAAGATAGTTTAGAATGCTAAAAATACTAAGATACCTAAGATCGTTGAGATAGCTAAGGTTGCTAACATTAGCTCTCTTGGCGATTTTTGCATTGTAGTGATCTTACCTGTTGTTTGACTAGTGGTTTTGGTTATCATAGCGTTTTTTTCTCAGTACAGTCGCGATGATAATTATGGCAGATTTTTTCGTGGCAGGGTATAGCGCAAAAATTTCCTAAAATGACAGTTGTTGTGGTGTGGCGATTCTGTCTTGAGTGATACTACAGTCAGAGATTTATCCACAGTGTGATCTGTTGCTGTGAGATATTTTCTGAATTAAGAGATGAAGTTGTCGAAACAATGCGTAACATTATCTGGAATTTGCAGTTCTTAATTTTTTTTCTATTAAAATGTATTTTTGTTCCTCTAATAGTTCTAAAACACAATATTTTGAAGTGCTGAAGTTGTCTGTTAGAAGCGATATTTTCTGAATATTCAGCAATGGCGAAGAAAAACTTGTTGATTGCCTTCAATATTTTATCAGTGTGGCTGCTTACAGGTAACTGTGTTAAAAGTTAAGCTTGAATGCAATGAATTACTTCTGCCCCGGTCATTAAGACTGAAGTAACAGTACGTTTGCTTGTTTGTGCGAATACCACGAAAAGGTTTCCAAAGATTACGTTTTAGCAATTTATTGATGTTAATTTCCCACAATACATATACATCCAGTGGAAAAAACAAAAAAATATAAAGCAAAAATTTGTATCAGTTTGCAAGAGTGAAAAGAAACAAAACAGAAAGAGAAATTCTTGTTACTATGCAAGAGTATTCTTAGTGAAATAGCGAGCTCTGTTACGGGCACAATGCTCAATATACTGGAGCTACTTTAGGGCTCTGCGAACATTACAGACATTACGCGCCTGATTGCAAACGACTTTTTCAACTTGTATTTTCAAGCATCTAGTACGCGACGTCGTAGAATGATTCCCCATTTGATTCCTATTGCTGTTGTTTATTTTGGGGGCTTCCAACTTTTGCCAGGAAAGACAGAAACATGTTGCCATCGTCGATGTGGTTGTTGTATTACTGAGAGTGCCCAGTGTCGCTGGCACCCACCAAGAACGAGGAAGCAAGGTTTCAACTTCAAAGGGAGGTTAAACTTAACCTTTCTCATGCTATTAAAGTGAATTTTAATAAGGTTCAACCTCACCAATTGACTACAGTCCGCACAAAGCACCCTAATAGTCTACACAACTTGTCTATCTCAGAGCTTTCTTGTTGCTGGAGATCGGATCCAAAACACGAACGCCGAAGCGACCTATTGATTTAGCTGTCCATCTCTTGATCGATTGCAGTTGGGTAAATTACAGCCAACTCTGTCTTATATAATAAATCTTTATTGCTTGACGTGAATACGATTTTAGCTGCTGCAAAAAGTTAATTGCCTTTTACAGTGAGTGAATATCAAGCTGGTTTTTCCGAATAACTTATTTACGAAATTATCTTTCCATTGTGGTTTGGAACGAAAGTTGCTAACCTACAGTATGTGTTGTGCATATCTTCCCCTCGTTGCACTTCAGTCAGCATGAACAGAAAAATCAGTATGAAAAACATTTTTAAAGTTTAAAAATATACACTATCACCTGAGAAATCGGTATCAAAATTTCCAATTGAAGCTGAAATTACCGTTAGGAGAAAGCTTATAAGCACCAGACAGAACTGTGAGGTTGATTTGTGACTTACGCAGGAAAAAGACTGACTATAGCCTTCTTGAGTGATTTTTGGCAAAAAGGGCAAGCCTGAAGTTTAATTCACGAAACAGTGATCAGTGTCACGCTCTCGCACAAAGAAACAAATTGTAGCAGTCGGTCCCCGCAAAAGCATTGACAAAGAAGCAAAAGCATGCCAAGATCGAAGCACAGAGGTAAATCTAAGCTAATCAACAACTAACAAGAGAAGCAGGGGCGAACTTTTGAGGGACAAACTCTGTGTGATATGCACACAAGTATATTGCTGTTTGCGTTTCGATGACGTCACCATGTCCACTCAGCCGTAGTACGCCCTTTTCGTAAAATGGCAAATTATGGAAATCATATATTTTGTGAATAATGGCCCAATGATATATATTGGGGATCATTTATTATTACTAGGTACAGTAAGAATGTATCTCTGTTCCATTAACTAGCATGGCTGTGCCCTACAACGACCAAAAGTACGCCTAAATCATACCATTGTTTCTTGTTTCTCATGTACATTGGGATAGCATTCAAATTTTACCAAACACACGCCACCTTGCATCATGATAATTCCGTTTACACAGTAAATCTCTGCGCTGTGTCTGCAGGTAATCCAGTGATAATGTCCATAATTTTTCTTATTTCTTCCACGGCTTTATGCTGGGGTTTTCACCAGTGATGTAACCACGGCATTTGTATAACTGCATTGTTTTTTTTATCACAAATTATTAAAATAACGTTGTTTTCCCCCTTGTCTAAAAGTTGGGGGGACATATACCCACGTCTATCGCTGAAACTCGGTTCCTGCAAAGAAGTGACGCAGTCAAGCCGAACTGATCCGATTGAACCCGAACGGCGAATTCATCGAACAAAGACTGTCCGAGTGAACTGAGAAGCGAGATGGGGGCCTTCTTTCCCCTCGTGTTGGTAATTTTGCAGATTTTGTTTAATTTAAACCAATGGTGCTCAAGGCATTCAACCACTGCAAGTCAGAAATTCTCTTTCCAGTGTCTGCAGTCTTAACAGATGTGTTGAAGTCACCCAACATTGGCACCAAATTGTGCTAACACGTCAGTGTTACTGGTGCCAACACAAAAACGACATATAATGTTTGACGTTCTGTTGCTGCGGCTATGACCACTACCAGGCTGTTCATGCAGCGTTGTGAGTGCGGAAGGCCACAAAAGACTGTGGGCCATTGGGATAGCAATCGGGAGAGGAAATTTCGTTTAGTAGAAAACGAAGTGTTATATGAAGGTGTGTGAAAGCTAGTGGCATAACTAGAGGTTTGAGTCAGGGGGGCAAAGCTTAGCTGAATTGGGGCCACTGGTCACAGTAAGAGGAACACTAGCCAAAACTCAGAAAAAAGTTAAGAAATGATAGTAAATCTCTGGATGTCGTGGATGTCCATACTTCATAAAAAAAGAAAACACCCCGAAAAACGCAAAAAACAACAAAGTAAAGAATATGAAATATCAAAATGTAAACTAAAGGGGCCCAGTTTTTACATTTGGTTTGCCAGGGGGGGCGGCTCGTCCCCTTGCCTCCCCGTCAGTTGCACTACTGGTGAAAGCCCTCGAGGGATGTAAGAATATGATACATCCTCATACTTTCAAAGAAGTTGTTACGTATGCACTTGTTTCAAAATAAAGTGATATTAGCAACAAAAATGGATGGATTTTCACTTTCTTTTTCGTAAATGTTCATGGCAGCAAAGTAAAATAGTGATAGCAACTTAGCGGAGCCGTCAAAGGTAAACGCCTAATTCTGTTTTGAAACTGAAATGAAGACGAGTTTGTAAGAATGCTGTGAAGTTTGTGGAAGCTTTGTGCTCACAGCGCATATTCACAAAACGATAATTACTTCTCTGATCAGGCCCGTAGCCAGGTTTTAAGGTTTGGGGGCAAAATACATTTTAAGGGGGCAAATTTTGTTTTCATATGTCTGAAGCAAATTTTTCTGGCCACACAAAATTTTGTGGGGCACAAACAAACTTGGGGGGTTTGTGCCCCCCAAAATCACTGTCCCCGAATTCACCCCCGTGGGTGCGGGCCTGCCTTTGATGACAAAAATGGATAAAACACTTAGGTGCAACTTTTAAATGTTCGTAAAATTTGTAGATTACCGAAGCGCGGCAGATGCGGTTCAGACATTCATATATAATATCTTGCACCTGTGATCTTGGCTAAACGTAGTTCAGTCATGAATTTTACAGATATGGTAAAATCGTTTGACTACATATAGCCACTCATTCAAAATGTCGATTTGTTTGAAATAGTGCTATTTACGAAAGTTTTCGCCCATCCAACTGCGTATCACTGCCTGAAAAAAGATTTTGCAAATTACTGATCCCATCTACTTTCGAACAAATGCCAAAGTGGTGAGGGGTTGGTTGACAGTTAATTTTAATGATGATCCGACATTCCACAGTTGCTAAATTGACATACTACTTTGTTTTTCCCTGGAAAAAAAAATGATGTTCTATGTATAGATGTTGTCCCAAATCGGCATGTTTGTCTACAAACTTTCGATATAGTCTACAACGCGTTCTGTTTTGGCTACTTCCGGAAAAACCTTTCTCATGTCACCAAACCGCATAGCCGGTTGTAGATAGGGTAGCATGTTTGAAGCTACCGATATATATCAAGGTTTGAACTTAGATCAAAGCTGCTGACACAGCCTTTACGTTGACACCCGTCATTCGACAATTTTTTACCTGGGAGCGAAAACATCTGTCGTCGTATGTCACCGAACGCACAACGCTGGAATGCGTCGAGAATCCTTATCAGTTTGCAAACAAAAATTTACGGATACGCCAACTGGCAGTAACTACGGCGCCACATTCGCCGGTTCTTTGAAATCCATGATAGTTCTAAATCTCATTAACTTGAGCGACAACATAAAAAATTTTATTGTTATGAACATCATTGCAGAAATTTGAAATATAACATATTTATGCGTCAACAATCACATTTCATAAATTTAAGTGTAGCCTCTGCGTGGTATTTTGTCAAAGTGGTTGCAAATTTTCACATCGTTCGTTTCGTTATAGTCCTTCCAGGTGAAATTCATCAGTCAAAGTGTTTTCTTTACGAACCGACTCGAATTTCCGGCACCATCCTGAACGAGTATGTCCATCTGTATGAATGTTAGTACACCTGCATAAATATTATTTCATAATTTGCGTGTTAGAAAAATTCTCAGAAAGACCATCTGACTTATTTAAAACAAACTTACGTCAATTTGCTTTTGGGCAACTACGATGCAATGAACGTGATGTTGCTTTTGGTGCTTCCTCTCAGTGGCGTAGTAAGCCTCAAACTTTGGAAGGGGCCAAAAAAGCTAGGGGCCAAATGTTTGACTTTAGGAGAGCAACAGTACTTTTGTTTGGGGCGCCGGTCCTCAAAACACAAAATGACTCTAGATATACCAAAAATTTTTGGGGGTCATGGCCCCCTGGTCCCCCCTGGCTACGCCTATGCTTCCTCTTACTGTATTAAAAAAAACATGTTCTCGTAGTTGGGATATAAGCTTTATCGCCCACGATCAGTGCAACATTTGTGGACAGGGACAGGATACGTTGTACAACGGGTTCGCTTTCATTCAACCCTACAGCAAGTAATACTCTATAAATTTCGATTTACCAGGACCTTTATTTTTTTCTTTAACAAACGTTTACACATTCATCAGTTACCTGTGCCTAACTTTTCAATATTAAAGAGTGCGTGGGCTATTAAAACAAACAATTCTGTAATTTCATTCAAGTTTTTACCAAAAAAACGCCTAATTAAAATAATTTACTCGTGGAAACTTAAATTTTGTTTCCTTGCATATTTTTAACATTTCAACGAAATCATTTCCAAAGCGATTGCTACTGTTAGGTTGAGCTTTTAACTTCTCCATACCTTGCTGATTAAAGCGGGGAAAAACAAACATTGAGTCAACTGTTCAAAATGAGCAACATGCACTGTCTGGTAACCGAAATTATTATATTCTTTATCATTCAATTCCACGTAAAATAATATTTCAATGCAACCGTAGGAAGTTTGGATGTTGTCAATTTTCTGTTTAATTATTTCGATTGGCTCTTAAAACAGCACACGTCACTGGTGTAAAGGAGCGATAACGCTTAAAATGCAATTTCAAACTGCACATGTTTCTTTGTTTCGTTGTCGAATTTACGTTTTCAGTTTTTTTTGCTTTTATTGATGTCAGTTAAATAAAGTTTTCAATTTATGTACTTTGTAGTGAATTTTGTCAATAGCCTGCATTCCGAGGAAGAACTGCTGCAGCACCTGTTGAATGAGAAACGGTACAATAAACTTTTAAGACCTGCTACCCATTTGAACGACGCTGTGCGTATTCAGTTTGATCTCATTATATCGCAACTTATTGGTGTGGTAAGTTTTTGTTTCTTTAGACTTTTTATATAGCATTAAATTTGAAATATCATTTGTGCATATACAGTAGGTTACTCAACACTGCTAGTGTAGAGCACCAGTGGTAACACATTGGCTTTATGTAGGATTAACATAAAACAAATTTTTAGACTAAACTCAGCTGACAAATAATTTGGTGCCCTGCACAAGACATTGAAATCATTTTTTGATAATCAACAGCTGCACAATGGCATCTCGTTTTTGGAAATGATTGACACAAAAAGTTGGTAGCTTTGTTATTTTACATAGTGCTTGTTTTGTATTGTTGGTTCTGTGAAATTTCGATAATGTCTAAATCTGTTTTTTAAGCTTACTTACAGTACTATAAAATTTCACGAAGCATAAAATCTGAATAAAATTCAACATCATGAAGACGTAACAGCGCACCAAAACGATTTATACAGATAGGATTTAACATGTAAGAAATTTGGTTGAGCACGCACCCAGCACAGCTATAGGCTGGTTCGAGTCCCTGTCGGGTCATACCGAATGTTGCTGCAGCTAGCCTTTAAATCGCGAGCTGTGGGGGAGTATGGAGCGCCGTTCGTAAAAATATTATATCTGACAGATTTAGCACAAAAGCTGCTATCTCTGTGCATACTTAGCTATTTCTGCGCAGAGATAGCTATCTCTAGCTAGAGAGATAAATGCACACAGATGGTTTAAATTTAGAGAGCTAGATGCACGCAGAGATAGCTATCTTTGCGCAGAGATAGCTAAACGCGCGCAGAGATAGCTATTTCTGCGCATATATAGTTAAATGCGCGCAGAGATAACTATCTCTGTGCAGAGATAGCTATCTCTGCGCACAGATAGCAGTTTTTGTGTTATATCTGTCAGATATAATATTTTTACGAAAGGCGCCACATAGGGGAGCTAGTCCGCAGAAATTTGAGAAACGCGCCCTGACAATCTTTCGCCTAGAACCTGATCCTTACGAATCCGCGCATCAACTGGACTGTAGTCTCTTGTTCCCTACAGCAATTGCTAACGGAACCGCGAGGTAGAACAATTTCTTGTTATCAGATCCAACAAACAAACAACAAACATAAGCGGCGATTGATCGTCAGCACGGTTTCTGAAACACAACAGAAACAGACTAAAAGCATTCTGCCAGCACAGCCAACTGAGCAAGAAGTCTTCACACCGATAGCTGAGCGCGCTACAGGCATTAATGATTAGACAAGCGCACAACGCGGCTATTTACAGTAAATTCAAACATGCATCTCAAACGCCTGATTGCGATCAAGATTTTACTTCAGTGCCGATTGGCAAGCTGCAACTGCTCGATTAAATTCTCCAAAGGAGACATACAACAAATTTACGTACCAAAAACGGTGTACGTTCCACAGCTCAGATATCTGGTCGTTTCGGTCAACAGAAACACTGACTTGGTTAACAGAATTTGGTTACACGAGGGCCAAACGTTACTAAAGTTCTAGTTAATGCGAGCTGTACTTTTATCGCACTAAGCGCGGCAAAACAGAAAAAACAACTTGTTCCGACTGTTCGAGACTGCAAAGCAGACGAAGGTCTGTCTCAACATCCTGTTCGCAGACACAAGACGGCGACAGAAATTAAATTGTTACTCAACTCAGCTTTAGATCAAGCAAGTCGCCAAAAAGGCGGGTGATGACCCAGTCGCGATCTTCGCATAGGAGTTCGTCATAACGTTAGCTACGTTCAATTATTGGTCATCGTATGGACAGCTGGAGCGGTTAAACAAGGCGAAGGAAGAGTCGTCGCTGCGCGCCGTAACGCCGAAGACTTGTAAATCAGTACTTTATGCTGCCAGTCAGTGGCGTAACTAGAGGTTTGAGCCAGGGGGGCAAAACTTAGGCGAAGGGGGCCCATTGGCCACCGTTTGAGTATGCAATAATTTGTTCCCAAAAACCCATATACGTTATTCCTCAAAAGCAGAAAATTTTTGTCGGGTGATTTAAAGAGCTTCAATTAGGTAAATGACTTTAAAAGTAGAATTGCACGTTTTCATGTAACATATCGTATCTAAAATTGATACCCGTCAGTGACTTGTGACTGTGTAAGGTCGGCTTACGATTGGTTGGAAGATCCACCACACCCAGGGGCGTAACGAGGCTTGATGACGCACGGGGAAAGAAGCACGTTTGGTGCTCCAGTGTTCGAACCTGATGGCTTTCGGAAGCCAATGTACTGTATTGAAGTAAGTACTTGTGACATTATTGGGACTTTTCGGCCCCGGGGAATTGTGCCCCCTTCACCCTCTCGTTGCCACACCTAAATCGTAGTAATTAACTCCTTTATTAATTTCGCTTTTCCTCTAAGCACCAAATGCTTGACTTTAATGATGGGGCATGGTGGTAGATTCTGGGCACTGCCTGAGTAAACACCCAAACAAATGTGGAAAGTCAAAAACGGAATTTCTTGAGCAGTTCATTGATTTCTCCGTATCAGTAATAAAACCACATTAATTTAGCAAACTAAGGAAATAACGCCAAACAATTTTATCTAAATATGAAGCTGCACACCAAACAATTACAAATAGGTATGAACAGTGCCGTAGCAACCCAATTCTTACCCCACCCCAAAATCCCCTCGAATGGTGATTTCTTTAAAAAAGATTTCTAAAGCGTTGCTGTATTAGCATTATTATTTGTCATGATTAAGTTGTCGCTGTAATTAATCTACCGCTTGCAGGACTACTAAACTGGCGGACCTTGGTCATACAGCAAAACAAACGAAATCACTGCATAGTGGCACAGTAGAACACATGAAAAATGTTACGTAACAATAACCATGAAAGTATAATAAACAATGTCACTTTATAGTAGTATCAAAACAACTTGGAGCGAGTCTTTTGGCATGCAAAAGCCTTTATGACAGGTTTTCTCAACCGCAGCCTTAGGCCCCCGTTGGGGACCACGGAGCGGTTCCCTGGGGGCCACGAGCCCCTGCTAAATAGCTCTGCCGTGATATTCCAAAACCCTATTGATGAGCAGGGGGCCACAAGTGTTGGGAGTCTTTGGAAGGGGGCCACAAACCATGAAGATTGAGAACCACTGTTTCATGACATCTTCCAAATCTGGAGAGCGCACACATGAAGTTTCGATTGACAACATGGCTAATGAGGATAGTCTGCTATTTGTCATATGAGACTTGTTGAAGGTTTTGATCAGCTTCAGTTTGCAGAAACTCCTTTCAGAACTGGCAACAGTGTTGGGGCAGTTTAGCATCATTAGATGTGCCATAAATACGTTAGGATTAAATTCATCACGACGTGTCTTAAGAACAGAGCTTAATAAAAGGAATTTGATCTTAATCATTGTCATTTAATTAACAACGATTATTTAGACATGTTGTAATGAAATGCAAATATTATCAAAATTTTGCAGAAATCAGAATCAAGCCTATCGTTCAGTTATTGTTACCGAAGGAACAGACCTGAGGCCGATCAAAGCAGTGCGCCGCGATGAACGTTTTCGTTCATTAGCGCTTAAGTGAATTTTGCTTGAAAAGCATGCGCATCGTGCTTTTAACGGGCCGAAATACGCATGCATAAATCTTTCTGATGTCTAGACCTGTTAATCTCCTGGCGCACGGCACGTTTAGATGAATAACATTTTGCATCTCAAATAGGCAATAAATGTTGACAAATATAGACCAAGGGGACCTACGTGAACATGGGCGTCGGGAGGATTTTTTCCAGGAGGTGGGCACTAGG
>JGI24022J15233_10003293_pt1 | contig 15951 bp, 9 predicted proteins | sample Ectturendosymbi2_FD_15233 | JGI IMG/M metagenome (IMG submission 15233)
TAAGTGTAACAGTGATTTTGTTCAAGGGATTCTTCGAACTCTGAAATTGTTGAGAGTAAGTCTAAATGTAATTGTAATTTGGTCAAAATTGTTTATAAATTGCAATCATAATTACAATTACACAAGAACAAAAAATGTCAATTACAATTATAATTACAGTTACATGAAAATATGTAATTAATTACATTCAGTTACAATTATATTTGTAATTGATCCAACTCTGGTGGCATGGTCGCTTTGCCCCCTGGCTACGCCTATGTCAATGACTAAGTCCGCAAATGTCAATGGTTAAAGTTATTCCAGTGCTATAGCTTGTTGTGGGTTCCTGACATCTAGTCAAAATGTTTAAATTTACACATCACACATCAAAAAAGCAATTGGCAGATTTTATTTCTTTATTCTGAGAAGCAAAATAACTGAAAAATAAGAACAGGTCAGAAATTTCGCAGATGTCAGAAATTTCGCTTGACAACAGATCCAATCTAAAATCAACAAAATTCGTCATAGTCCGGCTCCAGTCCAAGCAAGTCCAGTCCAATGCTCATCTCTGCTGCAGAGATGACCGGACTGTCATATTTTGCGATCCAGATCGAATCCGGAATTTTTAAACTTCAGTCCAAGTCCAACCGAAAATTTTTAAAAATTTGAAGTCCAAGTCCTAATAAGATCCAAAAGATTGACAAAATACAGCTTGTCAACAACAAAAATTAAGCAAAATTTTCCAATATCTCAGTCCAAATGCGGTCCTGGTCCTAAATTTAAGAAATCAATCCCTGTCCGGTTTCAATTCAAATCCAACAAAATTCGTCATAGTCCGGAACCAGTCCAATCCAAGTCCAGTCCAATGCTCATCTCTGCTGATCAGTGTGCAAACTTTGGCACCATTTACCCAAAGTGTGCAATTTCACAAACCATGAAATATCAGGAAAATTGGTGTTCCGGTATAATGCGAAGCAAGATTTACTCTTAATTTCAAGGAAAAGATTTTTTGATATTCTTAATTTGATATTTTTTGTGCCAAAGCAATGGCAATACCGCAAATAAAGTTTGGCTTTTTTCTGGCCTAATAGTCGGTTTGGCCTTTTGCTCGCCTCTTTTGTTTGCATTTTTGTTGCTTTTTACCAACGTTTTCATCTGGGAATCCTGCTGTTGATGTCCGCGAATTTCAAATTCAAAATCATTGCAGAGCGGGTGAGTGAGTCACGGTATTGAAGTAGGTTAGCAGGCTTCACATTTTGGCTTTTTTGAAGTCAGGTTTTAAAATTTTGGCCCTTTTTTTTTAGAAGACAGTGGCTACAGAACATCGATGGATCTTTAAATTTGAAACCTTATTCGACCATCTCCTGTAATTTGTGACAGTAACGCATGACGGGGACGAGAATGCAGTAGGCTTGGTAGAGACATACTCGTAGTCGTACTGATACTTCAAACGTAAAAGTTGAACACTAAGCCTAGCTAAAACCTAACCATGGATGGATGTCGGAAAGATTTTTTCCAGGGAGGCCACTAGGTGATTTTTCAAAATTTTTCTAGGGGGGCTAAAAAGTGGTGAAATTTGTTTTTTCTCCTTGGAAACTAAAAAAACAACCTTTTTTGCTGAAATTTAATTTAATTAATTAATTTATTTGTTTATGAGCAGACACGAAGTCCATAGTATGAACACACACACTCTCCAGAACGCAGGTCGATAAAAACAGACAAAACGGAATGTACTTGTAGTACAAGGCATTGAAGCTAGCCGAATCACAGGGTGAGGGTTATAGACACTTTTTGCAACTGCATTGAAGACAGAACCATAGGGTTACAGACACATTCTTAACACTAAAGTTGGCTAACATGTAACATTTGTTTTGTTACAACACTACTGCGGAGTAGGGCGCCAATTCCTAAATTGGTTGAGTCTAGGTAAAATGTGAAAGCATTGATTGTAGCATGATACACCATCAATCAAACGGATGCTGCAAAGTTCAATCCCTCATTCACAGAGTAAAATGCGACTATAGTGTTCAAAGAATAGGAACGAATACAAACAATCTGACTGCATCAAAGCACGTACCCATATGTTGTTAGATTTTCTACATCTTTCAAGAAACAGGTATGTGTATTTTGGTAACAGAGCCTCAAAGGTAGGAATGGTACATTGAACCTGGTGGATACTATCACTCGCTCTCCAGGTCTGGTTGTATAGAGCTCTGCATCCAAAATGATATGCCACACACAATCTCTGCATCCATGACTTCCTGAAATTACACCATAATTGTGATGCATACATGGGTGTACAAAAGCAACGAAAAAGTATGTTCTTAACTGCATTTAAACATCAGGAAAAGGAGGCTCGTAGCTTTAAAAATCCAGGACCTGGATTTTGGTCCAGAGGGGCCAGAACCCCCTGATCCCCTTTCGATGCCCATGATCCTAACTACAACCCTAACCCCCAATGCCAACCTAATGCTAACACTAACCTAATGCTGACTCCTAAACCCAACCCCAAAAGTTAACCCCTAAATCCAACCTCTAAATTTTACTCCTAAATCTTAAACCTAAAGTTTGAAAAGTTTTGAAAAAAGAAAAGCAAAACTGCCTACTAATGATTTGAAACTTGGTACCACTACCAAAACAAAAGTCGCCAAGGTAAGAGGCAATCTGATAAACCATTGGTATGGCAGACTTGGAATCTACCCTTTAGGCTACCAGATTGACACTGTTTGAATGACCAACTGACTACTTCATTCGAACAGCGTCATGCGAGGTGGTATGGTTGAATAAGTTTTGAAATAGGAAGATCCATTGGTGGTTCCGTAACCACTTCTTTTTTTGAAGACATTTGCATTTTTTTGGAAATCAAAAAAGCCAGACAAAATTTGACTTTTTTTCACTTGGAAAGGCTTGGTTCTGGCACAGCATTGTCTGAGCTTCATACGTATTAATTACAAATCTTCTCTGACGAAAGTCTACGACAGATGCAGTGAGGGTGTAACTATAGAATATTACAAAGGTTTTACTGTTGCCCTAGAAATCAACGATGTTACTGATAAGAAACAAATGTGCGACAGTGTACTTACGTGGAAAAAATGCTGCTAAAGATTGGAATTGTTGTTTCTGATGACTTTTAATGTCTATTTTTTGTGTTTGGTTATACATGTTTTATGTGTTTATGCCTTAAAACTGCTCTCTGGCTTTTTTGAGGAACGAAGTCTGGCTTTACTTGGTGAATACAGGTTGGAAAATCTGACAGATGTAGTAGATACAACAGAAACAGACCCTAAATAAATTTAGTGTGTGGTTCTGAAAGTCACCTTGAAAAGGAAAAGAACAACAAATAAAGTAACAAATGCAAGGCAACAACAGACAACATGTTATCTAAGCCGAAAAAAGATGTAAGCAATTGACGAAGTTGGTGTCAGTACTACAATACTTTTGTTATTTGTAGGCATAGCAGGAAATCATGCTGCACTGGCCTATCCTCAAATACACTATTTTATTGTTCGTGTTATTATTGAGTATCATAATTTACTCAATACAATGTCTAAGTTTATAGTTATTATTGTCTCGGTCAAGGGTCAGCAGCCTATGGCATGTGTGCCTTTCTTGACACCCCAAGCAATTTGAATTTTGAATGGCACACAGAAGCTCCACGTTCTACATATCAATTTTTTCATGATTCACATAGAAGGCATATTGAACTTCACTTGTACTGAATGATTTGAAACATTACATTGGCACACAGTCAACAAAAGATTGCTGACCCTTAACTGGATTTGGTTACTCCAGGTGAATTTTCTTTTGAACGATTCCTACAGTGAAAGGCTGGACATGACGAATAGAGACCACCCATAACTAATATAGCAACAGCAAACTCAAAACTGGGTTTAGTATGTTGTTGAATGCAAAACCTGCTTACAATTATTAGAAATTGTTTGGTTGTGCTTCATATTATTTCATTTACTCTACATTAAAAATGATTTGTAAGAACTTGCATAAATTTTTAGTTTAACAAAGTTTGTGTTGGTAGCTTAGTCTGTACTGTACTTGGACTTGACAATTTTTTAGTTTCTACAGCTGTTAGGTTGTATTGTTCGCTTGGCATACAAGTAAACACATGAGCGTAGCAAGTATTCAACAACTAATGAATACAATTCTACAAGTGATTTATTCAGGATACGCGGTCAGTTTTCATCATTGTTTTCATTGCAGCTATTTAACAAAAATCACGTATGTACCAAATCGCTCATGTAAATGCATAAATGCTTACTGTTAGCTTAATGCAACAGCCTCAATTGTTACAGCATTCTTGTTGGTAGATTATAAAGCACACAAGTATACATTCCAACTCTTTTATTTTGTTGCTTGATTTACAACTACATTGATTGCAGGTTAAGGGCTGTTGTAAGTTCCTAAAAGAGAGCAATGGTTTCACAAAAGTACATAGTGATGGCCTGTGTAACACTGATTTTGAAACAATACATCAAATAGGTTTAAACTGCTTTTGCACCATTACATACACAAAAATATCCTAATCTTTGTGCACATGCGTTCATTGATATGAGTAAGTCTGAAACAAAATGCACATGCGTTCATTGATATGAGTAAGTCTGTTCAAAAATTATTATGCTGTTGTGCTATGCTTACAGAATTGCTGCAGTCTATTAACTGATATTTTTGAAGACATTGCAGATGACCTGAAGATAACATGATCATTGCATTAATTTTCCCTGGCGTATTTGCATCATACTAGTCCAGGGGTGCACAATCTGTGGCCCACAGTCACATGTGACCTTTGATAAAAATCTATACAGCCATGCACATGTAACTTAAAGTATATGTTATCAGGGCCATGCATTGATAAAAAGTTTGTGTCTATTGCAAGAGAATACTTTTGTAAAGACGGCCAAACAGATGTGTGGAAACAGAAGCATTGCAAAACATATCTTGAATGCCCTGGTGGCTGTTATTCACAAAATCAATGTAATCCAGACAGCATTAGTGAAAATGTTGTGCACCCCTGTACTAGTCTCAATGCAATTTGCTATTCTGTTGGCCTAAAAATCCAGTGCACGCCATTTTTAATTGCCAAGTTTTCCAACTATTTTGCAAGTTTTTCTTAAAATTGTATGAATTATTTTTTAATTTTATGTGGTGGTGGTCTAGTTTCATGCACTGCTAACACCTGCACGTGGGATGCACACCTTAGATGTGAGATCTTTAAGAAAAGGGATTGTTTTACATTTAATGTTCTTTTTAATCTAATTGGTTTTTGGACCTCTCAAATCAAAATTTTCTCTCTCTGTGGTATGTCAAATCAAAATTTTCTCTCTCTGGGGTATGTGGTCCCTACTTTGAGAACATTTGCAATGTTATGGTATTGAACAATTGGCGTTAATAGGACTCTGAACTTACAGCAGGTTAAACCCTCTTTTGGCTTTTCTGTTTTGTTGGAGAATTATTTACAATCGTTTAGAATGTTTTGTGTAGTGAAATTTCATGACCTGTTGATGCATGTTTGTAAATGAGTATTAAAAATGTTTCGCTGACAGATTTTTGAAAAAAAAGTGAAAATGACAGATTTTTTGACAAAAAGTGGCTTCTGTGAATCTCCGACAAAAAATAAAACTTCTAAGGTTGAGCCAGACGGGAAATTGATTGCATGCGGTCGAGATCCACCAGGACAAAGATGTGTTTACATTCCTCCAGGTATGAAATTAATTGATGCTTTAGAATGACTTTTTATACTTTAGGCTGTTACTTGGTGCTGTTTTGTTTGTATTCTATCAGTTTTTTGGTTGTGCAACCACATCAGTCATGCTTATACTTTCTTGTAAACAGCAAATACTCGTCTTTCCAAAACTAACGAAAACTTGAAATGAGTGCCAATCGTTTCACAAGCTTACGACCCACTTGAAGTGTTCATTATCCTGACCGAATTANATTGTAGTATATCTGTCTGGGTGGTTGTGATGAAGATGGTGGAAATTTTCAATGCTTTTCCGGCGTTGGCTTTTCTCCGACTTTTCTCTGAGACATGCATTTAGCAGAAAAACGATCAAGTGAGCGATGTTACAGACTTTTCAGAAAAATAGGAGATCGTTTGTAGCTTTTCACGAGTCCTCTCCACAAGTTCTGCGTGATGCATGTTGCATGCAGAAAGGCGGAAGGGTAAAAGACCATAACTCTTATTTGCTGTGCAACTGTTGAGTCTAATTTCCGAATGGAAGTGCGGGCGCGAATCTCACTTCTGACGCACTGCGCCGTCTGAAAAGATCGTCAACTGAATGTTGTTTTTTCTGACAGGCAAGACTTGAACGCAGGCTTGAAGTAATAACAGGTGGCATTTTGGTGACGGCAAGAACTCTTAGAATTCTCTGTGGTTCTGCAAACTATGAAAGCGCACAGCACGTGTTGTTTTTTTTGTTGTTGCTGTTGAACCGTATAAAGCTTTATTGTGCAGCCAACAAACCAGTGGCGCAACTAGAGGTTTGAGCTAGAGGGAAAATGAAACTGAAAGAGGTCCATTGGCCTCTGTAAGTCCCTAGTCAATACTCAGAAAAAAACTTGAGAAATGATGGTGAATCCGGATAGCTATACTAAAAATGCAAATCAACGGAAAATACTCCGAAAAACGTGAAAAGACGACAACCTACCAAAAACTAACTAAAATAATACTAAAACTGAAATATAAGCTAAGTGGGGTCCTGGTTTTTACATTTAACTGGCCAGGGGAGTCAAATCGCCCCTCTTCCCTCCCGTCAGTTACTCCACTGCAACAAACACTTCAAATATTGATTAAGCAAAACTAAACATTTTTTAAAATCTATGTTACAGTTGATAAACATCAACGCTTCAAATCTTTTATCAGTCAAACGACATCTATCAGGCTTGAACATTCGTCCAGCAATCCTGAAAATTCGTTTGTTAGTAATTTCAAAATTGCTGACTATTTCTTCCCACTGCGGGTTACGATCATCTGCAAGGCAGCATAGCATTGTGCAGCTTTTAATTTGAAATGAAATAACAGCGATACCAATGTAGCTGCGCGTCTGTCTATTGGTGGCTTCAGCATCACTAACGCAATGCTGAAACCGATCGTTCATTTCCGCCTTGTAGATGCCTTCTGCAACAGAAAGGTGAGCTTTGCGCTGGCAGATCGTGAGTGCCGTGCAAAACTTTCGTTTTTAAATTTTAACTGCAGTCCTGTCGGGGAAGCAAAAGAATATCCCTTGTTGAACTCATGGCGCTGAAGAACCTGTGACATTTTCCGTCGTAAGAACAAAGCTGCTGCGCTTGCTTTACCGTTGCAGATTTTCTTACTTACTTTAGTCAGTTGACTTTTTTTCTGGACTCACAACGCCATAATGATTGTTTCAGGGTTCCCACGCGGTATTGAAAGTATTGAATTATGAAATCGGTTTTCACGACCATGGACAGATATTGAATTTAGCGAAAATATAAATAAAGTATGGAAATCGCAAATTCAACCATTTGTTTATTCATATTTTGTTCTTTACCGCTGATGACAGTTTTGCAGATGTTTTGCATTGTGTTCCATGCATGAAATTTTGTAAAAATGAATATGAATGGTTGTATTAAATTCCTTTCATTTGGTATTGAAAAGGTGTTGAAAAAGTATGGAAAATGGTTTTTGAAAATGTGTGGGAACCCCGTTGGTTTGATAACAAAACGTAGACATTGGTTGAAGTGATATTTCAGGAAACGTTGAAGAGGAATCCTATCGTTTCGTTACGTATCAACAGTTTCCTCAGCATTCTCCTGTGGATCCGCGGCTTCTTGCTGCCTCAGGTTTTCTCTACACAGGCTACAAAGACCGCGTGAAGTGCTTTAGGTGGGTTGAAGCACATGTCGGCGCAGCTACATTAAACTGTTTGATGCATGACCTTAAATCTTGCCTACGTTCTCACTTGCTGTTATTGCATTTGCAGAGGTTGCCTCAGATGACAAGAGCGACATTTTAATTTTAATGATGAGGAAGAACCTCAAAGCTTGCGTCTGTTTCTGAACTAGTTGCATCTCAGAAATTCCACAGTAGCTCTTTTAAATACCGCATTGAAGCTTTAAACATTTCTTGCGTTAAAGATTAATGCAAAGAGTTGCACATATTTTACTCGGTGGACACTCGATGAAGCCAAACGCTGGCAAACGAAATTTGAGGTATTTCACTACTGTCAGGCAACTTGCATGAAAAATTTAGTTCGGTGTTTCACGTTACTTTCATCCTTGTCAAGCGTCCTTTTCGAAATAAAGTAACTTTATGAAGTAGTTCAATGACCCGTTTGGTATTTTTATGATGAAACTTTTGAGCTGAAACCACACATTTTGATTTGACTTTTGAGGTCCTTTATTTTCGTTCGTATATACGCAGTTGCGGTCAGCCTGTCGAGAACTGGGTGATCGATGACGATCCAAGATCCGCTAGATGGCATCTGTCGAATTGCGAATTTATTCGGGGCAGTGACACTCGCAATATTCCTATGAGTAAGTGCCGTGATGACAATCAGCGCTGTTGCTTTCAGATGGACTTTCACGGCATAACGTTTATACTTAGACACCAGCCACAACGACCGACCAGCCTCCAGGCTATGTGGTGGTTATGGTGCATCAATGCTGGTTGAAAGAACATGAAATCATGCTTAATCGCCGCACTTTTGGCCGGTAGTCGAAGCAGATTTTCACAAAAAATTAAATTTATTGATACTTCTTAGTAGATACGACGGAAGATAAAGCTGCACATTCACTTTGCGCCGAAACAGTTGAAGCCAAGCAGCATCGCATGTGTGGCAGTGACGCGCGGCTTCACGGTCTGCATTGTGGCAGATGGCAAATTTCTTATTTTTGCGGATATTCAAACACGAACCAGACTAAATTAGTTTCGTGGGCAACAACATTTCGTGAAGTTAGGAATTTCGTGTATTCAGGCGATATATTGTTAACAGCAACCGAGCTTGTGGCAGACATTCGGAAGTTTCAACGTTTAAAACAGGCGTTTTAGAGAATATCAATTTCGACACCAATTTTTCTTTGGTTGATGTCTACCCACAATGGGGATTTTAAAAGTCGTGGACGTTTTTATTTCACCAGTTGAAAATTTACCCGAATTAAGTTCACCCCCATTTAATTGGTTAAAAAGAATGACTCTACCTCTTGCCAGGGTAAAAGTAGGTAACATACAGTACATTAGATCTCGGTATTCCTGATAAGGTAGCTTGTCACGTACTTACCTCACAAATTGAACGGAACACTCTGTCTGTAAACTTTAGCAACAAGTTTCGAGGATGGCAAATCTAATAGAAAAAGAAGGCTGTACTCCCAATACGGCCATGCATTGACATGACCCTCAACTTAAGGCAATCATTAGCAAAGTATTTACAGGTACTACATGAAATGACTTTTCTGTGGATTGAGGGTTGCTCCGTTCCAGCTTATATGCATCAAAAAAGAACATATGTGTCAAGAAATACAGCATGCTGGAGTTTCGAACTCTTTATATGCTTGACGTTTTTTTCGGTTGTGGGGGCGAATTGCGTGGATTCGGTATTAACCGCGCTAAACACCGTTGTGACAAATCATATAGTTTTCAACGAGGTGGTCTGTCGCTGAGATGGCGAAAGATGAAACCTATTCTTTTGCATAGTGATATATTTCTGTATTGATAATGGTTCGGCCTGTTGCGGTTTTACTTTGCCAAGCGGTGACTATTTTCACTTTATGGAGACGTTGAAGCAAGCTCTTCATCGCCATTTACTACAAAAAGGGTAATTGAAAGAATGATTCAGTTTTAGCAAACTAAGAAGAAACTTCCTCGATTTATTCAAACGTGTTTATAACCACGTAACCAGTCTTACTGTATATCCATGAAAAATTCTTAAGTCATCCCTTACAACCACTATAGAGAAAACCCATCCTCAAATTACACAATGGCTGTTGCTACCCGGCCATAAATTAGCGCCTTCATTCGTAATCTTTGTGCATCACAAACATTTTCACGATGAACCAGACAGAGCAATTTGACAATAGCCTTCATTATGGAATAGGTATTTCTGGCAACAAGGCATGTTATTTTTGCATTGAGAACATCGATGTCCCCTTCTGTACTTCCTTTCTGGTATCTACACTTCGCTTTTCCGCCGTCCACGAAAATAATCATGGAAATCTGTGTAAAGATCACTATCTTAGGTCGTTATGAAGCTTTTAGGCAAACTGCGGAACTCTTGCAGCAGGTTTTTCTCATTAACAGACCACTTTATAAACTTCAAAGGTAATTGTTGGCAAAAGCAGGAAAACTAAATTTCGCTCTTATTAGACACCGTTGCATACGACTATTTTAAACACCAGACGGCGCTAAACGTCCATGCTCGCTTTACAATTAATTAGTCTATCTCTATCCTGAGCCATGCGTGATAGCTTACCAGCAACCTTACCCTTTTTAGGCCGAAGATCCCAAACATTTTAAACTGTTAGGGTCTTTATGGAATCCATGGTTTTTCTTCGACCTCCATGCAAAAGGGCACCGTCAGAACTTCTTCCATATTGAGGGCAGAGAGAGAGAGAGAGAGAGATGTATGTAGCGACGGTGAGTGAAGTACATATATTCACAGAAAGACGAAGAAAATACAAAATAATATTTAGCAAGCGCTACAGTGGACAGCAGAACACAGAAAATACAGTCTTTGCTGTATATAGTGGGTTATTTTATTTATTTTCCGAAGCTCGGACATCGACAAACCCTAAGTTTATCTGGTCAAAATGTCCAGGAAAGGATTAAAATTTTTTAGTACATTTGTGCAAGTAAAGCCAAAACTAAACCACGTTAACATTTAATTACAGTATAAAAATGTTAATTAATTTTGCAGTGGGTAGATTTATTTTTGCAGTGAATGTCAGTAAACCAACTTTGAGCAACAGACCTTAAATAGAATAAGAAGGAATAATAAATAGCATTATGTATAGAGGCTTTTTTATAAATGCTACTATTCGACTACATCCTACGCTAGTGTTTGTCAAACACTTTTGGACTCCACGCGTTAATCTTCTTTAGATAGTTCCATTGACCCAAGGTGTTCCATATCGAGCACTGTAGAGAATCTGCCTAGAGCGTAAAGAGCATAAGAAATTTTTAGAAAAAACGAAAGGCGGGGCGCGCAAACCTACGCCGCAAATAGATTCATAACCTATTTTTGTCAGTGACGATGAATGGCGTTGTGACGTTTTTGCGTGAAGTTTGCGTGTGACCACCGGGCGTTGCGCGCAATGCTATGCTTGAAAGCGCTCTACAATTCCACACGTTATCATCAGCCTCATGACGAGCCACTTGAACTTTCGCAAATAAATTGCAATACAGTACCACGAAAGAACAAATGAAGTTTGAAAGAGTTTTGGTTGCTGATCTTGTGGCGACATTCCGCGCTATTTTTAGTGAACGAAAATATATGACATCACGAATCTGTACAAGTCAGTGAAACCGCGTGTAGCAAGACGCACACCATCGCTAACCTCTCAGGATGGGCTTAATCCAGCTTTTATCTAAATCTAACCTTACGCTTATGATCATCTCTTGGGTGTGGTTTCGTGGATTCCGTCGCCTGCTGATCGTACTTCTCAGCACTGACAGCGCGTAAGGCTTCATAATACAGTATTAAGGATAGCATCAGGATGTTTTGGGAAAAACACCCTTTTCAACCAATCCCTGCAACTCCTGTGATTCGCCCAATTCTGTTTTAAATTCAGTTGTTGCTGTGCAGCGAAAAAAAAAATTACGTAAAGAAGAGGTTTTACATGATAGGAACCTCGAGATCATCTCTTTTGCTTTTAAACATCCAAACGTATCTTCGAAAGTTGTGTTTTTGACACATTTCAGATAATGTTTTTAACTTACGTGCTATATGTTTTTACTGATATGCTGCTAGGAGGAAACTTGTTAAATGAGTTGCTAAGTATAACTGCTTAAGATATTTCTGAGTAATTTGTTGACACGTTTTCTGAGCCAAAATTTTGGTCCTGAAAAGTCGATGTTACTTCCTGTTACAATTGCCTGAATGGCCTTTTTCACAAAAAAGTGCTATCCAAGTGAATATTTTGGTCCTGTCTTTCACTTTTCCGTATAATTGTAACGTTTGCTTGTGCTGGTTTTCGTTTGTGTAGTGTGGGGCACCGTTTGTAAAAGATTATTTTAGTGTTACATCCGTCATCTTTAACACACAAACTGCGAAATAGGACAGATTATCACATCTAGTGATAAATCAAACATATATGACTCACAACGTGTGTGTGTGTTTGGCAGTCAAGTATTAGCACCGCTGAAGCGTGAAAGCTTGGTCAAGGTTGATTGGTTGGGAAACTGCCATTCGATCAACTGATTACAGTTGAGCGCTGTCTGCTTGCAGCACTTTGTGAACTACGGTGTATCTGTCCGACATGAAGTTCTGGTGTAGCCAGTGGCGTACGCAGAAAATTTTCATGGGAGGGATTTCATTCAGTGGCGTATGGTGTCGTTTGTATTTGGTGTCGATTGTTAGTGACGTCATAATTTGACGTCATATTCATGCTTTCCAAACCAACGTTTTGGCGAAGTAATGTTTCTTGAAATTTGCATGCAAATTCATTTCGTGGTATTTGCATTAAGTCGACAAATTAACAAGCCAAAAGTATGCGAAAACAATTAATCCCCTTTGCGCAGGTAATGAAGTTTTTGTAAAATATCAAGCTCAAGGAGGGGTTCAAACCCCCCCCTTGCGTGCGCCCTTGGGTGTAGCAGCAAGGCAGATATAGCACTCAAGCGTTGACGTTTTTCCAACCAATCAACCTTGCCTAGAGCTAGGGCATCTGTCTGATATTACTTAGAAGTTATCTTTTTACAAGCAGCGCCGCACAATTTCTTGCTTTTTGTGAATAGCTCCTTGGTTTTGGCAAAGAATGTTGATTTTTTCCCAAAGATAAGTTTGCTTCGAGTCGTGCTGTGGGCGGGCGGTCGCAGAGGAGCGTTGGTTACAATACAACAGCTGTTCCGTCAACATCGCGTGCCGAACGAAGTCGGAGAGCGGCACAGGAAGTGAACGATGTGCGTGATTCTGGTGTTCCACGGCGACTTAATCCAAGCTACACCAATCCCAATCGTCAAGTTCATCAGTCATTGATCGAAACCTTCCCCTGTTCAAACCCAGTCAGTCCTCACATGCGAAATGAAGCAGCTCGTTTACAAACATTCAGAGATAGATCAGATGAATGGCCAGCTCATCGAATCGCAGCTACACCGGAACAAATGGCTCGTGCTGGACTTTATTATCTAGGTGAGAATGGTTTGCAGCAGTGCATGAGGAACGATGTGTTTAGCTGCACTGTTTTCAGTAACTTTTCGGTTGCTGCGAACGTTTTCAGGGGAGCATGATCGAGTTAAATGCTGGTACTGCAACGGAGGATTGCAGAACTGGGACAGATTTGACGAACCGTGGTTCGAGCACGCGAAGTGGTTTCCTACGTAAGTGGGTCTTGCCAATTGTTTTTGAACTTTCGAAATTTTCGTCTGATTGTTATTAGTTGCAAATTTTCAAGCGTTGATTTTTTGTGATCTGTTTCATGTTGGCAGCTGTGAGTTTGTCCTGCGGAGTAAAGGCCCTGAATTTGTCGCTAACATCGTGGAAAGGTTTCCCAACTTGAACCGTCCCGCTCCAGTCAACCCAGCTGGTCCATTTGCGTCACATTTGCCGCAAGCCGCATTTGGACAGAGGTACCGGTTCAAATGTTGAGGGTGCATTGTATTTTATTTGTGGCACATACTGTAACTGTTAGCTGTAACATATGGCTTCGTGTTGAGGATTGTAATGCTTGTACGGTAATATAAGCAAGAAGTCTGGCTGCAAAATGTACTTCTTATTTTCTAAGTCAGCTTATTCATCAGGGAGAACTAGGCCCGGAAAATTATTAAATTCTATGTTGGAGGAAACATTATCCACAACAATAAACGGTGCGGAATTGTGATAGAATAGCAATAGAAACTGAACATATTTCTCTGCGATATTTTTATGTTAAATCTTTACTTGAATTCTTTCATAAATTTATTTAAAGTACTTCAAGTTAATTATTATGGTGACGAGGGACCGCAAGGTCATGGAATCAAACCCCTCCAAGAACCAAATAAATAACACAAAACACGTAAACAAAAGACACGGAAAATGTTGATAAACTAAATTGCGCTATTTGAATTTTAATAAGCGCTATTTTTCTGATTTATTATTTCACAAGTTAAAAGCTGTCCTTCCCATTTTGCTACCCTAGACAATGTCAATCCAAGTCAGAGCATACGCATCATTGGCAATTTTAAAGAAAAATCGGTGTATTTCTGAAATGACAAGTGATTCCTTCGGTTTTGCAAAAAATGCCAAGAAATTAGTGGATACACGTTTGCCAGAAATTCGCCAGTATATGGAAAAATGCTGCAAAAACTGACACGCTACAGCGCCTTTGTGACGATGGATCTGAGGTCATGCCGTCAGCGGTCATAAATCTAACGGTAGCTTGAGCTCGACCGATAGGAGTTTTTTTGAACGATACCGATGTTTTCACTGCCGAGAAACGATTTAGATATTTTTGCATTACTCATGTCACATTTAATAGGCATGTTAAACCAACTCACAAGGAAGTGGAACTTGCTCGAAACTGAAGAAACACAGGGAAATGTTAGAGAATTTTTGCAAAATAATGATTTGATAAGCAAAATNTTTGCCATTTCAAGTTATATTTGAGGTAAGGAAATTAGCCGATATGATACTGTACAACGACATCATCGTTATTTCGACATGAACGATGTATCCGTCAAGCTCTAAAGATAGCCAAAGAAATGTTTTCCTGCGACGGCACCAGATGTTAAAAACTCAGTGTTTTCATTCAAAACGCTGCCAATTATGACGTAGTTATTCTTGCATTAGTGGCTACGATTAAGTGCAGGATGTTGTCGAATGATGCTTGCCACGTTTCACCGCACAAATCCATGTGCCTCTTGCGTGCACCGCAGAGTAACAGGGACCGGTGATCAAACATCGGCATCTCCGCAAATTATAGACCCGAGAGAAGAGAGGCGAGCTTTGGAAAGACGAGTGGACGAAGAGATGAACAAATCGCCTTTTGTCTCAGAAGCTGTCGTGATGGGTTTCACCGAGGAAAATATCCGCAAGGCGTTCTTGAGGTGCCATCACCCCTTCCATTTTCGCGCATTAAAATATGTTCTATTTGCAACGTAACCGTTTTTTAATGAGTCTGCAAACCGCCTTTGTTCCTTATTGTATTGAAACTTCAAGGGTTTTGTTTTTTTTTTCTGGGCAGTCGGTTTCTGGAACAAGGATCGGGATTCACCAGCTTTGCCAGTTTGGTGGATACGATTGTTGTTCTGCAAGAGGAAGGCGATGCATCGACCTCTGCTTCGGCTCTTGATCCCGAAGATGCTCCTTCAACTTCCTCAACCTCACCTCCTGACTCGGAGCGAAAGCAAAACATGTCGGAACTGTTGAGGCTCAAACGAATGAGTGCTTGTAAAGTATGTCACAAATCAAAAGCTTCGGTGGTTTTTCTGCCTTGCGGTCACTTAGCTAGCTGTGCAAGTTGTAGCAAGGAACTCAGAAATTGTCCGTTGTGTCAGATGATTGTCAAGGAGACTGTACAGTCCTTTATTGTGTAGTATATCCACTTTGCAAACCACTTTCTTTTTACTGAATCACCACGAGTGTATATGGGTAGTGGCACGAGGGCGTTTGAAGGCTTATGGATAGTGGCACGAGGGCGTTTGAAGGCTTACGGGTAGTGGCACGAGGGCGTTTGAAGGCTTACGGGTAGTGGCACGAGGGCGTTTGAAGGCTTTTCGTTGCCAAATTTAAAGTAGCATGGTTAGTGTTGATGGTGATGGACAAATGTTCTCAAGTGAATTTCGGCAGAAATTTTCTACAACAGTCATAG
>JGI24022J15233_10003298_pt1 | contig 15945 bp, 8 predicted proteins | sample Ectturendosymbi2_FD_15233 | JGI IMG/M metagenome (IMG submission 15233)
AGCCCAAAATCCAACCAAATTTTGAGCCACAATTTCGGCCGATTGTCCGGGCGATGACGTCATAAAAGGAAAACCAAAAAATAGTATAACATACCCCAATTCTGACCACATCCACCGAAAACCCCAAACCCACATCTCAAAAGTTTTTTTTCCAATGCAAACTACAAGACTTCACGAGTCTTTGAATAGCTCCTAAGCATACGCGTCTGGCGAGTTATCGCCGGCCGCGCAAGCCGTAAGTGGGAGACACGTGCTTTTTCAGCAGTTTTCGGATTTTTGTGCAAAACGGGGTTTTTGGACCATAATTCTGGTTCCAGATATGCTAGAAGGTCAATCAAGGGCTCTAAAGACGCGGTTGATCGCCTAGTTTCCAAAAAAAGTTAGAGCCAAAAAAACGGCTCATTGGATTGGAGTCCAGGGACAGTTAAAGTTTCAAAACATGCCCTCTTTGTGACGTCACCAAGAGAAAACCCCAATCCAAATCAAATAGTTTTTTTAAATCGAAACTAGAAGACTTGCTGAATCTGTAGATGGTTTGAACAGCTCTCTAGTCCAATTGGTTGGCAAGTTATGACTTGCAAACCTCCGCCAAACTTTTGGCGGGCGCGGGACTTCAAGGGTAAATGAATGAAAAAATAAATTTCAAAGAGCCTGTGCACATGACAGAAGTCAAACTACTGGAAAAAAAACTGGCATAGACAACGTTTTCTTTAATCGATTACTCTGTGAGGTTATGCTGCAGTTTGTGAACTTTCAATATATCAATCAGTTGAATGCTGATTTGACAATATAAAAAACAAACACCTTCACCAAATCAGTTTGTTGACTTCACAAACAAATCGGCAAAATATACGATTTTGAAATGTTGGAATCTTACCTGGAAGCGCCTGGTCTTCAGCTTGTGGTGTGTCATCAACAAATTCATCCACTGAACTATCGATTTCATCATTACTGCAAATCGAGGCGAGTGAAAATAGCTTTTCTTGAGTGAAATAACAGAATATAACAAATGCACAAACCCGTATCAATTCACACCTACATGACGCGTAAGCACTACGCCTCGTGGTTAATTTTAACGCCAAAGACATATTAAATGGTAAAATTTTGTACAAATTACGCTTCGTGTTTGCGTTCGACATACGTTTACTCGATCAACGCAACCTGAAAACTTCGAAAATCTGGGAGTAAATCTGCAAGGTCACGCTCCTCCCTACTTGGCAACAAGTTTTAAGCTGCATTTTCAATGACTGGGTTTCATGAAAAAATCAAGCCAGGCAAAAGGGGTTTGTCGTGGAAGGTCAGATTTTATTAGTACTTTTCAGAATAAAACCAGATTTTCTACAGTGTCCTTTGAACCAATTAAACTTGGCTAGTACCGTCGCCTAACGCAACTAGCTATTCAGACAGTGGTGCCAGTCGCATCGTCGAAACACACAAGGAAAGATTTCCAGGTTATCAGTTGAATTGGATCACAACGCTTTTATTACATCACATGCGCTTTGAGTTCCTGCGAACGTGGTGCTGAAAAATATGTAACGTTTTTTTTTCTAATGTGTAACGTATCGAACTACCAGGAAACGTCAGCCGTACAGCAGGGAGAACTCGGTTTATCCATACGTACGTACACTTATAAATTCATGCTGACAATCACCTGCACAATTGCGTCCTTGGAGCGCTATCTATCCAGATTGAGATTGTTAAAAAAAACTTGCAACATCATTGCGGAGATGATGCTTGAGTACAATTGCTCTGGTGTTTTTGCATCGTGATGTGAAAGTGAATTGCGAGAAAGAAGTGTGAGACTTCTTGCGGAGCAAACAACGTGGCAAACTGTTCAAACCAACAGAGTTGTTTTTGTAATACAATGCTTGGCTGGTATTTGATTCATATAATGCGACGAATGTTCTGAGGCTTGCTGTCGTGCCTTTCAATATGAGAAATTCGTCGTAAAAATATAGCTTCAGTGGAAACGAACCAGCGTTACTTTGCATGACATTGAAGTAAGCCTGAACCTTATTTGGTCCTATCCTAACCTAGCAAGCTCAAACAGCAGATAAAAGTTAGGCCTAAACTGCAAAACACAACGACCGCGATTAAGAACTACCGTCAAGCCATGAGGCGAAATATTACAAAATAGTTTTTACTGTGCCTTGCAGTGTACTAGCGAGTTTTATTACAATTATGAGACAAATGACCGAAATGTCTCAGCGCGAAGTAAACCCAGCGCACATATCAATCTAGATCAGTGGTTCCCAAACTTTGATGCATTCCTCCCTTTACTCGCTTTAGAACTTTTCATTCCTTGCCTAGGAACGTTAATTCCTCCCCCGTTCGGGTTCGTAGGCTAGAATCAACTACACTTGGGCGATGGTCTTTATTTGGGACAATAACATGATTGATTAAAGTGGTACAAAAACTATTTGTTGTCAAATAAAGACACTAAAGTTTGTCAACATAAACGTGTGACAGTCCACTGAAAAACTTGCAAAACATAAATGATATAACTAATTGAAAGAGTCAATGTCAACTAAAAAAGAGGTAAATCACTTACAATGAATAGGTTACTTGACAATTAAGTGGAATTTAAACCCCTAAACTCATGAAATTTCTTCTTGGGGAGGAATTCCTCCCCAGTTGGTAACCACTGATCTAGATTGTTCAGAATCCTAGATTGGATTGTTTCAGGCTATTGCACAGGTGCGACTTCAACAAAGCAGCGATGCGGTTGTTTTGTAATAATCTTAAGGGAGCTGCGGTAACCCAGGGTTGCAAACGAGGCTTATTCTGTAGCAACGAACCCGCCCCGAAAGTCAAATTTACCAAGTGAGTCAAGACATGCGCAATTGTGGGATATTGCTGGTATACCAAAGTGCATATGACAAAATATTTCAAAATGATCCTTTTTTATTGAACATTTAATCAACTCGATTGCTTCAATAATAACCGGGGCAGCAATAGTTCAATGGTTAAGTGTCCGCCTCCCAATTCGAAGGTTGGGTATTCGATCCCCAGCCACTGAGTGAATTGCCGTAACGCTCCTTGGGCAAGAGCGTTCACCTCAACCGCCCCGGCAAGAAGCACAATTCAGGCTTCGGCCTGCCGATAATTGCAGTCACCAAAAATTAAAAAAACATGATAATAATAACAACCGGCGACAAACAAGTCGGCCGTTGCGAAAAAAGTATATATGCAGGACCGAAAATGTTTGACAAACTTTAACCCGAACTCGGCCCCGGCCCGATTTACAAATCTTCTGCAGCTTGTTCCAAACACCCGCATTAGAGACACTCAGTGGCAGCTTTCAATAATTGTTTGGCCATTAATGTTGAGTACCTACATCACAAGGGGGCCTGTCACGACGACAGCGAAACAGATCCTCTGGTTGCGCTCCTGCGCGTACAGATGTAGCGAATCGGAGTCGAAGATCGGTGATTTTTTGTCAACCAGGTCAGGTGAGATTTGGAGCAATAAACGTCGATTCCAACCTGACACATATTAGTCAATTGCTGTATTTATCAAAGCTGTGCGTTGATCTTTCACAACTGCAATTAAATGAAACTGTCCAGCAGGCTCACAAGTGAAACGAAACGTGATGGTTCTTCAGTAAACTGGTTACCTTGATGCAACTCCGCCCAACAACTTTCTGCGTGCAACCGTGTCACCTTTTCCTCTCAAGAGGTCTTTTGAAACAGCTGAAACATGGGTTGCAAAGGTTCTGCCAATAAACACACCGATGCAAACTTATCTGTCATCTGCCAAAACCTCAACAGCTACAATGTATTATACCTGTTTGCATATCTCCCAGCATACCACATGTGGTCTAAATAGTACTGTTACACATTATCAGTAAGTTCTGTCGCAAAAATGGTGTAACCACTGTTGCTATTACAGTGTATTTCATGAAAACTGAATCTGCCGTTTGCCTTGCAGAGTTGCGGTGAGACTTGGAAACAAACGTAGAAAGTATGGGGATCTAAAATCATTTTCCTATTTGGTTTGCACCATTCAATTCGCTACAGTAGTTACATTGATGTTGATTATAAACAGATGGGCTGTGGCAAAATACTAAAAAACTAACTCTACCGCAAAGATATTACTTTCCGTGAACTCTGAAACAAAACGTTCAATGCAAGCGATTACTTATACTTGAACAACAAACTGCCAGAAGCAAAATTTATACTAAGTGTGTTAATTTTATGTTGGAATGCTTTTCCTGTTCTGAATATATGGCTGCTGGCGCAGCAGTACCACGTGTGCTTCCCACCTAAACCTAGATGAACGACTGTAAACATTGCAATGCTGAATTGTTTCCTGACTGTGAATGTTTAACAAGCAGCAACAGCCACTCTGATAGCGATCTATCACTACCTCTTTCACAGTATGCCACACATACTGACTTTGTGATCCATGTTGGTAAGTTGATGTCAAATAATCTCTCCTTGCTACATTGTAACATAAGATCTTTGTATAAAAATATAGACAAGCTTGAAGAAATCAAAAAGCATTTGACTCAGTGAATCACTCCATTTTGCTAGCAAAACTCGAGCATTACGGCGTTAGAGGAAATGCACTCAAACTAGTACAGTCTTATCTCTCCAACAGAAAACAGTACGATTAAGGGGGAAATATTAAATCATCTTTAAATTCCATTATTTCTGGGTCCCCCAGGGCTCAATTCTAGGCCAATTGTTTTTTAATATTTATAAACGACTTACCAAAGTCAAATTCTATGAAAAGTATACTTTCTGCCGATGATACAGTTTCAGTTCAAAGCGACAACAAGACAGCGCTATAATATCAGGTGGTTTGGAACAGAGTTACGAGCATTACGTGTGTTGTATCACAGCTTAATAAACTCACGAGTGCAGTATGGAATTATTGTCTGGGGAAGAGCAGCTTCATGTCATTTACAGCCAACATCGGTTGTTTTAAACTGCGTCATGAGATGCTTAAACACAGATAAACTTTTGACAAACAAAGTTACTACCATTTATAAAACGCAAAAATTCACCAACTAGAAGATATATACAACCTTGAAGTGAGCAAATTCATGTACAAATGTGTTACCTTTCAGTTACCGGCTACGTTTAACGATTTATTTAAACTCATTACTGATGTTCATTCATATAACACAAGACAGGTTAAAACTCGACAATTTGCTTTACCAAAAGCACGTTCAAACTCACGTGCTAAAATGATAAAATATAGAGCAATAGAAATCTGGTCAAAAATTCCTCCGAAGATAAAAAATAAAACGTTTTTGCCACTTTTTCTGGCAGAGTATAAGAAATATGTACAGTACTACTCAGTAACGAGAACCATACTTTGTCTTCTTATTTATTGTTGTACATAAACCAAGTGGATTGATTTAAATACGTATCGCTGTTACAGTGGAAAGTGTCAAATCATGAAGTATCTCTGTTATGCATTACATCGATTGGCTTTTGTTGCGCTCACAGAAACTAGTCGCATCAAACCAGTGTATGAAGTTGTGGGATGCCTAATCTATAGACACAAAACAAATGCACTTCCGTTTTTCATGAATGTATTGACGAGTTCTTTTCCGTAAAACATGATTGCGCGACCGGTTCTCAACCTGCTTGAATCTCGTGACACTATTGTGGTTCTGCAGCGGTCTATAGCTTTTGACGCATTTCGTACTTGGCATTCGCGAATGTTTTGAATGTATCAAAACACTAAATGTTAAATGTGATACATTTAAACCGTTTTCTTCTGGTGGCTTGTCCTTGCCTGCAACGCATTTTACTTCAATTTACCATATAACCGCTTTGCACATATTACATTTCATACCCAGAGCAAAAGACTTTTACTAATTATTTATACACTGTTCATATTGTACGCCAACCATAAAAAGTAAGAAGTGCTGGGAAAGTGTTTTGCTCCTCCCAAGGTTGGACACGTACTAACACCGGTTGTGTGATGCCCTACTGTATGGTTATCCATTTTCTGTGCTCTTGCGAATGACGATACAGCTGTGGTGAGGATAAGCAGCTTTGCTCCTCCCAGTGTTGGTCATGTGCAAACACCGTTTCTGTAATGTTTTTCTCTTTACTGCGATGCATGTTTAAAGTCTAGCGTTTTGCGTGTGGGAATGAAGACGTTAGACAATACACACTGCACATCTGAACCTTATCACTGTGATGACGATTTATTCAATCAGCAACGATACAAAACGTTGTATTCCCTGTGGTGATAAAGCAGTTGTTAACAATCCTTTTTAAGTCTCGCGTGCGTCACTTTTTTTGCAAATTAATTGGAAACGCATGGAACTTCTGCCGCATTCAAGCTGATACATTACCCGCAATGTCAATCACTCAGTACAATAGAAGCGCTCACCAAATCATCCTTTCTGATGATGCTACTTCGTTGTGAGGGAAATCAGGCTGATCTTCTTTGATGTGTTCTATCTCAGCCGTGGGAATGATTATTGGCTTCTGACACAACAAGAACAGACAGAAGCACAATCAAAAGAGCGTATTTCGAGCATGATAACATGGGTTGTCTTTTTCCTGTGCAACACATCTCAAAACTGCCACTCTGTGAGTGAACAAAACTAGAGATCAACAGACATGGCTTTTTTGGGGCCGATACCAATATAGCGGCCATACATGGACCAATAGCCGATACCGATAATTCCAAATTTTTAAATCTTGTTTTCTGCTTTATTATCAAAAATATAATGTATTCTATGACTTACCTTTTTTTGAAAAACTTCAAGAATCAGGATCCATTAGCTAAAATTTTTTGAATTGCAGCAATTTTAATATTTTGCTATGATTTGTAATTAGTCTGATTAGTGATGATGCTTTTGTTTCGGGTGCGACGGCCGACGCGTGCTTCAAAGTTCATCTGGTCTGCCTGTTTATGAAAACGCACCTTCTGGAGTTGCTGCAAGATATCGTATTTTCGGGACCATAAGGCGCAGTATCAAAAATTGAATGCTAGGTGTTTTTTTCATGGATAAGGCGCACCGGATTATAAGGCGCATTAAATGAAGCAAGACTTAGACACGTCAAACTATATTCAATTCAACTCTTTCACAATAACTCCCGAGTGCATGAGTCGCTGTCATCACTAGGGCAATTTTTTGTTGCAGTAAAAAAGTGAGAAAGTTGTATTTATTTTTAACGAAAGTTGCATTTATGCGCACATTTGACTGCGAAAGACTTGACACAACCTATTGTCCTTTGTGCGGACTTGGACAAAAGCAAGATTTTCTGCACTTCCACCTCTAATTGAATTCGGGCACTGTCGCACTTGGCCCTGGTTGTAAAACTTCTAGCTTGCAAACCAACTGTTTCGTCATAGATAGCATTGAGACGCAGCTAATCCGTCATGTAGCTCTTTTCATGCAATCAAAGAGAATAGAACGAAACTGAAATGGTTTTGTAGTATTTTTTTTTAATTACACTTTTACATTTTTCGCAATTCTTGATAAAAATTGCAGTAAAAAGTTTTAAGCAAAAATCGAAAAAGTTGCAAAAAGTTCCAATATAAAATTCCTGGAAACAATTCAAAACATTGAACTACATATATTTTGAGTATTCAGGAAGCTGTATAAAAAGTTGCAAAAACTTGCCCTAGTCATTACATACGAGGGAGTTTAATCTGGCATACATGCGTAATCCGCTAGACACAAATAGAATAAAAGTTGTACGTGTGTCTGATTCGGTGTGCGGCAATGTCGTCAGGAGCCCCGCAGAGTAACACGATCTGTGGTACGTGCTAGCTACTCTCGGACGTTGCTCATTGCAAGTGTTGTTGGTTTATTTCGCAACACGATAGTCTGTTTATAACTAGCAATTAAATAAACAGCACCGTTCACCACATAAAACAGGTTCAAGATGACAAAGCGCAACCACACTTTCGATTTGAGAAAATTTGAGGATGTTAAGTGCACCTTATGGTCCGGAAAATACGGTAACTATCTCGACTTGGTTCGCATGTAGCTGATGTTACACACAAACGCTTCGACAAGAATGCTTTAACACGACATGTCTTTGACCTGGGCCATTCCATGGATTGGCAACAGTCGAAGGTTTTGGAATTAGAATGTGACTTTTCATAAACGCCGTTTTATAGAATCTTATTATATTAACACTGACTGTTCAAGTATGAATGATAAATCTTCCGACATGTTCCCGGATATATATCGATTCTTGTTAAACAAATAATAACGTTCATATTTTCATTCGTTTCAATACCTGCCCACTATTTCATGTCCCACCATAGGTTCACCGCTTCGTCAGTGCTTTTGATTGTATTGATTAATTTTCTCAGTAAAATCTCATCAAGCTAATTTCCTTGTTCCCTTTGCTATCCCTCGTCAAAGCATCAGATCCAATGATTACGCGCTGCAAGTGTTTATACCCAAGGCATGACTCCGCTCAACGGTTGGATGGCAGTTGACTCGTCACTCTTGTTCTCACACAGTGGCGTGCAGAGGTCTGGGGATGCTCCGGGCGATTGCTTGATTGTATGCATCCCTCCCAAAATCTAGTATCAAGCAGTGGCGTATGGTGGTCATTGTTGCTGGATAAACGCTGTTTGTGACGTCACATTCGCATTTGCAAACCAACGTTATGGCGAAGTTTGTTGACACATCATGCATATTATTCTACACGCACTCTCCTTACTCGTTGCTGTACAATGTGTCACTGTAAGGAATGTAACTTATCACCGCTCCAGGTTATGAGAAAGGAGCAAAACGCAGCACTAACTCTAATACAGAGCAGTTCATAACTGCAAAAATATCCGGCAACGCGTTAAAACAGGGGAGTAGAACACAATCAGTGCTACGTCAACGCAGTTCACAACTACGAAAACGTCAAGGTTGCGCATTAAAACAGTGGAGCAAAACACACTCAAAACTACAACAGGGCAGTTTACAACTACAAAAATATAAGCCTGCGCGAATGTCTTGTTGAATAGCAGTCGAGCAGAGAAGGTATGCGTCTGCGATGGTGGATATCCAGGGTTTACAACAGGGTGTCAAATTTAAATTGCTCCCAACGCCATATGAGGACTGATAAAGCAACACGACGACGACATTATGACGCTGAAGCCATAATGGCGATACCTGAACTTCAGTACTTACTAGAAACAGCTTTCACATCTTGTTTTCTGCAAAAGGTGTCGTAGGTTATAGGCAAATAATTTCTAGTCGTCTGTACGTTCTTTTGAAAGGAACGTGTTTACTCGCTGGCCGAGCACTTTCAAATACCGGTGAATCATTTGAAAATTCCCAAAAAGCATCGCGGGCCACAGATAGACCGCGGGCTGCGCGTTTGAAATCCTTGGTTTGCCGTTTGAAACTTGCTAAACTACACAAGAATTGAGAATGCGTATGAAGTACGCAAGAAAACTCTCGTTTTGTTATTATGTGAATATTGAATATACAACTGGGGGTACAGAACAGATACGGGCTTGTGCGAGCCGTTATGATCAATTCATCCGCCTGAATTGCCAATTAATTACGAGGCTCGAAATGATGGACATATTGCAAGCACAAGTATCCATGTGTATCAGTGCACACCGAAGGTTGCCAGATCAAAAAATGAAACGGGAAACTAGTGATGCATGAAAAAGTCAGCTAAATCAAGCACGTTGAAATAGGACAGTTTTGAAATATGGCTCAGAAAATCAATTAAACATTCATAATTATCTTTCAATCCTTTTTTTGTGATATACCCTTGATCGCACGATCTAGAAAAGCCACGTCACTACGAGTTTGATTGGGTGTGGTCCGCACACCTGGAGTGCAGGTCCCTGATATTGAAGAATGTGAGAATCACTGGAATTTGACAAAAAACAAGTTTTGAAAAATTCAATACATTCACATTGGTGTCGGAAGGAGGGCACTGCTCCCCCTGGATTTTGATATTTGACATTTTCCCATCAAATTTTAACCAAAAAAAGGTTTTCTTAATTTCGAGTTGTTAAAATGAAATTCTGTCATGTTGCCCCACCCCTGCAAAATCCTTTTGACTACCCCTGGAAAATCCACTATTGACACCTCCATGGAGAAAATTTCTTCCGACGCCCAAGTGCATGCAGCGTGCGTTAGTAATCTTACAATAGGAAAAATTAACTAGTTGCAGCATTTTAATTTTTGTAATTTCACTCATTGGATGCCCGGAGCCGTCGCCCCGTTCGTCCCCCCCCCTCTGCACGCCACTGTCTCGCCCTGATGAAGTTGACTGCACCGTCAACGAAACGTTGGCAGTATTCGTCTTCACGTTTTATCTCATACACCAGTTGAGCTTTTACACATATTGGTTCGTTGTGCTTTCTTGCGCAACTTTTCTGGATGCGTGAGGAATATAACAGTGTTTTGACAACACCTACGGAGGCCGATAAATCGGCCGTTTTGGCCGAAAACTGTATCACCGATATATCGGTGAAACCCAAATGTCGGCCCGATGTATCGGCCAGGCCGATATATCGGTCTATCTCTAAACAAAACTAGTGGTCGAATATGCGATACAGGATTAACTTTTGCTGCAGACACAAATTGGAACCTGTACTTAGCATGAGAAGACTTTTTTCTTATCCTTTCCCTTTTGTAAACATAGAAAAAATTATATAGCTTTGCACACTATTGCCAGTTACGATTACTTTCAATGGAACTGTATTGCGGATGGATTCTTTTTTATCGTGAGTTGGCAAACCTTGCTGGTAGACACAAATAACCACAGTACTGTGCATCGAAATTAATCTTATTCTGATAACAAATTCTCAATCCATTTTCTTTTGTTCAACAACTCAGAAATTTAGAACTTTCAAGCAGTTCATTTTTTGAGGCATAAAGAAAGCAACTTCTCAAATGTGATCACAAGAAATATACATTTTTTATTTTCACAAGCAGTCAAAAACAGAAGCATTCAATTAAGTGACACACAAACAGTGAGAATTATCAATATAATCAGTTTCTTTGAGGTGTTTTAGGGAGGGTCCCGAATCAGGTCCCTAGAATCAGAGAAAATTATCATCGATTCAATAGAATCAGAGAAATGAAATCGTGTGCCTACAGGTACTTAATAAAAAAACCCTAATATAATGTTAGTTTAGTTCACAGAATAAACTGCACATTTCAAGAAGACAACCTGCCCTTGAACAGCTGTGGCTTTCTTTTGTTCATGTTGATGTTGAATGCCATAGGTTTTTGAAGTTCCATCAAAACAGGCAAAGGTTGCGTTGAAATCAAGCTTCATCCAACCAGTTTGAAACGAAAAATTCATCTTCATATATTAGCGTATCAGTAGTCTAATCAGCAGTGTCAGGAGAAAAAGAAGTTAAATATTAAAACATGTAAGGCGAGCCCACACAACCTGCGACTACAACTGCAAAGCAAGCATGAAACAGAGTAAGTCTTTCGAGGAATTAAATGAGTTTAATAACTTTTGCTATTTAGCACACAAATCAAAACTCTAATAAGAAACATCATCAATCTAGTATTGATTTATGCCAACCAGGTTAGCTGAGTAGTGTGGTCATGTTGAATTCGTAGCATTGGCATTCCATTACAGTTCAACAAATATTTTTCAATTTTGTAACCCACACTCTCAGATATTCACTATTTTCGTATATGTTTTTCACTGCAAAAATCTTAAGAAAAATAAAAAAAAAATTTGAATTTGGTCCATCGGTTTCCGAGATAGGGATGTTTAAAGTTTTGGTCACCACTATGTGGGACAGAGTGCAACAAAAAACACAATGCTGCTTCTTTTAATCCATTGATGCTGGAGATGTGATGAAAGGGTCAATTCCACCATTTTAGGACCTGCTGATTTCAAATATGATATTATTTTTAGTGCAATATTATCAGAAAAAACTTATTGCCACTTAAAAAAAATTTTAGTAGCCATATAAACATGTCCGAAAACATTTTTTGTGATAAGTATGAATAGTCAATTATTCAAGAAACTTGAAACCTAAGATAGGTTTGAAACTATATTTTTTGCTACTGACTATTTCACCCTCCACTACTTTGCATTTGTTAGTGGTGAGGTTCCTTTTAATCACACAGGTTGGTAATGTGACAATAATCTGTATGCAATAGCCAATCTAGTAGTTGCAAAGTTTACTTGCACATTTTTACAGGAAAAGCATGATCAAACCTATTGGTTTTCATTAAATCACATTGAAAAGGCATAGTTTAGCCATTTGAAACAAAACCTTGGTTTATAAACAAGGAAATTTCCTGATGCTGGTTGAGCAAGTCACTGGTGCATTTTAAGACAAAGGCCTTTAACACAACAAAGGGGATTTTGAGCTCATTCTGTTATTGAACTAGATTAGGTTAGCTCAAACTAGATATAAAGTGCTGCAGCAGTTTACTAACTACTATTTAGAAAATGTTAGCAACCTTAACAACAATGAAGTATAGGTCAGCTATATTTTTTGTATTCCAAGTTTTGCTGTCAGTTGTTGCAATATAGGCTTCACATCTTTTTTCAGTCATTATATGAAAATGAAAGAACTGGAAACAAGTGGGAAACAAGTGTCAAAAAAGTGGTATAGTCAAAAGCTTGGTTTCAAAGCTCTGACAGGACCTATTGCAGAGGAGATGGAATTGATGAAATGGACGCTCAGATTAATGTTGAGGATAAAGATTTATCATTCACAAATATTTGCTTTCATTATTACTGTTACTTCCTGAAAAGGTACTCCACAACTTGGGGTTAAAGCTGTAGCAACATTTTCGGCATTCATGACTCAAAGAAAGCAAAGATCAAGGGAAGTGATGAAATTTGATTAGATGTTGCTGAGCATTGCAAAAAAATTTCCATCCATTGTTCTTGCACCAAGTCTGTGTTACACTTGCTGAGAGAAACTACGAAACCAAAGGACAAATATGAAGAAATGTTACAAGATCCAGATATAGCACTAAGTCAGAATCAGAGCATAGTGAGATGTGGACTGTGAAGATTCAGAGGAAATACAAATGAATTTGGCTTTAGAAATTCCTAAATCAAAGTTAGGTGCTCATGCTTAACCAAACTCTTTTGACACATTATTGCAAACTACACAGTGTGCCAAATCCCTGAGCACATGGTGGCTGTTCAGCTTGTGTTTGTTCCATTTACCAAAATCTTCAGTTTATTGCAATAAAATGTGGAATGAATTACAAGGACATGATTGCATGTGAATTATCAAACAAGCCCATCACTGCTCTAACTGTCCATGGACAGAAATCTTATTCTGCAGAAAAACAGCGACAAAAATTCACTGAATATAATATTTTGTGTTCAAACAATGAGAACCCACAGATCAAGGCAACTTCAAGTGTCCATGAAGTATATACTCTTCAAGATGAGCACCTGAATATTTTCTCAGCAAGAGTTTTTGCCACATTAAATTATACTTTTAATGTAGCCATTATCTCGTTCAGATCATGGTCACAAAGACTGTGTTGGTCTGTTGTAGTAGAACTGGAACTGATTGATGATTCCATGGTATCTGTTCTGGCACACACTGAAAAGTTATCACAAAGATCTTTTGCAAGAGCATCAAACTATTTCTCCACAATCTTTTGTCACANTGTGTNNTTTGCAGTAGNGTCATTCCATGTCAAATGATCCAGAGCTATATATCTGACCGTGAGCAAAATCCGTGAAATTTCATAAGCAGAGAGATCTTATTTTGATTTCAAAACCTTTTGAATTTTTTAAATCGGATCAGTATTCGCAAAGCTATGGCTGGTTGAAATTTGCAGCGTTCCCATTTAATTTTTGCGTATGTTTTTTGTGAAGTATGTACTTTCCACGATGGGTGTAAGCAAGGAATCGATCAGCAAATTTTTAATAGGAACTCGATTTCATGTAATATTACGCATCCTCAGTCCTTATTCAAACATTTATTTGAACATTCTATTAGTCCCGTTCGCACTTATTTTTTAGTTGTGCCAACTTCAACTCATTATCAACCCAAACCCATATGTTAGAAAAAAATTTGTTGCAGCTGTGTATAACAATACATAGTACACTGCCACAGTGCAAGGTGTTGACCAGGAACAAGTATGCTTCAATACAATTTATGCATATCCTAATGGAATTTCTTCATCTTTTTGACCACAAAAGGATGATTTTTGCTGGATACTAATGCAGCTACCTAAAATTGCACTATTGAAAACCATGGCCAAAATAAGTTCATGGCTACTACTGTTGCAACCTCTCCGGTGGTGTTGCGTTGATTGTGTGATTCACCATGTGGCTACTACCATGTCTCTTCAAGATCAATAACAAAGATAATGAAGAGATTTGAGGCAATTAGCTCTATTAATGCTGCTATTGTCTAGGGACACAAAATAAATATTTAAATAAATAGTTTAACTATTTATTTAAATAGTTTCAAAATAAATAGTTTACCTTGAGGTTGATGTTGGGAAGTTGGGAAGAATTTCGAGGTTGATGTTGGGAAGAATCTCATTTACCTACTTGAGGTTGATGTTGGGAAGAATTTCATTGCTGTTGAATTGTTTGTACCATGCATGTCGAGCATAAGGGCAACCATGAAGAATTGTCGGACCATAAAAAACATAGCAATTTTTGTAATAAATTTAATAACTTTTTGATTCGACAACTTTGTACGATTATTTGCAGTGATGAAGTCTTGAGACTTGGTCTCGAGACCATTTTTGCGAGTCTCGGTCTTGAAGGTTTCAGGTCTCATCTTGCTTTTAAAGGTTACAGGTCTCGGTCACAAGCCTGTTGTCTTGAAACTGTCAATGTTGTAAGGATATGGCTTTGAAAAACTTCTGTAATTAAACGAGTTTTTCTCTGTTGTATTAGTAAGTAAGAAACAACTAAATGCAGACAGACTGAAGATACATCTGAAGTATGTATCAGACAATGCTGTATGAGTAAATTTGAAGCAAAAAAAACTGTCAGTGTGTACGGAAATAAGATTTATGTTTGTATCAAATCAAGTAAGATCTCTGGATCATGCAACTCTGTTTTTAAATTGAATAGAATTATAAACAATTTAATCAACCACACAAAAAGAGTTACTACTAAGTATATTAAAATCAGATTACATGTTATAATTCACAGTGGTAATGGTGATTTTCCTGACCATGAAAATAATTTGCAAATTTATGTTGTACTTGTTAAAATTTCAAAAACAAAAAAATTAGCAATATTCAAAATTGATTCTCTTTTATAATTTTTTTCACATTTTTCAACATGTTTTTAATCCTAAAAAAATTTGTTGAGGGTATTGAGCATACTTCACTCTTTGGCGCCCCCTAGGATTCGGGGATTTTCGGAAAAAAAACACCTAAACGCATGTAGCTTTGCGCGGGAATTTATTCGGTCCAGTATGCTCTACAGACCCGGTAGAAGTCTCAAAAGAGCAAGTCTTCTAGTCTGCACTCAAAAAAAAATCTTTTGTTTGTGGGGTGCGGATTTTTTGTGAGTGACGTCATAAGTGGAGGACCTTTAGGCCACCTTAGCCCACTTTGCCTGGCCCTGGGTGCTAACCGTTAGGTGGTAGCATTTCGCTTAAGTTTTTACTGGAAACTAGGCTACAATCCGAGTCTTTTGATACTTTGGATGACCTGCTAAGGTTTCGGGTTCAAAAGTTGTGATGTAAGTTAAAATATTTGACTAATTTAGCTAATTAGATAATCAATTAATTTGTTTATTTTAGATCATAACTTTTGAACCAGAAATGCTAGAAAGTCGATCAAAGGCTCAAAAGACTCAGATTCGAGCCTAGTTTCCATAGAAAACTTTAGCGAAACACTTTGGCCTAGCGGTTGGGCCCTAGGCCAGGCAACATGAGCCAAAATGACCATAAAAATACTTCACTTATGACGTCAGTTACAAAAAATCCACCCCCCCAACCAAAAATTTTTTTTGAAGTGCTATCTGCAAGACTGGCCGATCCGTTTGAGCCCTTGAACAGCTCTCTAGCACAATC
>JGI24022J15233_10003303_pt1 | contig 15924 bp, 16 predicted proteins | sample Ectturendosymbi2_FD_15233 | JGI IMG/M metagenome (IMG submission 15233)
ATAAAATAAGAAGAGTGCATGTATAGAAAAATGTGCATATTATGTCAACAAACTTCGCCAAAACGTTGGTTTGGAAACAGGACTATGACGTCATTTTATGACGTCACAAACAACGCACAGCAAATACAAATGACTACTCTATGCCGCTGAGTAAAACCCACCATGAAAAGTTTCTGCGTACGCCACTGACCATGACGCATTATTTGCTCTCTTTTTAAAACTCTTACGAGCAAAACTTTTCCTCAAGAGAGTTCCGAGGCATTTTTGAACTTAAAATTTAAGTCTGCATTACGCAGAAAAAAAATCTTCACCAGAATGTTTTAACAGAGTGCTTTGAAAAGCATTTCTGAAAAAGGACATCGCTTTATTTGGCTTCTCAAAAAAGAAACTTTTTGGCACTCTCCCACCTCTTTTGAATAAGCCTACGGATTTCATAACAATACTCCTGGAAAACACAGTTCAAAGATAGTCCTTAGCAAAGTACTCCCAACCTCTCGTTGCAGAGAATACGCGCTGGGGTTTAATTGGCACACACACATTTCTTTGTGGAATTCAATTTAAATTTTTAACGGGGTAGGCCTAGAGGTTAAATTGTTTTCTCTAACTTGAAAATGACATAACAACAAAGAAAGCTTAGCCACTGACCTCTGTGAAAGGCTGAATATTGAGCAATTATTTTTTAAAACCGTTTTTTAAGGAACTCCTTCTTGCAAAACTTCATAAAAAAATAACCTATGCAAAGTCTCGAGACGAATATCTCCAGACCGAGACCGAAATCCTTCGAGACAGAGACCACCGAGACGAGACCTGAGACCTTCGAGACCGAGACTCCAAAAAACGGGTCTCGAGACTCCATCACCGCTAATTTCACAGCGATTTGCGACAGCTTTCCACTTAATATCTGTGACTTTCCTGTTAGAATCAGAGCAAGGTCGCTGTAATGTTACCACTTGTTTTTAATAAAATCAAAGACAGGTGAGTGTTGACCAAGTTTCATGTTTAATATCCAAACAAAGAGATAGACAACTTCATTGCTCCAAACAATTCCATTCCAAACAAAGAGATAGATAACGTCATTGCCCCAAAATCAACCAATAATTTTGAAACTCATGGTCATTGCCAAGGGCGTAACGAGGTTGGATGGCGCCCGGGGCTAGAATCGGGTTTGGTGCCCCATTTTCCAACCTGAGGTCTTTCAGAAGCAAATCTACAGAATTGAAAAAAGTCCATGCGACATTGTTGGGACATTTCAGAGCCCCCTGCAGTCAGTCGGCGTCCCCCGCAGTGATTCGGTGCCCCCATGTGATTCGGCGCCCGTGCAATTGTTCTCCCTTTGCCCCCTCGTTATCCCGCTGGTCATTGCACCAACTTACCTGAACGGTCAATAAACCAAACTATTATCACGGTATCGCGTGGTGGCAGCCGAGTGCTTTGCCAGTGTCACTTAGGCCCAACGGATATCCCGGTGAATTGCTGTCTGTGTGACACTGTAGTTCCACGCGCGCTTTTCGAAAGCCACAACTCTGGTCTACTGTATGTCCATTGTCTGCGTACGGTTCGTCGATTTATTCTGAGCGTTAGCGACATAATTCTTGTAATATTTCACGTCACTACACTTCTTTTATGATTCTAGTTTTTTTTGTAACTACGATTTCGGTATTTGCTGTTGCATCATGCAAACTGAGATGCCACGAAACTGACAAATTTACAGTGAGTTACAGTGGTCATTCACATTCTCACAATCCTATTTCCCACTGTAGTTAATAAAGTTTTCAAAGTAAGGGGGAAGCGCCTATGTGCTTGTCAGAAACATTTTAGGTGAAGATTGTCTACTGAATAGGTTGTCAATGTAACTCATCAGAGAAAAAACAGAAGAGCTTTACTATTAACCTTTATCGTTTATCAAACTTTATGCAACAAAAACTAAAAAGGATTCAGTATTTGCAGCACAGAGCACTGCTTTTACAAGGCTTAGCCTAGTACCTGCAATTAAGTTCACCATTTGTACAAACTGTTGTAAGTTAATTTTTAAAACCCTCATTTGGCAACAACATTGTCTTATTCAACTCAGACAATTCACTATGCACTATAGGCTAATAAAGAAACTGATAAAGAAAAAAATGAGGAAACTTCCTTCCATCCATGTCCTATTATAAGCTTAGCTCTCAGCTTGTTGATAGTGGTGAAGTTGTATTGTATGTCATAGACTCATATGATATGTGTTTGAAGCAGTCCCGTTGCCACAGGGAAGGGTTGGGGGCTTAGCCCCTGTAAACAAAGCTGTTGTAGTCATTGCAAATAATAAAAGTGGTTAGGCCTAGTTGTTTGCATTGTAAAAGAAACTATTGATTGTTTTGTGGCAATGTAAGTGCAATGCATTGGCAATTCTTTCTAACATACGTACTCAATGGAGAGTTATAATTTGCAGTATTGAGTTGGAGGTAACTATGGATACGTCTGGCCTGATGCAATTCAAATAAAAGGGCCAGTTAGTCATTCCAATGGTGTGAATCTCGTAGCCTAGCTAGGAGTTATGCGCTACGGCTGCTATGCCAATGGTTTTCGGTTTGACTCTCGCTTTGCCAACTTTCGTTTTTCACCTTTACGGGTTAGTGATAATGTTAGGGTTAAGGTTAGGTTGAGGGTTTATCTTGTACATTTAATTTGTTTCTATCAAGTCTACTACACTCTCATCGTGCGTTACTATTATGTCACAGGTGGCATATGAATAAGTTTTCAAATTTCAAGATCCACTGGCATATTATTTATAGGCACTGCCTTTTGAGTGTGTAAACTTTTACATGCAAGCAGCAGCTTTTTTTCATACTTTAAAAATTTGTTATTGTGGAAAATTTTTATTCTGTAAAAAATGAATCAGATGAAAGATTTGTTTTATTGTTAGATTGAGGTTGATAAAAATACAAATCATGCCATGAAGTGAAAAGTTTGAGATTTTTTCCAATTTTGCAAAACGTGAGCTGCTGAGGTGCCACAGGAGACACAATGATCTACTAACAAATAAAATGCAACTTGAAAGGGGGTGTAATGAAAGGTCAACTATGTGTAATGCTTTTCAAAAAAATTTGTCCTTGTAACCAAACAATGATTGTGAATTTTAAGCCTCACATCAGGCATCATTACATATGTTTTTGGACAAAAGTAACTGCTGCTTTTAATGCAACAGATGCAATCCTAGTTATGTTCTAATGTCATAGCTTCATGCCATACGTAATCAGCTTGTCATTTGCAGTGATTGTGATATACTCTGCAAATATTCATATTTTTTTTCAGATTATAACACTGCAGACCTTGATTGCTGTTGCAAATATCTGACGTTTGTTGTTTAGTACTGTTTTCATTTTATATCTCCTGGCCAATTCTTAACCAGCTTGCCAGTTTTTGTGCCTGTGACACTTGTTTTTGCAATTAATAAATATTGAAAATCTGTTTTTTGAAATTCTTACAAAATTTCTTGAATATTTGAAATGTATATCTCAATGTATAAAACTATGATGATCTTTCAGGTCTGTTGTAGTTGCCATAATGTTTTAAACAAAACATATTTTTTAATTTTTTTATTGTAAATAAAGATCATTACTATGCTCACTAATCCTGGATTAGTCTAATGGCTACAATTCACTAGCATGTTTCACAGTGCCGGTTGATATCTAGGGCACACCAACACACTCACAGGTGTGATTTTTTTCTTTTGGATTAGTCTTTTATGATTGCCAATTGCACTGTTTGATAATGACATATAATTCATCTGAAGTGCCTCTTCAGGTCACCAACAATAGCTGATTTCGTAAACCCTGTGGATATGAAGGTACTATCTATACTTCATTAGACCCAGTTTTGCTAGTTGAAGGCTTGTTGGTATTTATCAAACCTTACATAAAAATCATAATTCCATAAGGCACACTAGGCCAGAAGAAACAGTTTCCAAAGGTGTTTTTTAGTTTATTACATGAGTCAAACATTGATTTCATTGAAGACATTGACAGTAGGCACACTACCTGTGTAACACAGTTTATCAAAGAAACAGATACAGAACATTGTTTTGAGACTGTTCGACATTCAGAAATGCTATTTCTCGATTATTCTAAACACATGTACACATATTAGATCACTTCATTTGTAACTCACATATGACTCAGACCTATGCCAAATACAGTGGGATACAAATATACTGTAACCTACATTCAGAACACAACACTGCGAAATCTTACACTAGTAAAAGCCCATGACGTCTCCCAAACTAAAAGCCCATGACATGTTGTTGACTACTTCCACCATGTTTGTAAACCAGCAATAATGAAGCACACAGACTCATGTTGTAATGGTTTTCTACACACAAACAGAAGCATTAAATTGCTGCAGAGCATAAGATCCACAATATAAATATGACTACAGCATTGCCAACCTTGAACAAATAAGTCCCTTGAAATAAACCCCAGCACTAGCCATCAGTAACCTCCACATGGACAGACTTAAAACACACACTTAATCATTATATATGCCATAATGCTTAGAACCCAAGCACTCAACAGTGGAAGGTGGCAGAACACCAGCATTATAATGACTACACAACCTAAGCCTACCTGTGACCACCCATGCACAAAATCTGCAGACATCTTTCTGAGTGTTATGGTATTCACAAATGGAGTCATTGTGATGTAAAGTATCAGTGCAGTGTTGCCAAAGGAGCAGAATATTAGGATTGTATTAAACACAGAACTGCAAGTTCTGTAACAGAACAAATTCCAAAGAGATAATAAAGTACTAGATGAGGTGTTGATCTAGTTCTAGCACTGTAGCAAGTGCACTAAGGCCTGATGCAGTTATAAATGACAGAGTGCATTGTTCCATCACAACGAGTGAAGCTGGTTGTGACCCAGCACCCTCCTTTGCAACGGTCTGGATCATCCTTTAATAATCGTTTTTTGTGTGCATTGCTTGTTGTCCTTTTTCACATGGCTTTTTCATTTACTGCAATGCGTTTTCTTGTTAGTTTTTCTAGGGACACCAGACACAATGACCTTCCTGTTTTTATCAGTGTCCCAGCAAACTGTTTATTTTGGAAACGTAAATATATTATCCCCTTTTTGGCCAATATACTACTATTACCACTAATAGTCCATACTGGAACACCAGAGGTTGCCAACCTTTCAATATATATATATATATATATATAGAGAGAGAGAGAGTCCTGCATCGATTGAAATTTTATGTTTGCTCCTGACCTGCACCTGCAAACTTCTAACTAGTGATTGACCGATGAGGATTTTTTGGGACCGATACCAATATATCAGCCATTCATGGACCGATAGCCGATGCTGATAACCGATACTTCCAAAATTTTTACATTTTGTTTTCTGTTTCATTATCAAAAACATAATGTATTCTATGCCTTACCTTTTTTTCAAATATTTCAAAAATTAGGATTTATGAGCTAAATTTTTTCGAATTGCAGCAATTTCAATATTTTGCTATGATTTTTCATTAATCTGATTAATGATGATGCTTTTGTTTTGGCTGCAGTGGCCGACGCCTGCTCCATGGTTCATCTTGTCTGCATGTTTATGAAAACGCACCTGCTAGTGTTGCTGCAAGATAGCTGTCTTAACTTGGTTCGTTGTGCTTACTTGCGTGAGCTATCTGCATGCGTGAGGAATATAACAGCATTGTGTCAACACCTACTGAGGTCGATAAAATCAGCCGTTTTGTTTTGGCCGATACGGATATATCGGTAAAACCCAAATATTGGCCAGGCCGATATATCAGTCTGTCTCTACTTCTCACCCACACCCGCTCTGCTGCACCCTTCGTACCGGTGCCCGACCCGCACTGTTTCTGTCCCAAACCTGCAGCTATCACTATGTGTCTAAAAACAACTAAAAGCTCATGTGAGGTGTTTCATCACTCTTGACAATTTATTCAGTGGTTCATTAAAAAGGCATCAGAATCTCTTAAACAACACTGTAAAGTAAAATTGTGAAACCTTTTAGTCAACCTTGAACGCTTGTTTCTTAGCTTTAAAGCAGTGTTCAAAAAGACTGTCATTCACTAACGAGCTCTTAATTTAAGTTTACTGTTCTGCTGTTCACAACATGCCCAACCATATTAAACACTCGTTCACCAGCAGCACTAGTTGCCATCATGTGGAACATGTTTCTTGCAAGATTGCTGAGAGCTGGAAACTCCAAGCTGTGGTCTTACCACCACTGGAGAATGCCGCTGCACTGGCTTGTACCACAAGCTCTCTGTAGCATTGAATTTCTTGCCACTTTCACATGCATGGGGTGAAGATTCAGTTACCCACACTAAGAATTTCTTATCCTGCACTTGATTTGCCCTGAGCCAATTTCAACCCGTGACTGCTCCGCACCTGCATGCATAGCTCTGTGGGTTCTCACACATACAAATGTGGGTACCGGCAACCTGCATGGGTTAACAGGCTCTGTGCAGAACTTAAATATATAAATCTCTATTCACTAAGTGCTTTGTTTAAGTAGTACCTATATTTCTTCGTTTCAAAAATGTTTGTGTTTTGTAATCAAGGTGAAGTGGCTGAAACCACATGCAAACTTGCATATTTTCAACGTTCCTTTTTTCAATTTTATTCAATTTTTTGAATTATTCCCCAAAAGAACTTGCATTAAAAATTAAATTAGCAACTTCCTGCCAAAATTCATCCATACAATCATTATTTTTTTATGTTAAAATACTCTGTTTAAGACTTGGGTCATGATGTATTCGCCATGCTCAGATTTGGGTCCCCCTTAAAAAAAGTTCATAAACCACTGTGTTAGATAGTTTAATTTTTCATGTTGTTGCTGCTCATAATTGTTCTCTGCCAGACTGCCACAGTATTGAAAGGGCTCTAAATTCACAGGTAAAATAAAATTCCCAAATATGCATGGGAGATTATTATTTCAATAAGAGGTGATGATGCCAACTTTGTAGGTGAAATATTTTCTCTGTAAGATCTTAGTGTCTGATTCTTTGCTGAGAAAGGATTTCTTTGGATAGATAGTGGAAGATTAGGGGTGATACTTACTTGAAAAAAGAATCAGTCAATGTTATTTGGCATGTCCGTGGAAGAACGTTGGGCAGTGGTCAGCAAGCTGGGGTTGTTTGGATTTAATCAAATGTGTAGTGCAAGTAATATTATATAAAGAAATGAAGAATGCTTCAGCTCCCTGTGATACTGATGGCTGGCTGATATTTTTATGATGATGATCATTCAAGTTCCATACAGTTGTAAGGCAAAAGCAACTTAGGCAAGCAGTGTGATGTTGATATGTTTAGATTGAAGTTGTATGTTTTTTTGTTATATGGTTGCTTATCAACATGACTATGACTAGTGAATACTTTAATTTTGTATCTGAATATGCTTGAAATTTTAAGCTGCATTAGATAATCTGCAGATTGTTTCATTGTGGCTGTGTATATAATGAATATGATGTGAAATGTCCTTTGCTCACCACATTAAAAATTAAGAAAAGTTATGAATCTGATATTGGAGCTGTTTGTGTCATGGAATAGCAGTGTTGATTTTTATGCGATGATAGTGTTTCATGGGCTTGATTGCAGGTTTGTGAAAGAGGGTTGTATGACAAATTTCATTTGGAACAGGTGTTCGGTCTACTTTGTTTTGAACTATTGCAACTTAAAAACTAAAGATCTAATCCTTGATAAAAATCCAAAAGCTTTCGAACACGTAATATGTCAAACGCCAATGCAAGATTTGCCAAAGGTTATTTTGCTCTCTCTGTGAGTCGTCCATCGTTTGGTGTAACTGTAAACGACGGGTCCCTAAACTAAATATCTTTAGGAATAGGTATACCTGGCGTTGGAAAAGTTTAGAACCACTGGTTTAAATAGTCTCTTTTAAGGGAGATTGTGTTCTTTAGCTATGCAAGGCAATCAGTCTCTGAGTGGGAAACAGATAGGCATACACATTTCGACATATTTCTACACTCTAACCGTCAGTGAAACTGAACCTGACCCCAACGTATTGACTGTGTCTTTCTTTGGAATTCCTTAGGACATTTGAAGTGTGATCTACTGATGAAGCAACTCAGTAACCGCTAACCGTTGCCAGGTCTTTTGAAAATTATCTGTCTAAGCGATGATCTTTCCCGCTTGATGTTTTTCGGCATATACCAAGCCTTTTAATCGTTCAGGTCTTGAAAAACATCTCTTGGTTCAAGTTAGCATCAAGCGTAGATCACCCGAATTGCATTTTGCTGTTAAACGTTTCAGTGAAATGGCTTGTGAAGAAAAAAGATACCTACAGAGGCTGTCGGTCGTCACATGGCCATGCTGTCTGCGGAAATTACAGCGGAAAAAGGTTCCATCTCTCATGTAATTTGATGCATGTGTTGCGAAGCTGTTGAAGCTACGTTTATGTCAGAGACGTAGCTGTTCGAAATGTGTTGAAATCATGTACGTAGCGGGGCAACATGACTCCGGACGTTTTTGCATGCACAAAAACATGGTTTCTGCTTTTTTGCATCACGTGGGGTCTGTTGTAACTTGCGTCAACGCTCATATGACGTTCACTCGCGTTATTGTTTGAAGAATGGATAAGTTATTCTCTTGGAATTGGACTGTTCTAGGCGAGCGATCATTATTTTTGTCGGCAGGTGTGCACGAAGCGCTTGACCATAATAAGCAACAATACCTCTTAACTGTCGGGAAACGCTGTTCCGTTCAGTTTAGAGTTCTATCGCAAACTGCTGCGCAATTAAACCGCCTTTGTTCAGACAGATTTATCCGGGAGTCTTGTCGAGATCTTGCTGAAATCTAACTTCATCTACAGGTACCAGTGATTTGTTGTAGCCTGGTATTCCCTGTGATGCAAATTGTCATTGACGAGCCACATCGAACAATACTGTAGCTTATGTAGCATCTTTTCATTCTTAATGTCGATGAATTAATTAGACAATGCTGTTTGTAACTTATAATTCTCTGCAACTCAGTGAAACGTCAGGTTCAAAAGATATGCCCCTGGTTTTGATCCTCGTCCCGTGGATTGGTCAAAATTCTTGTCAAAGATACATTTTTTTGTAAATGCAGTTTGTCTTGTATGATTTGCTGGCACGGTATGTCTTATGCTACTAGAGCTGACGTTTTCGCTTAGTGCTTGATATTCTCGATGAACTTTGCGTTTCGCCCATGCGATTTGCAGCAGTTGGAAACCGTCTGCGCGATTTCCAAAGCTTCGCAAAACTGACGTGTGTTTGAGTTCTGCGCCATTGAATCAAGGGGTTGAATGCTCAAGGGTTGAAGTCTTGGAGACGTATTTTCATTTCCACTTCGTCCTTAAACTACCCAGGTGTTTGAGCTGGCTTGGTCGAGCAATGGTTTCTTTTACAGCACTTCATGAGCTGGCTTGCCTAAAGGGAATGCAGAATGCATGTGACCGACACCAGGTTTACGGTACTAATTACTGTGTTGTTCGCCATGCTCAACTGATGAAAGCATTAAAGCGATCCGTTTCAACAGCTGGAGTGACACTTTTATCAGGGCGAGGCTTAGAATATCTCTACCTTCCGAAAATAGTCTAGTGGTCCCTTGCGTGACAAAGATGGTTGTGCAAGCTGTCCAAACTTTGGCTTGTCGATTTTTTACTGATGGTAAGTTTGTCGTTTTGCACCACACGACCATACAGAAAAGTATTCTACTTTGTCTCACTCTGCTCTTGCCTGGGATATCCAGCAAAGATCCTGGAACATTTGCTCGCTGGTGTTTGAGCCGGGCCGCGGGTATTTCTCCACACAGTTCTTTCATGTTTATGGAAATACCGCCCGATCTTTACTTTTCTGTACGCTTTTCAAAAACACTCTTGTGTAGTGCTAACAATAACATATTTGATTGTCTGATTTTAACTGTGTTCGTGAACTTGTTTCGGGGCGCGCGTGAAGTTTGCAAAAAAGATATGCGGCGAAAACAGAACTTTTCGCGACAATCGCTAATACCCCGACGAGACAACTGCTGGAGCGTTCGTTCGTTTCTTGCTGGAGAAGTTTTATGTGATGTCTTGCCGCCAGCTTTGTTGATCTCTCGACCATGAGATGCGCGGCTTTCCTAGCTTTGTCTATCCTTCTTGCAAGCGATTCGCGCGTGGTCACACAGCTGCGGGTCCGAGGTAACATTTATGATGTGTGGGGACTGATGTTTGAGAGCGGCTGTGACTTACATTGCAAAGGAGTTGCGAACGAAGATAAAGCGAAAGCGGGCTCTGGAGTCAATTGCTGCCTTAACCCCTTTTTTGCTGCAGGACTGGGGAAAAAAGCCGAGTTGTTCTAAAAGCCAGTGTTGTCCGCTGTCAACTGTCTGTCTTTCACTGACTCGACAGTTGCGGTTACTTCACGTGCTGGAGCATCCGACGTCGTAAGGTATGCGGGGGCATTTGTTCATAACTTTTAAGAGTGTGACTGAACAAAGATTTTTGGTGAGAAGTTACCTACTTGAGATATAATCGAAAAGCGCGTTGAATGTATGTCTTAAAAGCTTCTTTTAAAGTGGCGTTTTATATCAGCTGTTCTTACGCATAGTTGCGCACATGGTTTCAGACTCGTTTGTTTGGATTCCTGAAACAAAGGTTGCACAAACATGTGAGCATACTGTTTTTCGTGTATGATCTTCTACTTCTTAGGGACGCGCTTAAGATTGCGGTGTGCATCCTTACCGAGTTTCAAAGCAAGAAGGAAAATACCAGTTTCTTAATGGAAGGCTGGTTTCAGTTTCATGTCAGAAATTGCCCTGAGGTTTAACATTTCCAAATGTTCTGCTGCAGCGATTTTCCGTTTCGGAGTCTGTTGTTTTTCGCTGAGACATTTCGGTCCTTTTTTTCTGAGACATTTGGTCTCTGAGACATTTCAGTCATGTGTCTCACAGCTGTATTAAAATTCGCCGTAACAGTGTTTTTAGCCTATATTTTCAGACATCTGGCCGAGATGACTAATTTTTTTCGGTCATTCAAAAACATTTCAGTCTACCACCGAAAAAAAAAACGAATTCGAAGTGCATTAAATTTGACATTTCATTGACTCACATCTTTATATGAAATGCACTACTTTTTGAAATGAGAAGGACTGTGCTACCAATTTGCCTGCTGTGGTTGTTGTGCTGTGGTGATTGTTTCCTAACGAGTGTTTAAAAAATCGATACATTATGTATGTCGTGTAGCCACAAATCTGCACTTAGAATTAGCATCAGCTTCTGCTGATGCACAAACTAGGTGCTTTCTTGAAACAAGACTATTTCTGGGTAAATCGACTACATTTTGTGAAAAAGCTTGAAAAATTATTTTAAGGGTTGTACAAGCGATTAGAGCGTCTGAAAATTTCGAGGGCAGCTTTTTCCACTTTAGATAGTTATTTATCTCACATCAGCGGTTGTTTTATTTAGTATCAACTGCTATGCTGACAAATTTTTTCGTCAGTTTTCGCGAGGTCTGCTACAGAAGAAAAAGTGAGTATTTGTTGATGGATAGACAAAGAGCGGTATCTTCCTTTCCTAATCTATCGGTAAATTGAATATGAAAAGATAGAGCATAATGCAGGAAGCCAATCCTCAGCATTGTTTTCACACAGCTGCAGGCAAAACGGTTATTAGTGTAGTGTCGCATGTGGAGCCCCAAACAGCTTGCCTTTTGATGCAACAACGCTTCCAAAACTCTTGTCTTTGATGTAACAAAGAAACAATCAGATCGTTCGTTTTACAGCGGCGTGTAAGCAACGTGATGATGCTATGCATTGTTCTCGTCGTTTTTTTGTACCTGTGGCGAATCAGCTGTACTTGATATCGGCCGACGCATCTCTGCGCCTAATTTCGTAATTTTTGTAGGGTGTGTAATTATTCAATAGTGATCGAATAAAAGTGGACTCGTTAGACAGTGGGACAACTGGTTATTTTACCCTAAAGTACGCAAGTTTTTCTTTCAGGTTGCTCTTTTCAATCTGCCTCTCAAAACGTTGTTTTAAAGCGGTATTTTACCTGCTCGTCTCGGCCGACTTGTCTGCGGCGTTCTGTTAACAAGTGCTGTTCAAGAAGTGGCTGATTGTTTTTTTCGTACTAATGAGTCACATTGCAAGAACGTTTCTTTGTCTGGGCTTTGCCGTTACAAAAACAAGAAGCGAATCGTTTTTGACGTATTGCAATAGCCAGCTGATTGTTTCACTCTCGCTGCGTCACTATCGACCTGAAAGTTGTGAATGTTCCATCGACTGACTTAGGAAGCAACGTAGTCACGCATTGCGACAGGACATCGGGTTTCCGATGTAGTCAGAATCAAAATCTAGTTTGTAGAATCCAGCGGCACGTATGCGGTAAGGCTGGTATGCTTTAAATATTGTACTATACAAGTGTGGTTTACATTAACACCAATATTTGTCACAGCAGGTTGCAGCGGGATCAGCTTGGAATGCCTTTGATGGTGGTGATTTTTTTCTGCTGTGGCGTTGCGCGCCGCGAGGATGTCTACGAAGTGTTTCCGTTTGGTATTTTCGGTTAGCCGCTTTTTTGAGGTCATGTTTTAAGACGACGCTGATCAGACGACATTGGTTTGAAAATTTACATCTGTTTCAGGCCATAATTGGTAAAATCGTATTGCTGGTATTCCACTAAAAGTTGCATTAGCAAGTTTATAGCTTGGGAAAGATGGAAAGGCGCGATCAAAACAGGAGAAAAAACGTAAAGACGCCGAACTGTCTGTTGCAATTACTGAGTTATTCGGTGACAATTTTGCTATCTCTCGATTTTGTGCTTCGCAATGAGAAACAATTTCGTCGAACATGTGCCTGGAGGAAGCAGTTATCAAATTGCGAAAGAGTTACGCAGCAAGAAAAAAATTTACATGAATGTCGGTTAACAAAACATGTCATGCCACCAAACTCAGGGCATGTAGAAAAAATTGTTAGCCGCATGCTGGCGTCCAAGAGTGAACACGCTGTGGTCGCTCCCAGAAATGATTTGCGATAAATTATAAGGATTCTAGAAACATGATTTGGAAAACGTCTTCCCACACTTTTCCAGTTTCAAGGTCAAGTTAATTTACTTAGGAACGACCCTATTATATGTGACTGTTGGAGTCGCCTGGACATATAACGTTTTGTAAGTATTTTGTTTCAAGTCGATGTAAAAACATGAATGAAATAGCATGGCAGGTCAAGTGTTATGATGAAACTTCTTTTCAGATCCTATAAAAAGTTCCTGTTTGAGGCACTCCTTTACGTCTTGAAAAGGAAGTTTACGCTGGGAATGACTGAATGTTCACGACAACGCAACATGTTTAGCAGTTAACGTTTCTATGTATGCGTGGACCAATAGGACTAAGCAATTGATTAGGCGGTGTGATTTTGCGTAGTGATGTAGTTGCAAACTCGGAACAACAAAGTTGTGGTGGATTGACCATTCTGGTTGTATTTGTCTTTGTCCTGCTGGACTTACCGGGACGTTTGGTGTTAACGTTTTTCTTTCTAAAATCACACGACCTCACTAGAACTTTTCATTGCAAAGTTCTGTCTGACCTAACTTGATAAGAAAGAAATCAGGGAATGACGCAGTGTGCTGTGATTAAGTCTCAAATGCAGGTGCCGTGTGGGAATCGCCCAACAAGGCCTCTCAACTATTTGGCTGATGTGCTATGAGCTGAACGTCGTTGCATACTCCCGTCGCATAGCAACGTCGGAAACAAGCATTGTTCTCTTGTCCTCGCATTGAATGGAAGCGTCAAAATTGACTAGGTTTTTCAGCAGTCCTGAAAATCCTAGCAGTGTGCGCGGAAACGTCAAGAATTCCAAACCAATATCATACTTTCGAATCAAAGGCATCCGCATTTTATCTCAACATCTCGAGCTTCGGTATCAAGTGATAACCGCATGCACGGACAGATGAAACTTTTGCTCGGTCTCCGGGCAGCACTTTGCGGAGCGTTGTGGCGACTGTTACGTTTCTCCTTGTTGGGCGATTTCCCACACGGCACCTAAAGATTGATTGGTTAGATTTTTTCGTAAGCTAGGCAGGGGATGGTCGCCCGGGAATTGTTTGCCTTCCCTCGTGATTTAATGTTTTTTTTTATCTCCATTCGTGCGGACTATTGCAAGGTCAATCGGTGGCGTTTAATTACTTTGTTTTGCGCCATGCCGTGGTGTGCGACGCTTAATTAAGTTAGGCGGTGTTTACAGTCGTCAAGGTTGTCGAAAAGTATGTTTCGGCTGAATGTAAAGTACTGTGTCTGTGTTAACTCGCGTTTTTTATGAACTGGTGAAGAGTATGCCGTGGCGACCAGGCTGACCATGACCGCTACTGATCTCGCTAATTAGTCGTTTGAAACAAAAAATTATTATTTTTTCGCTCGTTTGAAAATGAAAATTAATTTTACGTGGATTGTCACAAATTACGAGGCTCGCTATCGTGACAAGTGGAGCTCCTGCCGAAGGGGACTTTTTTTCCAAGTTTTCCATTTAAGGTGAGTCAGTGATTTGCAAGATCAAGGATGGGGTTCACCATGATTTATTCAACGTGGCGGACAGGAGGTGAAGGTCGTGATTGTGTTTGCGAAATTCGATTGATCTTACACGGCAGTAGAAAAAGTCCCCGTTTTCCTTTTTTTATCTGGGTTTTGGTTAGTTTTAACGGCTTCGTCGAAAAGCTGTTGATACTTGTAATCAGGTGTTGGAGAAAATAGAATCTCAAGTGCTGCGAAACAATGGGTTTCGCACAAATCGACGGTCGTCTTGCAAGACATGGCTCGCTCGCGCGGTTGTTCACTTAAGGGTCAGCTATTGTTGGAAACAAAAAAGATAGCAATAAAGTCGCGGGTGCGCTGCTCTCGTTCTTGATCAGTCTGCGTCTCGACGTAATTACTGTAAAAGACAAGGCCCTCGCTTTCTTGAAAGAAACTTCGACTCTTCACCGACATCACCCGATGTCGTGTCCCGTCAGGAGAAAGAAAACATTGATTAAACCAGACAAGGTTTGCGGTTGACGTGGGGCAGAAGGGAGAAATCAAGATCATGGCTGTAGAGCAGGGGTCCCCAACATGGTGCCCGCGGGCACCATGCCGCCCACACGGACCACGTGGGTCGCCTGCGGACGTGTGCTGAAAATAGCATTAACATGATCAGTGTCTTCACATTGATGAATATCTTTAATTTTTATTAATGATAACATGTTTGAAGACTAGTTGAGCAAATTCTCACTTCAGAAATGTGTGTATCGAATTGACAGCCCTTCGCAGAAATCTATACTAAGGAGTATCTCTCGGTATCGAAAAGGTTGGTGACCCCTGCTGTAGATAACAGTAACGTGCACGAGATAGCCAGGTTTTTCGCTTATTCCAAGATATTTGTTTTTGCGTTGTGCAGTGCTCTTTTTTTGCCGTGGAACTCAACATTGTGCTTATTGGCTGGTAGACTGCTACTCCTGTATTCTGTTCATGTCTTTTGGTTGATCTTTTCATTGCTCGGTTCGTACCAGGAAACATCACACGACCTGCTATTGCGAGAAGTGCGGAGCAAGCGCGAAAGCAAATTCGCGCTGTAAGAAATTCGCAACTCCTCCTGTGCGTATTGCGAAATCGATCCATTGCTTTTTGCTGTCAGCATCAAGCATCTCTGGTGGATGCCACCGCGCGTCTGCTTCGGCGACGTTGGCTTTTGCGCAAAAGCGTTAAATCAATTTTCGGCACCGCGCGAGGACCGTTGATTCCTGAAGAGTTTTCAAAGTTTCGTTAATCTCCCGCATTAGCGGGAGGTTCTGACGCGATTTTTCCCACAGCTTCGATGCTATGCCGGTAAATTGATGTCGGGCCGCTGGCCAGGGGTGTCTGGCATGTTGCGAATTCGGGAACGAGTCGAATTTTTAATTCCAGTTGGGTGACGCTTGTCGTCCGACGTGCAGGACTAGACG
>JGI24022J15233_10003305_pt1 | contig 15919 bp, 14 predicted proteins | sample Ectturendosymbi2_FD_15233 | JGI IMG/M metagenome (IMG submission 15233)
AGGTTAGGGGGGGGGGGCGATTTCAGCAGGATTAGGTAGTCAAGTCTCATAACGGTTTTACTACTGTAAGAGAGATGAAGTATACTTCACAGCACTGTTGCAACAAAATAATGGACTGCAAAATGTCCTTATATCGCCAATGCTGTTTTCCGAATTGTTAAAAAATTTGTGTTGAATAAAGTTACATTCGTAATTTTTAGGGGGTCGATTGGGGCAATTGCCCCCCTGGATCCGCCCCTGGTCACGTGTGGTCTGCACTTGCAGGCGCCCTTCTCCGCTTACTTGCACCGTGGATCACGAGGCTATTTTTGCTGTAAATGCTGCATTGATGCCGAGTCGTGGCAGCACCGCGCGTGAACCGACCCTTACACCCATCCATTAACGCCAAGCACGAGGCTGGGCAGGCTGGAAATACCGTTTTTCAAGTCTTGGGTATGACCTGACCGGGAATCGAATCCACGACCGGTCTTAAATCCAAACATAGGATAATTTACTTCAGAAACAAACAAACTAATACTGCGCATTAATAGCAACCTAATAATTTGTAGCGTATATCAACTGTAATTTTTCACAAACAACAGACACTGTCTACAAAAATCATTATGTGCGTAATGCGCACACTGCGTAGCTCAACGAATGAATCTTCTAGGCCAGTGGTTCTTAACCGGGGGTCGTCAAGAAATTTCTAGGGGGGCGCGAGACCTTACATGCTCTACAACAGAAAATTTTTGAACGGAAATGTGTCCCTTTCAAATGTTACGCCAGTGCTAATTTTACGCTGCTACATGTTATTTGATATACTTCCGGCAGAGATGGGAGTCGGGGTTAAGTATCTTGAAATTTTGCAGGCCGAATTCAAGTCTGCATGCAAACATTCAGGGTTGCAACTAGGGGGACTGTTGAGTCGGCATGCCAAGTCCCTTTAACAATAACATCTGTGCCCTTGTCGCATTTGACAGAGCTCGACGTAGCGTGTGATGCCGCTTTGGCTTTCTGTAATTCGACGAGCTTTCTGCAATGTGGCCGTACACCTGCATGGTACTAATTTTCTACAGTACTCCCGCCGTGTTTTTCTGTGATGCGACAATCTATATTTATGTAAATTCAACTGCACTTGAGCCACACTATTGTTGAATGTGAGAATAAGTTTTTAAATGCTGCTTGGCAGCTACAGACAGTGGCTTAACTGATAGCTACAGGCAGTGGCGTAACTGATCCCCCTGGCTAGCCAAATGTAAAAACTTGGCCCCTCCAGTTAACATTTTTTGCGTTTTTCAGAGTGTTTTCGTTTGTTTTAGCTAGTATAGACATCCACGACATCCAGAGTTTCGCTATCATTTTTAAACTTTTTTCTGAGTTTTGTCTAGTGGCCCCCCTACGGTGACCAGTGGGCCCCCTTCAGCTAAACTTTGACCCCCTGGCTCAAACCTCTAGTTACGCCACTGGGTACAGACCACCCTACGACGCCGACTTCTCTGCCAAAGAAAGAGTAATTTTGCTTTCTGGCCATCCCAATGGCGACACTCAGCTGCTTAATCTCGGAACCGCGTCTTTTACTCACATTAAAGCGGCGTGGAATAAATGTTCAAACCAAAAAATTGTAATAACATTTCTATTGAAGTATCCGGTTTATGCGATTAACCGTGCTATTTTTTTCACGTTTGAATGGTTTGAGATTCTGGAATCTTATACGAAAACGCGGTTATAGCGTTTAACCCAGTGGTTGCCAAAGTGGGGTAAATTACGCCCGGAGGTAATATGCGTTTTTTTGGGAGTACCGCAGAACCAAAACCACAATGTGGTTCTGTATTATGAGCGATCACTGCGAAACATTAACAGTAATAAGACATAATCGCTACCTTGATTAGGGTAACGGCTCGAAAGTGTTTGGGAACCACTGGTTTAACCGATACACAATTAGTTGGAGTAATCTGTATTCGCTACGCGAAGTAGTGTGTAGTTGCAAAGCTATGCAGAGTGAATAAAACAAACAAAGAATTTGCAAAGGTTCGCACAAGTCTAGAACAAGCAACCGCAACACATTAAGCATGCGGGCCAGAGTGGGAACATGCATATCTGTGACTACCGGTAAACCTTGTACAATGTCGCTTAAAAGAAAGCGTTTTCATCTAATGCCGCAAAATAATGTTGCACCAAATATTGGCCAAAATTGTCAAACAATCAGTGGCCTATAATTTTTGGTGCAGGGCTCTGTACAACCTTCCGTGGCGAGTGAGTGTTAGTAGACATCAGGTTCTATGCAGGCCCGTCGCCAGGATTTAGCAGCAGGTGGGGCCAAAAACCAGAAGGAGGGGCCAAAAACCAGCAGGGGAGGCACATTTTTTAAATACTGTATTGGATGTATGCAGCAACCAGGGGCCCAAACGTGAAATGGAGGGGCACAGACTTCAAATGGGGGGGCCGGGCACCACTGGCCCCCCCGCTGGCGACGGCCCTGGTTAGAGACAGATCTCCAGCGATTGCTATACGAGACAAGAGTCTCGCATGGGAACTGCACCCTTGGTACTGCAAATTCTGAGAAAATTAAGCCAATTATGAAAGTGTTTGGGAATGTCAATAACAAAATAAATGTGTCTATAAGGAAAAAGCAAAACAAATAAATGCATGTTTTTGGAAAGGGTGAGGTATTGATGTTGGCTCCAGGCGATCAATATTCCTGTTCGGCAAGAATGAATGACTTTTTTGTTTTTAGTTATTTTCAGGGAAACGTTTGGGAACTTCGTCATATTTTAAATGCGCATAGCACGAAAAAAACGGCATCAATATTCGGGGTCGTAACAAAACTTTCAATAAGAACAGCTTCAACCTCCCTTAAAAATAACTTCCACTATGACTGTGTTTTGACTAAAAGGTAGTCGAAGTCATATCGAGGTATCTCATTCATTGCTAAAGAATAAAGGCTCTTTTCTATTGATACTGCCAGAACCATGGTGGATTTTTTACAAGAAGTAACACATTTCACACCCAAAATTCATATAAGGAAGTCACTTTCGAAAGCGTTTGACTTTGTATGATTGTACACACTGTGAAAGAAGACAAAAAGTCCACTTGTCACCTGAAAAAAGATTGCACCGCGACTGGATAAGGAAACCGCATCCAATCGTTGATCACGATTCTGATATGTGCTGTGGAAATGTGAGTGTTCGTGAGCATAAGTTCATCACTGGGTAGAGACATCTGTTTTGATTCAAAACAAATTTGAAGCGTTTGCTATATGGAACTTCCGTTAACGTCATCACTTGCTCAATATGTCTCGTCAGTGGCGTAGCGAGGCTAAGTATCGCTCGGGCGGATTATAAAAATGCCACTCTTTCCCTCCTGAAATCTGCTTAAAGCGGGTTAGTGACTTGCTGAGTGGCTTATGTTACAGGTCCCCTTTAGGGAGAGACCTGCATTTTAAAATAGTTCCCCAAGAGCGCTGGGTAACTAACAACAGAGACTATTCAAGGCGTGCCCGAAACTACAATAAAGAGGATCAGACCCCCCCGTTATCGCTCGACTTCTAGCTCAGTTATCACAAAGAATAATTTTATTTTCAGTTATAATTTTATTAATATAACGTTAAGCAATGCGCCAGTAATCGTACATGTATTAGACATGCATAAACATTACAATAAACAGGGGTAATAGCATGGGTGGCGGAATATTTTTCAAAGTGGGAGGACACAAGTCCACGTCAAGGAAACTATAGAGCATTTTCATGGTTGAATTGGTAACTGTGACGTCACAAGCACTGAAATATGACGTCATTACCTATACACCATATGAAGGTCTAAATTACACTATTTTATACAAAATTACACCGCTATGAAAACGCATCGGTGAACCACCTGAAATTCAAATAGGCTGTTACAGGGGTGACCCAGATCAACAGCGTCACACGGACTCATACGATTTATTCTGACTGTGTAAAGCTGTTCGACGCTTGCGTCACTGAAATTTCCATTTACTTTCATTCTGGTTGACATTATCGTTGCTCTGTGACGTTAGTTACTTAACAATAAATGACAAGTGCTCGTGATAACTTCCCCATTTTTGAGTAACGTATGCCACTGAGCAAAGATAACGCCTGTAAGCCCTCTGCTTACTAGGCAAATTCATATTTGCCCGAGTGGCGAGTTGTTGGCAGGGCTTTGGAGCCGGAGCTCTGGTTGCTAAGCAATTTATCGTTCGTTTGAAAGTATTCTCGAAATGAGAACTGTCCACTGGATTGGACTTCAAATCCAATGTTCTATACAAATCCACTGCTTCAAAAAACATTCATTTCGATATGAATCATGTTCTAAAAATACTTACTGCAAAGGGCAGCCCGGGCTCTAATGCATGATCCCGAGTAAGGCACGAGCGAACAAAGTCGAGAGAACGCCTGTTACGAACGATATTTTTTATTCAGGTGTCTTGCAACATGAAAGGCGAAAGGCCATAGAACGAAAATATATTAATAGTGTTAAGGGCATAAGGCCCAAAGAAAAAAACGAGTTAACAACTTAGTGAAGTGGGACCGTGGGTGGTGGCACAAATATACCAAGCAAGCCAGCTCGCGTTGTCCCATATAAATCGTAATCGAAGACTCGGGCGAAGCCCGAGAGCCCGTGTGCTGGAATCGCCATTAGGTTGTTAAAAACACCAAGAACACAGCTTAAAAACAGGCAAAAATGACACAGCATTGATACCTGTCCTAAACACATTCAAAATCACAACTTTTCCACATCTTGAACCAGTAGCGTAGCCAGCCCAAAAATTTTCGGGGACCAAACTCTTTGATTTTTAGGCGAATAGCACTATTTTGTTTGGGATACTGCCTTTGAAAACACAAAATGACCATATGTTCTAAAAATTTGTGGGGGGCATGGCACGGTAGGCTCACCCTGACTACGCGTATGTTTTGAACACAGAAGCAACATGAGTGAATAGTCGTTCTACAACTGCATTAAATACCAGAATGCAAAGACAACCAGAGGCGCAGCCAGAATGAGGCCGAAGAGGCCATGCCCCCCCGAAAAAATTTGCTAAGATTTTTCGTTGTTGTTTTATATTAATCTCAACTGTTCGAAAACAAACGGATAGAACAATCGGACTCGTGTAGCGTCGTGTTCTCTCACTGACCAAGGTTTAACGTGACTTTTTACGATTGGTTGCGAAACTATACGACTAAAGCATGCAACTTTGTCAGCAAAGTTGCGGACAACACGAGCTGAGGTGCAGCCTGAATGATATGGAAGGGCGCAGCTTTCTTGCAAAGGAGTACAAATTCAGATGAGACATTTTTGAGAGGAATATTTGCATGAAGTATTGCCGAACCAAATAGAAACATACTTAGTTAAGACATGATCAACCCCAAGCGCACCACGCAATGGAGTGTTATGCAACAACGCAATGTTTCTCACTACACGGTTGGCATTGTGGCGAGTGGGTATGCGATGCCAGGTGGTGATATAGGGTCTCAATTTTGAACTGTACAGCAAGTCACTGTCAGCGCAGCACACAAACTTTGTTAATATCACATTTATTACAGTTTCAGATAGCAAATATAAAAAATCATTAGCAAGCAAACCATTACTTGTCACCAAACAGCCATAATGATTTTGTGTGAAAGCTGGTGTTGACTCTTCGTTAGTCTTGAGAGCAGAATATGACAGATGGATATTTACGTGGTGCAGTGAGCCAGTGTAAGGCCTCCAAGAGAAATTTTTTTAGGCGGAACAAAACCCATTTGGGGCCCCTAAGACTTGCAAAATTATTTTGAAATAAATAAAAATTGAGGCTAATTAATGTGCATCATACGTCAACAAGAAGCACTCGTTTATTGATCATATGAAACATTACGTTAAAACATAACGGTATTCAAGAAATGTGACCGTATTACCAATTTTTAAACATGACTTTAAGTGTTCATAGTAAAATCTAGTCAAGGAAAAAATCAGAAAAATAATCATTTAATAACTATATAAGCAATTTTCTCTTATTCTTATTCGCAAATTTCTAATTACACTATCAAGATCAAGTTGTCTAGCAATGCTAGACTCAATGTTTAATCTTGCTAGGTCAACAAGTCGAGTTTGTGACATAGCAGACCGCAAATAATTTTTACAAGTTTAAGCTTGCTGAAAAATCTTTCAGCAGATGCTACTGTAGCTGGAATTGTCAGGAATATTCTCAATGTAATACAAACATTTAGAAATAATTCACACAAGCCACACGGGTCACAAGGCGGCGACCACTGCTTTACAGCATTGTGGAAATACTGTATAAGTGGTTAATTTCTCCTGTATGTTTTGAAATCTTCAAATATCTGGGTATGTCCGCTAATCCTAAACTCACATTGGATTCGACCTTGTATCAACTTCCGGCTAAGTTTAACAATCAGCAAAATGCACAGCACCCCTTCGCGTTGCACTATAAGCACTTGCGTCCTGCACTGCAGTTACTTGTTAATTTCAAACTTTTCAGTTATTATTTCACACATATGCGCAACGTTCGAGGGCTACTGCTGTTAGATTAGATTGTATAGTGAACTGGCATGTTTCCAATCAAATTTCATTTGAAGTATCTCTTAGTTTAAAACTCTTGATTTATTAGAGAGAGTTTTTCTTAAAGATTTGTTTGAAAATGTTTAAAAATAAAAGACGTAAGGGAATATTCAGTTAAATGGACACACTGCGAAATATTCGTGAATGTCTTAAATTCGACAAAGTAGGCAAACCTTCAAGTTCAGAAATAGTTACTGCTAATAATTATCAATACATCGTATCAGTAAAACCACTGCCAGCAATTCACATTAAAATACATCACACTTCCTGCAAAATCCTTTAGACCAAACCAGTTTTATCACCTGTCGGGATTAATTTCGCTACATTATTCCGACTGTGTTAGTAACAAACACTCAATCGTTCCTTCAGCAGGCCCGTAAACAGGGGGTAGCAGGGGACGAAGTCCCCCCTAGAAAAATGTTTGTTCTCCTGGAAAAATGTGCTGGACAAAGATAAAAACTATTGGACATAGTTAAAAAAATTGTGCTCCTCTCAGAAAACTCTTCGCTCCTTGGTGTCTCAAGCTAGTTACGAGCCTGTCCTTTTGTCTCAGGCCCTTCCGTAGCTGTCGGTCCCCGGAACAATGTACCTGCTGGACCTCCCTCTCATAACCCCTGAGCTAGTAACCCAAACTCTGAGCTGCGAGTTAAACCTTTCAGAGACACTCCAATTGTGTCTTTTTCTCAAATATTCACACACTGTTGCACTTATTTGCCACGTTGCCAGTCACAACATCAACAAATGAACGTTCATTTTCAACGATTCAACGGTTGCTAGCCTATATACGCAGCACTATGGGGCAAAACCGTAACTAGCTATAAGATTTTCGAATCCCCTGGAAAAATGTGTTGGACATACTAAACTATTGGACACAGGCCCATATCCAGGGGGAGGGGTGCGAAGCCTCCCCTGCAAATCTTTTCGCCCCCCTGGAAAAATTTATTGGGCATAGTTGAAAACTATTGGACATAGTTTGAAAAAATTGGGCCCCACTCAGAAAATTCTTCGTCCTACCTGGTGTCCCAAGCTGGTTACGGGCCTGGGCAAACACCGTCTGATGGATTGGCTTTTTTGACGAATAACTGTGATGCGACATTGATCCTGAGATGGTTATCGACGAGTTGTTCAAAAAGAAATACAGCCTTAATTTCATCTTATAATTGTGCTCGCAGGTATTTTGTAAAGTCAAAATTTGGCTGTTGGTATCTTCTGATTTGTTCCTATGAATCCACTTACATACTTTTAGTTGATTTTGACTTATTCAATAGGCATAATTAGTGATATTCTCGAGGATAACATTACACGGCGCTTCTCTTTCAGCTACACTTCATGTTCATTGAAAACTGTTTGGTTAATAACTGCTTGATAATGATCGCTGCGAAAGCAAACGTTTTCTTGTCTTTGTTAAAATTTATCGATATCGAGCGGTAGAAGATATTTTATGTCATATCCTGTTGTAATATACCAGAAATTGACCAGTGACATCAAAATGATCTTTGTGCAAATAGCTAAAGTTTTAAATCTGACAACGTCAGTGACTGGCCCCTCCCGAACAAAATTCCTGGTTGCGCCACTAGACAAGACAAAGCATATGTAGCAACTAGCGAGTTGTCTGTAAAGAGGCCAATTGTGTTGCCAATGCAGAAATTTAATATAGCTATTTAATGTTGCCAATAAAAAATAAAATACAATTGAAATTAATCTGTGAAATATTTTATTTGCGTATAAGATTGAACAAAATTTCAATATTTAGAATAGTGTTAAAACGCTTGAAATTACACCATTCTTTTAATGGTGTGGCACGAATCTTTTCCTACACACAAGCATGGGTGTCGGAAGGGGAGCAGGAATTTGAAAATTTCAGCAAAAAAGGCTGTTTTCTTAATTTCGAGTGGTACAAAATAAATTTCACCACTTATGGCTTTCCCTGGAAAGACTTTTGGAAAAATCCACAAGTGCCCCCCTAGAAAAAAACTTCCGACGCCCATGCACACAAGCATGTAAAATTACCCCATTTTTGTGAAAAATTTTGTTGTATTACTGTACACCATCTGGCGAAACTGTTCGACAACACCAATGCAGTAAGCAAGCTATAGCAGGATGACAGACTGCGCACGGTGTATTCTGCCAAACAATAACGAAATGCTGCCAAATTACAAAGAATTCTGCAACGTTAAATACTAATTGTGTTACTTAAACTGATTTAGGCAAAATTTGAAATTTAAAAGTGGGGGGGCCTAGGCCCACGCGCCTCCCGGTTCCGCCACCTCTGGGTAATAGCACGAGTTCAGGGGTTTTGTTAATGGAGGAGAGAGTAACCCTCATTGTCATAGGGCTTCAAGGATAAAACAGATCAATAGACCATAATTCCCTGGTTAAGTTGACAATGGGCATAACCCATCAACTTATTTACTAGCTGGCAATGGGGCGAAGCCATCGGCAGAGGGTTTTTATTGCTCTTTGGGCCGAAGCGGGAGGCAGACTGAAGTTCTACCATATGTGATGAGCTATATATAGGTTTCAGGGTGACATCATTCTACGTCACATGACTATGAGCAAGAGCTATCAACTTAGTCTTTATACTAGCTGGCAATGGACCGAAGTCACCAGCTATTGGTTTTTGCTGCTCCTTGGATTGAGGTCGGAGACAGTCTGACCTGGGTAGAAGTTCCATACCTGAGGTAGTTTTTTTCACCTATTTCCATTGGCTCTGACACAAAAAAAGCTCCTTGCCCCGAGTGTTTCTTTATTTTAAGAAGAGGATCATCTTATAATAGGATGATCTCATCTGAGAATAAGATTATCTTAATCCCATGAGGTCATCACGTGATCGCTGTCTGTCTTTCGTCGTGACGTTCGCGCCTCTCCGATGTATTCATCTGCGTCGGTTTTTATCGTTTTAAATCGTCATTACAGTTTGTGATAATTTGTTAATTATCAGCGGAAATTGTATAAATAATATTTTGGTTACTCTTTCCAACAGTATTAAACAAATCACTACATAAGAAATATATACAGTACAATTAAATGTAAATAGTGCAGGATATCCGCTCCTGTTGAACTGCATTTCTCAGTCTTCACATTGTTTTAACTTTATACCTTTGGTTGAAAGTCCATTTCTTTATAGAATATTGTTTTCCCAATACTCCTCCCAGTCACTACTATGTATTGAAAGTAATGACAGACCTCTAGGTCTTTTCCTTGACTTATTTTATAAGTCATTAATGTTACTTATTAGCTGTTTTCCGGAGTCTGAAAACGTTTCATGTTGAGATTGCAACGCACACTCAAAACTTAAAATGTTCCAGGAGCTATTCTGAAGCTTTAGAGATCTTGAGTAGGCTGCTAGCCTAAGAGGTTTGGGAGTTATGGAGAAAAATAGACCCAGAAAATAACTCGGCCACCTAGTGTATTTATTAAAATTATTCAAGAATAAAATTTTCCTGTCAATATTTCGGGTTGAAATTTGATGGGATGTTGTGAGACACCTAAATACATTTTTTCTGCAAGTTTGTGGGGATTGGTGGGTGCTGACTGGAAGAAAAGCGACTTGAACCTCAGAATACCCCCTAAATCCGTGGTTCTTGCCCCCTTGGATCCCCCACCAAAAGAAGTTTCAATTTTTTTGGTCATTATTGCAAAAGTAAGGTCTTTACAAATATTTTTTACATAGAAAGTTTATTTCCAACCTGTTTGTTTTAGGCTCTGTAGCCTACTGAATGGACGCAACTAGGTTTTGTAACCTACGCAAAAATGTTTTTCTCCTGAAACGACGTCACAGTGACGTCACAGGTGGGCGCGACCTACCTTAAATGTGCGGTGCTGTCTTACGGATCCAATGAAACCTTCAGTGACTCTTTTGCTCAGGGGTTCCCAACCTGGGGTGCATGTGCCCCCAGGGGTACATTTCCCTATCTGAAGGGTACATTTAAGGTTGGCAATAGAAGAGAAATGTATATTTCTATGTTATTTATTTCCAACTATTTATACATATATCAACGAATATTATTTTCAAAAATCATTATCTGCTCATTGTTAAATATATCCGTGGATGATCATGACCAAATATTTTGTCAAAAGAAATTTTAGGAGTACTGTTCATCTGCCGAAATGCTTTAGGGGTACATGCTTATCTGGTGAAATGCTGAAGGGGTACATATTCATCTGTCGGAATGCTGAAGGGGTAATATGGCAAAAAAAACGGTTGGGAACCCCTGCTCTAGCTCATGGTCGATCATAGCTTCTTACGCCAAATTTTGGCGTGTGCGGGACTTACAGGTTTCGTCTACTCATTCAGGGGTGGAAAACAAACAAAAAACACAAATAAATTTCAGAGAAGTGATGGCGGCAGTGGTGTAGCAAGGATAGGTACCGTTTGGGGCCGACCATAAAAATGCCGTCCTTCCCCCCCTCAAATTTGCTTACAAGTATTTAAAATGAAAGAAGATCAGGTTTTGTGCTTATAAAGGAATAACCAAAAACGCACAAACTAAAATGGGTCTTGATTTTGATTGTCGATAATATGAGCAGTGTTCCCTCTAAGGTGCGCAACTGCGCAATTGCGCAGTACCACTAAACCATTTGCGTAGTGAAATCTCATTCTCACGCTCTTGCAACATTACAAATCTCATATCTTATACATGTCGCAAAGACCTTTTACAGCTTGAAACTCTTCACTAATTGCGTGTCAGCATTGTTGCACATTTCCATGCGCAGTAAATCAAACATTTGCTCAGTGTAGTATAATTGTCTTAGAGGGAACACTGAGCTACGTCTTGTTTATTCTGCTTGTCGCCACCTTCATCGTCATTAGGCTACTCTTCCTAATTTTTCTGGTTTCTTTACATATGCATATATGGAGCCCGCACAATTCGTAAAATTTTATCCTTGTTGGCTTTTAGTCTCCGGTAAGCCGCGCCACTTGGCTTTAACGGTTCACTCCAGGATTTCTCAACTTGTGGGCCACGAAAGAATTTTTGACAGGTCATGTCCAGGTATTATTGAAATTCAGTACATTTGACAAGTTGAACCTTGTAACAAAAACGTAGGTAACTCATCTCATGAGCTGTGCACGACATAATCAGTGGCGTAGCTAGAGTGTTGGCTGCCCGGGGCGGCCCTTGAGTTTGGCGCCCCCGAAGCCCATAAAAATACATATTGCGCAGTGACTGATTCCCTTTAAGTCCCGCACGGGCCACTTTTTTGACCCGACTTTTCACATTCTTACAACTCCATAACTCGCCAGCCGATTCAGCTTGAGAGCTGTTCACAGCATCTACGGATTCAGCAAGTCTTCTAGTTGAGATTGAAAAAAAATTTTTTCGTTTTGGGTTTGGGGTTTTATGAGGATGACGTCACAATGAGGGCATGTTTTCGCGACTTTTGAGCCAAATTTACCTGGCCCTGGGCGCCTTCCCTTTGAGTCATATTTTTGTCTCAAGTTTGTTTTGGAAACTAGGCTGTGATCAGTATCTTCAGAACCCTTCAGTGGCTTCTAGCATATCTGAAGCCAAAGTTATGGGCCAAAAAACAAAAATTGGTAAGAAGTTCTACAACCACAAATGCTAACCTGGGGTGGACTACACCTATCTTCTAAATGGCTATCACTCACCAGCAGATTGAGCAAGAAAGTTGTTCAAACCCTCAAAAGACTCGTGAAGTCTTGTAGTTGAGACTGAAAAAATTTTTTCAGTGTGGGTTGTCGGCATTTTCGGCCATTTGTACATAACCACAGGATGTTTTGACATCTTTTCACAGGTCTGCCAAAACATTCAATAACGTCAACATCCCGTGGGAGTTCAACAATCGAGCCGATTCCGTGACTCAAAGCTTTACTAGATTTAAATGGATTCTAGGCTACAGTACGAGTCTTTGGAGGGTTTGATTGACATTCTAGCGTTTCTGGTTCAAAAATTATGGCAAAATAAGCAGAAATTAATATAGGGAAATCTCCACTAATCCCCTAGGGGTTTGTACAAGATTGGTGGTCTTTTGGCCATAACTTTGGCACCAGAAACGCTAAGAAATCGATCAAGGGCCCAAAAGACTCAAATTACAGCCTAGAATCCAAATAAACTTTGAGCCACAATATCGACTCAATGTCAAGGTTATGACGTCATAAAAGAAAAACCAAGAAAAAGCAAAGTATACCCAAACCCTGACGAAATCCACTGAATATCCGAAACTCAAACCTTTTTTTCAGTCTAAACTACAAGGCTTTACGAGTCTTTTGAGGGTTTGAACAGCTCAATAGCATAAGCTGCTGTCGATTTATTACTAGCTGAACAAGCTGTTAGTGAGAGACTCATGCTTTTTCTGCAAGTTTTGGATATTTGTGCAAAATGTTTTTTTAGCCATAATTCTGGTTCCAGACATGCTAGAAGGTCAATAAAGGGCTCTAAAGACGGGGATGATCACCTATTTTCCAAACAAGTTTTGATACAAAATGGCTCATTGGATTGGCGCCCAGGACCAGGTAAAGTTGGTCAAAAACGCAAAAACATGCCCTCATTGTTACGTCACCAACAGAAAACCCCAAACCCAAATCGAAAAAATTTTTTTTTCAATATCAACTAGAAGACTTGCTGAATCCGTGAATGGTTTGAACGGCTTTCAAGCTCAATCGGCTGGCGAGTTATAGTGTTGCAAAAAAGTGACACATGCTGGACAGAAAGGGTTAAAGCTTTGTAATATTAACTAGTTTGTGCACCATTATAATATTACAGTAATCTCACATGCTCAAATATGGCATGCTTTAAATACACACCAAGAAACTCAAACATTGTAAGTATCAGTTAAACAAAAAGCAAAAATGATATATGGGGAAAAATAGTAAAAAAAGTGTAAAAATTAGGACGATCTTTATTTCTGAAATGAAAACTACAACTTTCTACACAGTAACTTTTCTTGCCTTTTTGTTGGGAAATTCTTCAATGGCAATGTCTAAATTTATTTCATTTGTCAATTGTTGCTCTATAGACAGTGTGTCAAGATTTCTCAACCTCACGGTGCTCATACTAGATTTTAAAACAATGCTTGATCAGTCTTAGTTTCGAAAAGCTCCTCTCACAGATGGCAACACTAACGGCAATTGTGAGGAAAATCCGCAGCATATTTACTATATTTGGAACAGAGTTCCCAAGGTTATACTTTTGAATAAACTGCAAAAGTTCAAGGGAGCCTTCTTTTTCTACTGTGAACTGTACATCGGCAACATCGTATAACTGTGATGCAGCAATAACGTTCTTCTTAATTGCACAACAATGAACAAGCAACGCAATAACTATCAATATTTCTTTTTCGGCTATTAGCTGCACTCAACCTCCCGCGTAACTAATTGGCCTACTAGGAATATGAATGCAGCACGGTGATCTAAAAACTTTCATAATGACACATCAAGGCTCTAAAGCAAGAAATCATTTTCCCTAAAAAAAACGAGAACCCTTACGGAACCCTTAAAACTCATGCAACCCCACCACATGTTTTGCGCAACACTAGGGTTCCGCGGAAACCACGTTGAAGAATACTGAGCTAGATTATATTTCTACACACACACGGAAATCTATTTTGACAAGCACAAATCCAGCTACACATTTATTAGATTTGCGCAGNAATGTTTTTTTCGACCAAACAAAGCTATTTTACGCGCAGGTGCAAAACTTGCAAAAGCTTAGAGCTTACCGTAGCCACACGTTTGCCCACAGTCATCTGCCATACTCCTAAGTTTTACAACGTCATATATGGACTACCATCAAACATCAAGAACGACCCAACACTCGATCAATCAACCGTGTAATAAATCAGTAAAATTTGACATCAAGTGAATCGATAAGCGCGATGAGAACCGTCTTGCAGCATCAGGTAAAAAAGTCTATTGATGAAACATCCCTGGTACACAACTGTTTATTATTTGGCTAAGATAATATTGCCATAGTTTAAATTACTCAAAATCAAAAACGTCCTTCAACTGCGAGTGGCGTCCCGACATTAAAACCAATTTTATTTCAATACAGCCTGTACACAGGTTTATAGCCTACAGCATAACCCACAGTGCCACCCCCATAAAAGTTCCACCAGGGGCGGACCGGCCCCCAGCCCACCCTTAGCTACGCCACTGCAAACATGGGTCACAAAGGGTCAAAACATGGGTCGCGCCGAGGCGATCTAAACTTAGGTTGTATATTTTCACCGTTACCACTGCTTGTCTTTGTCTGTCTGTAGTGTAGAAACTTGAGAAAACAGTAGATTGCTAACAGTGAGAACGAACTTTGTAAATTACTCCTAAAAATCATCCATACAATGATTATTTTTATCATAGGTTGTTTGCGGCATGTGTGGCGAGCCGTTCAGCTAATTGAGATTTGGGTCGCGGTCAAAAACGTTTGGGAACCACTGCTGTAGAACGTAGTGGTAATGCTACAACTATTTATTCTTCTAAAATGTCCTACAGCCAATGAAGAATTTTAAATTTCATGCTTATTTAATAACTTGGTTTTTTTAGCCGGTTTTACATTTTTAAGACATGGTTTGGCTTTTTCTCTCAAGAGATGTCTGGCAAACCTGCTCTAACGAACGTCTATTCTTTACATTATACCCTAAGCTGCAGAGGTGATCACAGTCACTTTTTTTGACTTCTGCTCCTGTTCCTAAAAAAGTGACTCCAGCTCCTGCTCCTGCTCCAGAGCTCATTGGAAATTTACACTCCGAATCCTGTTTACACTCCGAAAGCCTGAAAGCAGAGTCTATTTTGCCACATGAGGTAAAATAACTGCTTGAACTATTTTGCCTTTAGCCAATATGGATGAGTATTGCCATGCTTTTAGTGCTGGCAAGCAGGTAGTGGTTTCTTGTCTGTGTTGGTCAACTGCAGTCTTTCCCTAACTTTAAATCCTAACTCATTTTGTATTTGTGTATTGTAAATCTCATTTTGCCTCATGAGGCAAATTATGCACTAGGCTACCAAACTTGAAACCAAAAAATAGAATAATAAGTTGTTCTCATGTGAACCAAATTTCATTTAACTGTTTCAGCTCTGACCGGAAGTAAGTCTTATTTAACTTCTATATTTAACTCTTTGTGATTTAGGCACAAGCACAATGAAACAAGAACAAGACAACTACTACTATCTTTTTACTTTGGCCTCTACAAATAAAGCCACGTTGGCTACATTGAAAACACTTCATACCACTTTATTCACACAATTAATCTATTTCTCTTATTGTATTTGAACTTGCAAGATGATAATGGCATGTTTAGGAATAGCCTGAACTGCATTTCTGCTAGCTTGCCTGAAACTGCACTGCTGTTGGCGTTGCTGCATTGTAAAGATACATATTACATGCATTGTTGTCGTTGTCTTCTACATTTCA
>JGI24022J15233_10003313_pt1 | contig 15904 bp, 10 predicted proteins | sample Ectturendosymbi2_FD_15233 | JGI IMG/M metagenome (IMG submission 15233)
ACGTCANNANATACACCATATGAAGGTCTAAATTACACTATTTTAGACAAAACTACACCACTATGAAAACGTATCGGTGAACCACCTGAAATTCAAATATGCTGTTACAGGGGCGAGCCAGGTCATCAGCGTCACTCGGGCTCATCATACGATTTATTCTGACTGACTGAATAAAACCGTTAAACGCTTGCGTCACTGAAATTTCCATTTGCTTTCATTCTGGCTGGCTTTATCGTTGCCCTGTGACGTTATGTTATGTAACAATAAATGAGAAATTCTCATGATAACTTCTCCATTGTCGAGTAACGTACGTCGCAGAGCAATGATATCGTCGCAGTGGCGGTTCTAAAGGGGGCCTGGGTGGGCCATGGCCTTCCCAGATTTTTGGCTGCCCCCCTGCTTGTCCCTCCCAGTTTTTTGCTTCATTTCACTTTCAAGTTCGTTTGATTGACATATACAGCAGATAACTTTCAGCCAGCAAAATTTTAAACGATTTGAAGAGTTGCTGGCCACGGTTCTGACGATATTCACAAGCCTACGTTGGGTTTGATAAGTTTAATCATAGCAAATCAATCTTCATTACAGTGGAAAATCACCATGCAGGAGAGATATTTATGTTGGCCCCCATACTTTTTTCCTTGGCCCCGCAGTTCCCCTACATTTTTCATTCTAGAATCGCCACTCTAACGCCAGTAAGTCATCCACTTACTAGGCTCATTCATATAAGCCCTAGTTGTTGGACAATTCATCGTTCATTTGAAATTATTCTCGAAATGGGAACTGTCCATTGTATTGAACTTCAAATCCAATGTTTTATACAAATCCATGGCTTCTAAAAACATTCAGTCCGATATGAATTATGTTTCAAAAAATACCTTTAAAATGGTGTTTTTTTAATGGTGTGGCAAGAACTTTTTGTACACACAAACATATGGGTGTCGGAAGAGGAGCAGGAATTTGAAAATTTCAGCAAAAAATGCTGATTTCTTAATTTCGAGTGGTAAAAAACAAATTTCACCACTTTTGGCCTCCCGTAGAAACACATTTGGAAAAATCCACTAGTGGCCCCCCCTGGAAAAATTCCTTCCGACGCCCATGCATACAAGCATGTAAAATTACACCATTTTTGTAAGAAATTTTGTTGTATTACACCATCTGGCAATACTGTTCAACAACACCAATGCGGTAAGCAATCCATAGCAGGACGACAGTCTGTGCACGGTGTATTCTGCCAAACTATTACGAAATCCTGCCAAATTCACTGGCAACTTACAAATAATATGTTAGAAATAATATCGACAAAATACTGCCAAAATTCTGCAACGTTTTTTTCATTAAACGATTTACTTTGTCAGTGGATCCAGTACTAATTGTGTTACTTAAACTTAGGATATTTAGGCAAAAAAGTGGGACCAAGCTCCCACAGAAATAAAACTGGGTGGGGCCTAGGCCCATGCGCCCCCCCGGTTCCGCCACCTATGAATGAACCCCCTCACATGAAAATTTTCTGCGTACGCCACTGCTTGTGACCACAAATATTGCCACATTCCAAAAATGCCATTTCCCTAAAAAATCCCTAGATTCCTCAATTCCCCAGATTTTCCCCAAAAGACGTTGAAACTCCCAACCTAGGGACAAATTCCCCAAAAGTGGAAACCCTGTTCGTCAGATCGTTGACAGGATTCTCTCCAAGAGTCAGTGCGACTTCTGCACATCCAGAAGTACAGCTGATATGGTGTTCTCACGTAGATAGTCAGAGGAGAAAAGTATTGAGCAGGGTTGCCAGATCTACTTTTTGCCAAGGGGCCAAATCTAGTCCAGAAACAGCCAAAAAAGAGCCAAATTCTAAGACAAGGGGCCAAAAAATGGCCAACCATTTTGTCCAAAGTTATCAGCAGTTACAAAGTCAAATGAACTTAGCAACCTATTAAATGGCAATGTTCCTAAGTCACAGTTGTAGCACGTCAGCAAAACAAGCAGAAGTACGTGATGAAAGATCGTAAGAAAACAACTTAATTTCCATGTGTAGCCATAAACTGAGATAAATTTACCATCCTTCGATAAGTGCTAATGCAACAACAATCTGAATAAAACCAACAAACACGTGCAACACCTGAAAAACAATAAGTTAGATAACGTAACAGTTCTCACTGCTACTTCTACATCTGGCTGCGACAAACAGGTATTCTGATGAATTTACTTTCACAGATAACTCAGAAACTCTCAAGGATCCTAACAAAATTTTGTGATCAAAAACCTTCAAAATATATAGGAATTTCGTGAAAATCTGCAATGAATTAGTCAAAAAAGTAAAAAATATGGTTTCTCAGACAGGACGTAGAGTCAGATTTAATTCTTGAAAGGGACCAGTCTATCCTGGAAAAGGGCCAGAAAAGAGCCAATGGGCTAACGAAAATTTTGGGGCCAACAAGTGCTATTTGGGGCCAAAATCTGAAATTTGGGTCAAAATCTGAAATTTGGCCCCAAAAGGGCCAACCTGGCAACCCTGGTATTGACCGATCCTGTCCCTTGTATGTGGTTTTCATAGACATGACCAAAGCCGTTTATACGGTAAATCGCTCCGGCTACCCTGAAACGCTACTTTCCGTTCTTGTAGCAGTCCACCAGAACATAAAGATGACAATCCAGTTTGCCGGCTCCATGTCTACAACTCACATTTGCAGAAAGTAAAACCGGGCTGTGTCCTAGCCCCGACGCTGTTCGGCATCATTTTTTAAGCTTTTCTCACCCATGCTTTTCCAGAAGAGGACGGAGTCATGATCCACATTTGTAGCAGGGGCAGGTTGTTCAACCTATCCCGGCTGCGTGCTAAAACCAAGACCAGACGCGTACTGATTCGTGAACTGCTATACGCCGATGACGCTGCTCTAGTTGCTTTCCGAGCCGCACTTGCAATACCTACGCGATCACTTCGCCGAGGCCTGCACTGACTTCAGCATGACCATCAGCTTGAAGAAAACTGTCTTATTAATGTCAATCGGTACATTCAATCCACCACGCATTCTCATCAACGGCTCACTGCTTACAGTTTGTCGACAAATTCTCTTGTATGGGATCTGCTGTTGTCAACTCTTCCAATAGTGTGGACGACGAACGAATTGGAAAGGCTTTCACCAACTTCAGGCGACTCAGTTCTCGGGTTTGCAACAATCACTACCTCACAATCAAACTTAAGAAGCTGCGCTGCAAGGACGTCATCAAGCCTGATATGGCTGGCTTCCAAGTCTCTCCACATTCCTGGGAAACACCTGCTGCCAGCCACGACAGATGGCGTGCCTCCCTGAATGACGGATATTCATTCTCTGTTACAAACAGCGTAGAAAAAATGGAGAAGCGCGGAGATCATCGTCGTCAACGACGGAATGGGCCATAGGTAGAACCCAAAACTTCCTGCCTGTGTGCATTTTGTAATTCTGTGTCGTGTGGTGAGTAAATGTTTTCATAAGACATGAACCCAGGGGCGTAACGTGGTTAGATGGCGCCCAAGGCAAGAACTTTGGTGCCCCCATGTTCGAACCTGAGGTCTTTCGGAAGCAAATGTACTGTATTGAAGAAAGTGCTTGTGACATTGTTGGAACTTTTCAGCGCTCTTCGCGGTCATTCGGCGGCCCTCGCAATGATTCGGCGCCCCCGTAGTGATTCAGCGCCCGGAGAATTGTGACCCCCTTGCCCCCCTTTGTTACGCCCCTGCATGGACCTCGATTCTTGGAGAAGACTTATAATTATAAGCAAACAAATAACTGCCTAATGCCACGATAACATTGCAACTGCTAAAGTTAGAACTTAATGCGAACTCACCTCTGTGCGTGGCATGACCCATGTGACCCTCTGCAACCAAGCTTGTTGAGAACGGAGTTCTGTTTTTGAAGTTTCTGCGTTTGAGGTTTCAGGGTAAGCCTGGCGAGAATGACACTGTCATAAGTGTCATATGGGTGTGCGTAGGGTTTTGTCAAGGAAAGGGCGGAAGCTGTTTGCCGGAAAAACGTGTCACTTCCCGCATTTAGGGCCTCGGTTATGACTATTATGACTAAGGATTTTCGTGCGAAGACTGAAACATGACGAATGTTCCACGCATTTTTCCGAAAATTACAGCGAAGAGCAAACAAACTGGTCTTCCGTTTCTACGAACCGGAGTATTACTGAAAACTCTCGGCATCACTCCGTTTTTACTTCCACGTGCAATTTCGCAAATGCCGTTACCCTGTCTGCCCTGACTTGTGGCCCTGAAAAACACGTTTCCTTGCCCTGAACATTCACAAGCAGGGCCCTTAATCGTCTAATTCTCACATTTTTCAGGCGCCTGGAGGTGGCACCCTCTCTCCCAAACCCCAGATTGTACGCCCACGAAAGCAGTGACGCTGAGTTTATCGGTAAAGTTGCTGTTTACTTTTTCGCTCATTTATAAGTGAAAAATTTGTTGAAAAAAAGGTAAAAACTACATCAAATTAACGTAAGAGGAAATGTTCGAAAAGATATAAAGTAGCGATTATTTGTTACGATACAGCATAGCAACGAAGAAGCAAACACTGTTACATTGCACTCGCAACTAGTATGCTGAAACAACCTTACAGTTGTCCAGTCGAGGCGCCCAAAATATTTGTTAAAACAAACACAGTATCACAATGCATAAATACATTATAAGCGTCGCTGCTGTAAATCTGAAAAGAAATCAGATTGTACTCACGCATCTGTACAGCGTGAGGCAATTTTAACTTCACAATAGCACATAAAAAGTTGAGTTGCGTCAATACCACCCATACTCGCAAGCCACCCATACTCGCAAGCCTATCTGACTTTTTCCAATTGAAAATTTATGCTAAAAAACAAAAAATAGCATACAGCAATGAACACATTTTAGAAAGCATTCGGTGTACTATATCATCCAGGTGTTTCAAACACAGACTTTGCATTGGGGTGCAAAAACTTGAAGAAGTATCCCGGCGTTTGTCAAGCGTGCTTTCTGAGAAGACTTTGTTGTATTTATGATCTTCCTTCTTTACAAATATGTACTGCATTGGCTTACATAAGCAGGTCCGGTTGGTGTTTTGAACATCCATATTAAAAATAATATTCTCAGTTGAGATGACAGTCCTTCTCGGAACCAGTTCGCAACGTACCTTCTTTCACCTCACAACAGTATCTCCACATCAAGTAATATATAAAAAAAAATTTGTTATTCTCCAAGTAGAAGTTTCAACAAACCAATTGTTTGGACTTAAATCCTGCAGTTTTTAACACTGTTGTGAACGTTAGCAGAGTCAAAAAAAGTTTGACAGAAATGTTTCAATCAACAATTTTGGGCCCCGGCAGCTGAAGCCCTACAAACGGCAAAGGCTGAAAAGCAATACAATACGATCTTATTGAGGAAACATAAAAGAAGCAAAGCAGTAGTGTCAAAAACTTTGTTCAAACACTTTCGTTGGCTATAGTCGACTCCAACATTGCAACAAAGCAGAAAAATACAGCTGAAACCAGTTTAATCGTTGCGAACACCGCACTATAGTGCAAGGCTAGCACACTGAGTGTGTTCTACTCCCCTGTTTTAACGCGTTGCCGGATATTTTTGCAGTTGTGAACTGCTCTGTCTTAGCGTTGAGTGCTGTGTTTTGCTCCAGTCCAGGGTTGCCATATGGTGCTAAATTTGGCAAAAGTTGCCAAAAATCACTGTTTTCCAAAAAATTTGTCAATTTTTTTGGCAGTGTTATTTATTGCCAAAATTTTGCCATTTTTGAAATATCATTTGCCAGTATTGACAAAACAGTCCATTTTGGATTATTTATCAAACGAATACCTAAACTTTAGAGAGAAAATACAACTTAACATCTTCTACAAGTGCACAAAATAATATGTCTGCATATAAGTAGACCTATTGCCTAAAGAATTGCTGTAGCAATTGCAGTGCTACCTTTCATTCACAACGAATCTTAATTCTGTATTTATTTAAAAATTGACTTGCTGCTATTGTGTTTCAGGTCTTGCAATGCTTTGGTTTGTGGCGTTTTAATGTGTCTGTGAATAATGATTAATAATTAAACTGAAATATTAATTCCTGTTTCTAACTAGGCCTACGAGTCAAAAGAAATTATTTCATAGCTAAGAATCAGAGACTATGAATTAAACAGGCAATATATTTTGTCCTGTCTACTGAGTAGGCGTCGTGATTGAAAAAATTGAACGAAATAAACTGAAAAGTATGGAAAAAATATTGAATGTTAAAAATTTGATTGAAAAGTGTGCTTGAATTATTGAAAAATAAAAAATTGAAAAAAATATTAATTGGAAAAAACATTGAAAACCAAAAAAACAATGTTGCGAAAAAATTGCCGTTGTCAAACATTTTTTGCCAAAACCTTGCTATAAATTTGACCAACACTTGCCATATTCTTTGTCAAGCATATGTCAACTCTATTCCGTTCTCCTAACTTGGAGCGCTGATGATTTATGTTAATTACAGTGACACATTGTACAATAACCAGTAAGGAGAATGTGTGTTGAATAATATGCATGTTGTGTTAACAATCTTCGCCAAAACGTTGGTTTGCAAACGTGAATATAACTTCATATTGTGACGCCACAAACAGCGTATACCAGTAACAATGACCACCATGTGCTACTGCTTGATACTAGAATTTGGTAGGGGGATAAAATCAAGCAGTCGCGCTGGTTATCACCAGAACTCTGCACGCTACTGCTGACGACACGCAGCTGCACGCCATCTGGAAATTTCAAAGCGAAGAAAGCAAATCTTTCGAGAAAATTAGCAATATTGACAGCGAAACTATATATTGCGTCATTTCATCGCCCTAGGCCCAAGGCAACAATAAGGTGGTTCTCTTTTTGACGACCTACCGTATCTCTTACAGACCAACGAACCCTGGGAAAAATAATGGGGAAGCTAAACTCTGTCAATTGGGACAAAAATTTTGGTACTTTGTTTTGTGAAATATGAAACTACTTTCCCGCAAGTCAGAAGTTAATCTTCACTTTTCTCATTCTTAGTGTAAAATCATGTGCAATTACAAGTTCGCTATACAGTAAAATCGTGATAAAAAGAAACTCGCGATAGAAACAAGGAAAACCACAAATGGGTTGCAGACTTCAGTCAACAAGGGAAGAAACAATCAGTGTTACTTAAGCACAGCCTAGCTGGTAGGAATCTCACAAGCGCAGAATCCTCTACCCGTAAAGCTTTGGCCATGGCACCCGTAAAATCTCAAATTCCAACCTAAAAGATTTCGTTGCGTGTTGGTTTCAGAGTGAACATAACAGTTGCACGGTGCTGATAACTGCAATCATCGAACGAGGCATACAAACAAGGGGAAACGCTGGTAGGAATGTAATTGACAACCGCTGGGATAATTCACACATCGAGAGAACAGCACGTCAGCTGTAAATCTTAACCATTACAACCAACATAATATTGGAACACTGAGTAGCCTAAGTATACCGCAGGTTGCAGGAACGGTTTCTCATACTCTGTTTCTCGCTGTTACGCAGCCATCCTCTATATTTTTGCAATTCGCAGAATTATTGAACCACGATATGTGATATTTCCAATCGGTTCATAATTGCAATATTGTCTGTTTCTACGTTTTTGTTTTATTACTGGGGTGCAGGCTGTTTATACAACTAATTTTAAGGGCAAAGGCACTTTGAGAAACTCTTGATTGTTTTTTTTTCAGGTTAATTGGCTCATCGTGCCATCACTTGATACCCTCAATCATTTCTACAGTACTCATACTTAGTCGTCGTTACAGAAATCATTTAGAATGCGGTTGGACAGGATGCTATAGCAAAAGATGCTGTGCAATGCCGTCAACATTCAATAGAACAACATGCGCTGGTTTATACAGCATCTGCATACGTAGGACGTGCTTTTCGCAATTTCGCAACCAGATTAGTGCGGCATTATGATCAATACTTTCACAACATGAATCATTGATTTTATGCAAAGCAAGTGACGGTGAACATGGTGAAGTAACACCGTAAGATCGTCTGGCTTGAACGAAGATGCTGAAAAGTTTGGACGGGGAGCTTTAAGGCCTGATATCGCTTTTCTTTAACTATTTATTGCGACCGGTCTTGAAAAGTCAAAGTGTTCAAGGGCCCAATCGATCTTAATTGAATGTAACTGGCATGCGTGCGCAAAGCAGGTTTCAAGCTCGTGTGCCTCAGAGGCCATTAAAAAAGACGAAGAAAAAATTAAGGTTGCCTTGTGGCCAAATTTGCTCGTCTTTGATAGTGTAGTTAAGTCAACTCGAAGCGCAAGATTTTTTTGCTTTAGCCTTACCCAGATCCAGGTGCATTTGTTGGAAATCAGGCAAAAGCTGTGTCTCCGGAGAAACAATCACTTGTAACAAAAATAAATTAGTTTTTTTGGGAGTGCCATATATGATGATAAGCACATTCAAGGTTTATGATAGTGATTACGTTCGGAAAAGGCGAAACAAGAAAACTAACAGAATCTTTTTGAATTTAATGACAAAATCGAATAAAAGTTTAAAAATTGTTCGAAATAAGTTTTTTTTTGTCTTTTCTGAATTTTGAAGTTTGTCTAATTCATTTTCCTATCTAAAGCAAACTTGTTTTCACGTGGAAGAAACTCTAAATTTTAAGCAGTAGCAAATATTAGGTTGAGCATTCTGTTATAGTTTCGTGAGAAACTTGGAAAGCTTGTGCGAGGCTTATTTAAGCAGAAAAAAGGAAACCATTCCGAAAGGTGTTTGCTAAATCTTTCCTTTCACTGATATTTGACATATTGCTGGCAAGAAAACGAAAGTCAAAAGGACTGGATTGGTGAAAAAAACGCCAACGTGGCAATGGCAAATTCCACCTTAACAAATTCTGTAACCGTGAAAGATTTGCTTACAAGCGACCAGCTTTACTTACTTCTGGAGAATGTTACAAGCATAATCTTCGAGGAAGGAGGAAAGCTTTTAAGTCGAGAAATGACAGGTGAGAAATGCCGTCTTGAAGTGGCAACAGTGAGAAATGGATGCGCTTATCAAGTGTGGTATGCAATAGAAATTGTTTGAAGAAGCCGTAGTTAATTCGAAGTCAAATTCTTGTGAAAGACCCAAGAACTTACAAAATGAGCATATTTATATTGCAAAGTTCAAACCCTCCACATTTGTTTAAGTTATTTCACCAGAAGAATTTTCGGGTAGCAATCTGTACGTGATGGCTGCGGGTCAGCAATATTAAAGCTGCCAATCTGTTTCTTTCCTGAAGTAAACTTCTTCGTGGAAGAAACGGGTTAAAATATGACGAGAAGCAATTCTTGTTTTAGTTTTATACGGTTCAAAACTTATAGACTTAAAAATTAATTTCAGTAGGAGCAACACGATTTTTTTTGCACAAAAGAATGTTTTATTCACTTTGTGACAACATTTCGTATGCTGTTTCAGAATAGAAAGATTTTGTATACGTTTCTAGATCAGTCAAATTCGTATAGCTAAGCTTTCTGGCATTCAAATGCATAGTACAAGAGCTCCGGAGATGCTAACAGCGTATGCTTAAAGTAATGTGTTTAACAGCTGTCTGAATGTTAATGTATCATATGCCATATGCGGCATATTCTTTAGTAAACTGTACACGAAACAATGCAACACGTTTTTTTTTTCAGGAAGAGTTCTTACCAGCATCATACTTTACATAGTCTTTTTCGTTCTGGCTCTGGTCGGGAACGTCTTAGTGATTGCAACGTTGACCTGCAATCTAAGGGCCCAGACACCAGCGAATATATTCATGCTTAGTTTGGCCGTCAGCGATTTGCTTGTGGCATTAGTTTGTATGCCTGTGTCAATAACGGGACAAGTTTTGCAACGCTTTGTTTTTGGCCGTGCTATGTGCAAAATAATGTCATATATTATGGGTAAGTTCTTATTTTCTCGATACAAATGATGAAACCCGTGTTTTTGTGTAGTAATTACAGATTACCAGGTATGAAGTGACATGTGCTTAACGGCTGTGCAATATTTTGCTATATAATACCCTGGGGACCAGGGGTCGTTCTCCCCAATTTTTAGCAGAACTAGTGATTTTGTGCTTTGAGAAGCGGCGTCCCAAACAAAAATACTGTTGCTCGCCTCAGTCAAACACTTGGGCCCCCCAAATTTTTTACCTATCCCCAAAAGGTTGGGCTGGCTATGCCACTGTGCAGTGATATTTAATGCCGCTTTGTCAAGTCTGCACTGCTACATGGCAGATTTCCATGTGTCCAATGACACCCCGGTGCAAATCTGATTTGTAGTTTGCTGCTTTCTACCCCTGTTGTTCCACCAGCAATAAATGACTTCAATACCCTGGTTGTTTCATTGGCGCTAAGCGTGTCTGTGATATCACAGATAGGGTGCGATAAAAGGTGCCAAGCAATCATGCAGTATCATTTCAGCTAGGATTCGTACGCTCTCAGTAACTATAACTGAAGGTTAGCTTGCTTTTAGAACATAGTAAGCCATCTAATGTGCGACCCTCATTAAGATAGTGACATAATTTTGTTTGACATAACTGGTCGAGATTATCGGGCACATTTCTATGGTGATACAATTCCTATTGCGGGCAAAACCAACTATATGTGAAATGCAGCCTTTTCGATGGGTTGCCGTTATCAATACAGGTTTGAACTCTGCAACGGAAATCTTGATAGTAACCCGCATTTTTAACAAGCGTTTTCACGAAATCAATACGCAAACCTTACTTGCGTATTTTATACGGCGCCATATACAATTTTCAAAGATGTCTTTCTATTTGAAGTTTGGCATGATGGTAACAGGATGCAGTGCGGCGCGCAAAGCATGAGTCCAACTTAACCGCTTGCGCACTGGACACGACCGGTTTAACGCAAACCTGTACAGAATGGGATTGGCTGAATGATAATTAAAACTGTGTGTGCGGAGACTTCCAATCCCATCCTCTGTCATGCTCTGGTCCCTCCATGCAGCATCACCAACACTACCAAAGAAGATCTGATTGAATACGTTCCCAAATGTTCCTTTTAGACCTTACCGCATAGTCCTGTATACCACCTGTCAGATGTATGTAAACAAAAGAAAAAATTGAAGTAAAATAAAACACGTTAAAAAGCACTAACCTTTCCCAAATTTCGTTACCATTCACAAGTTGAATGGCCAAGAAGACATCCGTGTAGGAGAAAAAAGAAACATGCAAACGTATTGTTTCCATCAAGCGGAAGTTATGCTGACAGCTGCTATTTTAATTACAGCGTGTAAAAGTTACTGTACTTCGTATTGTCCAGCACGTAGTGCACTTCAAGATATAAGAAACCTACAAGCCATACGAAGTTATCTTTAACACCTACCGAATATTTTGAAGGACATTCCAATAAAAAATGAAAATAACTATGCCAATTGCGCTGCACATAAAATTATTCAATTTTATTCTGGCAATGCTGAAAATGCTAAACAATGATTCCACTAAGCTGCATCCAGTGATGGCTCGCAGCGGTGAAGGTGAATCCCGACAGAGCTTCAGCTATGGATAGAATAGTTATATTGAAGAGTAGACTGAGGTCTTCACCCATGCAATGTAATCAGACTGGGTTTGGGGAACCGATAGGCTGGTGGATAATATTTCTCCACGCTGCAGTGACAGTCCCTGCAGCTGAGCCTGACTCCAACAATTGGCCAAGCTTTTTTGCTTTCTTTCCATGTGGTTTCCTGGGGGATGCGGAATGCAGTCTAATGATGAGTGGGCAGCTTAGTAACTGTAATCCTTTCCCGAGCTAGCTTTGGAATTTCTGAAAGCGATCATCTTCTCTTCTACAGGTTCTGCCACACACACACAGTGTCCCATTACTCAAAACAACCTATATCAGTGGTTCTTAACCGGGGGACACGCCTTCCCAGGGGGCGTCAATTAATTTCCAGGAGGGCGCAAGCCCTTACACGCTCTACAACATAGAAAGTTGTTGAACGGGCATGTGTTCCGTCCAACTTAATTATTCAAAGTCAGGGGGCTTGAAACAAAGAACAATTACTTGAGGAAGGCGTGGCAGAAAAAAGTTAAGGTTAAGAACCACTAATTTAGACGCTACTTTGCTGCTAAAATTGTAAAGAGTTTCTTTATTGTGCAGCTATCTAAAACAAGACCTGGTACAGAAAAAGATACATTCTGGGTTAAATGCCAAGCCTTCACCTTGCAAAAGAGCCATTGAACATTCCACTACTTTTTTCAAATGAAAGGAGTAGCTTTCGGCAAAAGCGAGAAATCTGATAATGGATTTGACGCCTTCTTCCGCATTGAAAAGAATTTCTTGGTTGCTGAAAAAAAGCTGTTCTCAGTTGATCTCACGTTTTTAGTGCCACCTGCTCTGCAAAAACACTGTAAGCCGTATTACTTCGAAAGAGTTTTCTGCTTCAGGTCATAATAAAGTTGCATTTGATTTGCGTTCCGGCAGTTACTTTTGCAGATTCCACTGGGAAAAAGTAATCGCCGCAATCGAAAGAAGGAGCTGTTCTTGTTTGAAAAAGTTGTTTCGCAGTTACGGTTGACTTTTTTCAAAGATTTAGCAAGAATAGCTTTTTAAATGGCTAAACATTCTTCTTTTTGACTTCAATTTTTTGTGCATGGGATAATACTTCAAAACTTTTCAAAATCTCTATGAAATACATTATAATATCATCTCCAAGTAGAAATGGTACTGGTTTGATGACATGATCTCACCCAAAACATTTTATGCCTTAATATTAGAAGACGCTGTATATCCATACAAGCTGAGTTTTTGTCAGGAAGGGCAAGCTATTTGTCAACCACCATAAGTTATAGAATGAAACAAAACTGCTGCAGATACTTTGTGAGTTAAGGTTGTCCTTCGTTAAACCATGTGTGGAATCTTGGTTTTGAATTTTAGGACACTTAAAATGTGCTGAATGCGGCTTCGCTTAATGTTCAATACCCATCTAAAAACGCTGCAGAAAATTGCAGTAAGGCTATATGCCGTGAACTGCCTTTTTATTGCTTACGTTCCGTGCATTGTATATATGTGTAATATTAACTTCGGTAAATATCAAGTGACTTACCTTCCAAGAATATTTTTTAAAACATTGTCGTTTCTAGTTAGTGGGCACAATGGTTGCTGGTCTTGGGGGTTCTCACTTCACATAAAAACTTGAGGGGTTCGAGCCTGCTGCAACATGAATTGTTAGGTTTTGCTGTAATACGCTATGAATACAATTTTTGCAAGGTTGCATCGAAAGAATTTGAATCATTCTATAGCTTCCACGTCAGAACACCGATGATTACTCTTGAGTTATCGAAACACTTGAGGTGCAATAATCGCTACTTACTCAACAGCTCCTTTCTGCTGTTTGTTTTAACGCAGCAGTGAGTGGCATTTAAGTTGAAGAAAAGCCAGTAAATTAGTATGAGAGAAATTTTTGAGGAATGGCGCAATTTGATTCCGCGCGATGTGACAGAAACTTCTAACATTGACTAAATCAGTATTTTCCTAAAAAGCAGCTGTCTTCTATTTTTTTGCGTTTAAGGAATATCCGTGTCCGTTTCAACTTTTACAATGCTGTGCATTTCCCTCGAGAGATTTTTCGCTGTGTGCCATCCACTAACATCTCGAGGATGGTTGACGAGAGCACGGGCAAGCAAGGCAAGTATTTACATTTTCGCTGAAAAAGAGCAGCCAAGTCTTCTAAGAATACATTGTCAATTTTTTATCTATGCTGACTAGACAGCTGGCACATATACTGATATGCACTGCAAGATTTTTTTCCTGCACTTTGTGATTATCGACGGGATTTTCGAACAACTCAGTTTTTCGCAATCGCCACGTTTACTTTTAGCGGTCCGGTAAATCTCGAAACATATTTTAGTGAAAAGTTTTCCTGGCCTGATGCCGTTTGTTTTTTATTTGCCTGCTACAGAGAATTTCATTCACGCGGTTTATTTTCAACATATTTTTACCAGCAAACGAAAAAAGGCTTTCGTGGCATACCTTGAAAAGATTCTAATTTCACCAGTATTTAAACAGCGGAGAGCTGTTTTGTACATTTGAGCACATACGCACTTTCTTCGCTTAATACTAATTTAGCTTATGATAACAGTTCTGATGTTCGCTATTAGATAATTATAGATCAATTGCTTTATTACTAAATAGAAATGAGACATTAACGTGCCTGAATTAACAAGTTAACAGTGTTTTCGTCGTAAGCTTTCTACAATAGCGTTATTCTTCTCACAGAGGCCTTGTGCTGTAAAATGTGAAGAGTAAGCAAACCGACAGTAACATCTACACCATTTTCAACAATAGCGCCAGCAGCATTGTAAAAAGCTACCAGTTTTCCTTGTTGTGCTTGTGCTGTGCACAAGTAAACGTTAGGCAATATTTTGATTAGCTTCCAGCGTAAATGTTTCTGATTGCACAATTCTGAAGAATTGTTGTCAATTGGAAAAAGCAACGTAACAGAAAGTAGTTACGCATCAAACCCGCTGATTCAGTGACTGGGAAAGTTAGAGTCCTCTTGTCCGTTTGTGCTGTTACTTTTACTTTTCCTTGTATGGTATATCACTTGTTTCTACCTATCAAAAGCCAACTATTACAGATTGCACTACATTACCACAAATTCATCAAATTAAATTGCGCGACATAAAACAAAATCAAAATACGCTTTTTCTTTCAGTTGGCGATTAACTGTTAATGCGGAATATTCAACAATGGTGCACTTTCCTGCCGACAAAGTGTTGTTACCAAAATGTTGACATTTTGCAGTAGGAAGAATTGACTTGAATTGTCCGTGTGGTCTAAAAAAGTTTACACCCTTTACCGATAGCTGTGTAAGCTGTGTAATTTTCCACTTCGAAAAAGTATTTTTATAATTGAGGAAACATTACTGAAGTTAATATTGCTGTTAACTGATAACTTTTTGCGCAAAAGCTAAAGCTTGATTTCTGTTTAAATTAAATTTATTGTTTTTCTTTTATACCAATGCTATTTTTAGGTAGTGGGAGGCTTATGGATTTTTTGCTGTGTGATCATGACCCCTGCAGCAATCTTTAACGATGTTCAACGTCTCGACAAAGAAGATACTTTCACATACGCTTGTCGCATCAATTTTCCTAGCACTGGCGTCAAGAAAGCATGGTAATTTCCTTATATAGTGAATATACGAAAGATGTGCCTAAAACTTGTAAAGAACGTATAGGATGGTTCCACAAACAATGACAGCAACAGTTTTATTGACATCGTACACTGCATGTTTGAAGACGCTGAGTAAAATAACCTTCACCATATCTTCGTAGTCATGTCAGGTCCGCTTTCAGAGGTTCTAACTTATTTGCGTCAGTCAACCGCGTTTGTATTTGTCTTGTTCGTGCTTTTTAAACAAAAATACTAAATATAACAGCAGAGTCACCTAACAGGAAAGCTAAAATATAAAACAAAGTTTTACTCAGCTGTTGATTTAAAACAACGCCGACGTTAAGAAACGCAAATATACATAAGTTATATTTAAAACTGCCACCCAGAAAAAATTTGCAAAACATGCAACTGAAGTGAACAATTGAACCAGGACCAATTCATAAACTGGTCTAAGACATAAATATTTGTGTTTGAGGACTATTTTCAAAAAATCATTTCACGGAATCGTTTTTTTATAAACAGCTTACCTATTGTTAGTATTAACCCTGCTCAGGTAACCTCTAAACACAAACACTTTTGTTGTCCTTGCCCAAAATGGGCAGATTTTGTTTATTCGTTCATACTGGACTAACTGACAGGTTTAGACCAGAGGTGTACGGAGTCTGAGATTTTTGACTCCGATCCTGCTTCGGCTGAATATACTCCGACACATTTTAAAGTTTTGGACTCCGACTCCTGCTCAAACTCCAAAGTGAATTATCTAAACTTTTGGCA
>JGI24022J15233_10003317_pt1 | contig 15895 bp, 11 predicted proteins | sample Ectturendosymbi2_FD_15233 | JGI IMG/M metagenome (IMG submission 15233)
CTTGAGCAGCGCCAAGGAAATCCAGGGAGAGAGAGATGGTAGAGCCAGTGGACGACTGCAAGTGTCAGGGCTAAGTTCAAAAACTTTTAAAATATGCGAATTAAATTCAATCCTGCACTGCTCCGACCTCAAAATTTACTAAAAATGTGGCAGAGTATTAATGGNTTGATTGATCAAAGGACACAAAGGGATTAGAAGTGTTCTGCTAAGTTTAGGCAATGTGGTGCACTCGGATAATGATGAAGAGAGTTTGTANGCCTGTTGCTGCACACNGAAGGTAGCTGTCAATAAAGGGTGTCACAAATGCAGTGTCTTGGCTGTCACAGTCCACAGATATCTTCACGAAGTTCAGTTAAGCTAATTTGCAATTGCAGGGGAATGGTGTCAATGTCATTAAAGCCAAATCAGCAATCTTCACCTTCTTGTCCAAGTTTAATGCTGTTCAAACGAAATCGAGCCCTTCATGAACTCTAACAGTTTCCAAATCATTAACTCTAACAGTTTCCGACTGCTAAATGAGTGAATTTACTAAATTAAGTGTTTTAGTGAAATGCATCTTTGCGCTCATTCTTGTTTTAGTCATTTTCATACATCCTAAATATAGAATACGAAAAAATTGTGTTGATACGTGTGCTAGGCATGGTAGGGGGGCGATGGAAATTTGTTTGTAAGAAAAGGGGGCGCTAGCTAAAAAAAGATTGGGAAACACTGGTTTAACAGAATCAACAACATTGGTACCTGCTGTGAAGGCTGAAAATGTATCCAAAAAATTTGTTTTCAAATCAAACCTTTGCATTCGCGCAAAGCACTTGCATGCAATCTCTGTAAACAAAACGCTTCTTCAAGAATCACACAATGTGGTAGCCAGTTGCTATCAACTCTCTGTAACTGCTGTAAAGCTTTAAGAAACACACATCTAAAGAGCTATTCAAGCTCACCCCATGGATGTTTCACTGTAATTCTGAATTCATACCGTCGATGAAGGCTACTGACCAGCAGTTCTGTTGTCTTTAGAATGCCGATGCGTATTAAGCTGTGCTGGTGAAAGCTTGCTTTTCACAAAAATAAGCACAAAGGAGTAAAAGGGAACAACGTATCAAGCATTTTTAATTGTAATGAAAAATTTCGTCTGCTCAAAGACATTTTTGTATGCTACACTGCCTGACAATCCGATTCCCTGAAGTTGTGGAACCCTGGTCTGTGGGAACCGAAACACTTTCCATGTTTTTGTACGCTTGCCGCACAACATCAATCGAGTGTTGTGACAGACAGCGGTTTTAATCAATATTTTTTGCTTTTGATGTGAAATCAACTGTCATGTTGCGTTAAGAGTTTTTTGCTCTGTTTAAATCTCGGTCTGTTGACGTCATGGCTTGGAAAAATTCATTACAAACTTTGTTCGACCTGTTGTGACACCCACGGTCAAAAAACAGTGATGTGTTGTCCGAATGTTTTGACAAAACAGTGGCTCCATAATCTCAGAATGTCACCTTGCTGACAGCAGACTGAAGCTATTTGTCTTTTACGAACACATTTTCTTAAAGTAGCCATGATACCTTTACGACTGCACCACTGGAAACATTCTCTTCTTCATAGTTATTTAAAAACAACTTTGACAGTTTGTTCACGTTTGTAAACGGGCTTCCGTACTTGGTCAGTTCTTAGAAAATGGTTTTTAGTCAAGCTTCTAATCTTCATTCGCGAATTGCTCGCATATTTGGAAGAATGTTGCTTTTTTCTTGGCACGCTTTTCACGTCCTTTGTCTTCGTCGTTGCGACGGCGCATGTCTACTAGGATTATGCTAAGTGACATCACAATCCGTCTTTGGTGCGGGCAGAGAGGAAACGTTCACTTCTTGGGCGTTTCTAAATAGAGAGCTTGTTCTACTTTTTGTTACTTCCTTCAACGTGTGAGGTCGATGACGTCACACTCGGCAATTAACAAAACGCCGTTTCACATCCGTCGCAGTATTTTCGCAAACCGGTTGCCGGCAAACCGTGATTGAAAGAACTTTTAATATGAAATGCAGTCAATATCTGTCGTCGCCTCCCAAAAAATGTAATTGATTGAAGTCAGCAGAGCAGGTGGCAAGCCCTGCTTTTGAATGAGTGGCGCTATTGCTACAAGTGGCCTACATCTGCACTTGTTTCTTCTCATGCTGGTTACCTGCTCATTTGTAGGCTACTTTGCGTGTTGGGCGCTTTGTTATTTCAAGACTGTGCTCAGTGCACTACAAAAACCTCTCGAAACTTACTTTGATTGAATGAAGTTAAAAACTCGATTTCTTTTATCATTGAATGCGTTAATGACGCTGCCTTTTGCCGGTCAATCAAAAGCACAACGTCATCCGGCTAAGTGCGAAGCAAAGCTTCGATTTCCGCAACATGCCCTCCAAGCACAAATAAGTCCTTGAAAAGTTAGAGCAATAGCTCCTTAAAAAACTATCTTTAAAGCAGATAACTTGATCCTCCATTTCCTTTTCATTTTTTATATGTTCACTTCACCTTGGCACTCCCGCTTCCCAAAATGGACTGTGTGAGCATCATAGTTTCGGTAGCATTACACATGAAATTCTTCCTACGTTTTTTTTTTTAAAAACTGGATTTTTGGAGAAATTACTACTAACTAAAAACCACGAAAACCGAGATAAATATAATGCTGCAATTAAAAATGTCAAAGCTAATCAAATACAAGATCGCAAACAAAAACCACCTGCAAGCTTATCGTTACAATTATCATTTTCACTGGCACTAACATTGTCAATTGCGCTGGTACGAAAAACTAGCATCTGAATTTTGTGTCATCACGGTCATAATGTTTCTTGAACAGAATGCAAGAATAAGGAATCATTCCATCGTTTCAGTATTTGATTTAAGATACTGTCACCGACTTTAACCAGCGACCTGATTGAGGCCGTTATTGCCACGCGCCAGATACGCTCTCGCAGAATTCCAGACTATTTTTTTCGACTTGAAAGCAAGCAAGCTTCATTGCCCATCGCGCCACGCTGTCCTCATTTACGTGACCTCATCCCCCTATGCTGCGGAAGCGGCATAGTTTGATTGATCGCGCACGGCTAGCCCGCATCAAAGCAACTGGCCTCAGTCTTTTTCCGCGACTAAGTCGACCAACAGCACGTAAGCAGATAGTGCAATTAAATACCCACTTGTCAAAAACCGAGGCATAACAACCAAGACAGCAGCACCCTCCTTTCGTTTACTTGCCGATGACATCGGTAGCTTATCGAGGCTTATCAGGGGCTCTCAACAAACTCTTGCAACTGTCGGTTTTGATCGGAGGCGAACGGCTTACCTACTTCGGTTTGTCAGCGGTACTGTCAGCAGCATATCGATCAGAAAGCAAGTAGTAACCCATACTCTTATCGCTGCTGGCGTGGTTTCAAGTTATGACAATGTTTGCAGTCTCCTTGGTCTGGTTCGCACTAAAAAGAAACCGAAAAGATTGATTTTCCCCATGGCGTGCATCTTGGTTAATCGAGCCTACAACCAGTTTCTAGTTAGAAATCGATTGTGAAGTTCTTTAGGCTTAGAACTATGATTTCACAATCTGTATGTATTACCAATGACGTTAGTATCTGAGCAGTAACAAGAGGGCACCGTGACTGCTTTCAGATTTGCTTCCTTAACAACTTCCGAGCTCTTGCATTCTCCTCAATACGTTTCAATTATGCCATCTGTCAAGACGTTTACAAAGTGTCAGCGCATTCATTCAAAACTAGAAAACGTTGAGATTTTACCATATTTAACGTTGCCTATGTCATAAACCCTTCCACTTTCATGTTACTTTCCCTATTGAAACTTGCCAACTCCATATCTTTTATGAAATTACATGTTGATTGACAAAACGTTTTATTTGCTTAGAGCTTGCCTCAGCAAAACAACCCTGATCCTAGAGCATAAGTGCCTACAGTGTAAAGTTGACGTTTTTAATNGAGTACTCGCAGCTGCAGAGCTGAGCAGAAATTGATGTTTGGTTGTCAAATGAAAACCTTAATTTCGATATGTTTAACCTCTGAAAATTTTGAATACAGTTTTGTCTGATATAATAAAAAAATTGTTTTGTAGAATACGATATAACATAAAAAATATACTGGAAATGGTAATCATTAACTTTGATACGTTTTTCCTCAGGGAAAACTCCGTTTCTGCGAGTAACGGCTCCAATGAAAGATCAAAACGCGATATCTGGAGACAAGATCCAATTTAGGTGCAAGGTGGAAGGCTGGCCCAACCGAAATCTCACCTACACTTGGTAAGTGGCGTGAGTTTCAGCTATTTTTCTGACGGAGAATTAGTTTGAATAAAAGTTAGATAAAGGGTTTTGTCTCATGCACGCTTCCTATTTGAATGTTTTGAACCTAAAAGAGGGTTTTGTCTCATGCACGCTTCCTATCACCGATGTTTTTCACCTTGGTTTTATTGCAAACGATGTCAGTTTGCGAAAAGGCAGTGCCAAATGTACTGCAACAAGGCTTCGTACAGTCAGCTGGGCAAAGGATGAAGGCATGAAAGGAACCTTTCCACAACAGTGCGGCGCAGGCAGTGACCAGTAACTGAGCTTCCAAGAAGCTTTCCGCCTCCTTCCAATGCAACACAGCTGTGCGATAAGCGATTGTTTAGAAATTTAGTTTAATTTGATCCGCGCTAAGAGCCCGCTTACGAGACCGCTAGCAAACGTAATTCGTCGCTTAAGAAAGATTATCCAGTTTTTGCAATAATTTTAATGCGATTTTACTTGAAAGGAAATGCTCAGTAGCCCACGCTCCCAATAAAAAGTATGATTGATGTGATTGGTGTCCTGGCTTGCAATCTGACAGGGAAGGACTGTCAGTTTGACTGCATAATCCAAATATCGGCAGGCATACTGGTCGTTTGCTTTGGATTATGCATTAATAACGGAAGTAGCTAGGAATTCGCTTCTCCCAACCTCATGGCGCACTCGCAGGCTATAGGTAAGGATCTGTATATTTTTCAACATATAATCCTGGCATTAGAAGGGACGGTGATGTGTTTCGACGATGATGGCGTTTTGTGGTTGTACAGTTCTTTTCAAACGAGCTTAGGCGCGATGAGGACGTAATAACACAGTTGAAATATGCGTTGACGCAGTTATGGTTTGCTGGTATCACAGGTAAGTACAACAGCGGTCAGTTAAACTTTTCCTCGCCACCTGATTTATTTTGACTCTTTTCAGTTAATCTGTGTTTTGCTGAAACAAACCACTGAGCGGCCACCGTCCGTCTGTTAACTTCCAAGCAGGATTAAGCTTACCCTCGCATAAACAAGCTTGGCTTAAATCTGCTTTGGGATGGTCTTAGCAAACCTGCGAACAATAGCTTTCGGTTTGTATTGCAATTTCCAGGTTCCCTGCGGAGTCGATGACTTGACGCGCAGTGTTCCCCGAAAGATTTTACACCTTTGTCAGTTATTCCCTGTTGCCAAGAACCACCACAATCTTCACACCGAGAGCAATTTTCATTCTCTTTATCGCAGTTGTGTTTCCAGTGGCCAAAATTAATAACCTGAAGAAGAAACGCAAGACCCAGTTAAGTCTTCCATTTTGGCAAAAAGCCGGAAGCAGTTCAATGTTTAAAAAACGACTCTCAACCTACAGCATCCCGCATTCATTTTAAAGTACCACCAGCGTTTGCGGCACACCATCTTTGGTGTGGCACGTACACAAACTTCTGATGTATTTACACGTAAACAGTTGCAGTGCATTCAATGCTATTTTTTTTCGGCAGGGGTGTTGTTTCAGCAACAAATAAAGCAAGTCTCTGCGTTTTCTAAATGAAGCGTGAGTGCCTAACATGCCGCTTTATCTGTTTGCAAAACGCTCGTCTGGCGAAAAAAAACAAGAATTCTCGTGTGGATAAGCAACTCGGCTGCTGGTTTGAAAACACTTGGCAAATCGAGCGTCTGACACGCTTCGGGCACAAATGAAATTGGAGAGAAGAAAAACCAGCACTGGTGTTTTGCAAAGCGTTCTGAATTACGACAAGAGGTTACGCACATGCCGAGCAGGCTATATGCTCCTAGAGCAGGATTTCTTGTGTCTGCGCTTGGTTGTAGGCCNACAAGGAACCACTTTAGAAACTTGTTTTATGACTTTGATTAGATGTCATAAAGCAGCAGAGAGTTGCTTGACGAACAANCCAATTTTAAGACGTGTCTCACCACAATTCGAAATTACATTACACCCGCATTGAAATGGAATGCTTATTCAACGATATAACAATATATTGGGCTGAAGATTCAATTAATCCTTCATAAAGCAACAAACAATCCGAGTTTCTTCCGAGCGAAAGAATCTATAAAGATTGACGACAGTCTTAAAGATTTTGGATCTTGACCGAAATTACTTGCAATGACTTCTTTTGAAAACAACAGAGTTATTTTAGGCCATTCATGAATTGCATGTTTGGAGGCAATTTAAAGTAACATGTCTACATCTGCACACATGATGTCTTCCACTCATCTTTGAAAATAGCTTACGCTTCTTGCATTTTCGGCGTGCTTGTGACGGAATAAAACAAACTTTCTTGAGCAGTGAATGCATCACGGGCCGGGTTCTTTTCTGTACGTCCCGTTATACTGAAAGCGAAGACTTGGGATGCGGCATGTCGGTTGCCAGTCACAGGGGAAGCAAAATCCGTAGTTGCTTGCTAGCTTTGCCCGCCGAAACCGGCGTAATACGGTACGTGGACGTCGGAGACGTCGTCCACCAGCTGATGCGGGCAACGGTAATTGGCGCCTTTTGGTGACGTTGGCGGTTACTTGAGGTCAGTTGTACCAAGCTCAGTACGGATTAGGTTCAGAGGAAAGTCAAACAACATATCAGCACTGTTTGAAATTGAGTCCTCAAATGGATTACCGCAAAGCCTTTGCCATGCAGCTAAGAGTACTTGCCGTGAGAAGACAAACTGAACAGTTTTGATGTTTGGAATTTCACATCTCAGCTAACATTTTTTCCTAATGACTGTGCAGCCTGTCTGCTGCCGTGTAAAGTTGCTGCTTTGTCTTTCCTTTCGACTACAATGGCGTTCATTTTTCTGATTGCAAATCCTCAACAATAGGTCGTACCAACCTTCGCGGTCGGGTTGTCCTGTTACAGAGCATGTTTTGGTAATTGTTGCAAAGGCAACAAAGCCGCGAAATATTATTGTGAGTTTATCACCAGCTGGGGCGCTTCGAGCGAGGGGCCTGCATCAGTTTTTCATGCTCTATTGTTTGCGACTTCGGTTCCGCTTTCTTTCCACGGTCTCTGTGTTTGTCATCCGCGCTGTACGTGCTTGGAGTCGAAAATCAAGCTGCACGCAGTTTGGTAGTGCTGGGAGCGGTAACGTGGTCTTCAGCGCAAAAGTGCATGTCTATGGTTTGGCGTGCTGACTACAAGTTTCTAAATCCATGCAGCAGTTGCAGTAACGAGATTTTGGTCGAATTCACCGGTATACACATTGAGACTTTTCTTACCCAGTGGGAAATCAACGATTGTTTCCCAAGAAGTGGGCTATTTCTTCGGTGGTCAAAGAGGATGCAGGGATTTTTACAAGAGCGGAGGCGACTTTGAGTGACCTTACTGCACCGTTCTTAACTTGCTACTTGTTTGGCAAAACTATTTACCGAACTGCTCGAAATAGCCAATGTGAAAACTTTTGCAATAGTAAACGCATGTTCAGACATCATGCTCTCGCGAACGTCAAACGGAAAGTTTTAAAATAGGGAAAAATAAATACTGATCTTTCTGATTTTTAAAACTTTAAACAGTGACCTAGCGGCCCGCTGCCTTTGAACTAGGGAACGTGACTAATGCCACTGTGACCTTAGCATTCATAGCAAAGGAGAAGTTTGCATCCATTCCGATATCCATATGTATCATCGCTGGCGCCACCCATGCTCCCAAAGTTACGCTTCCACCTGTTAGTGCATGTCATGTAAAGACGTATAACCGAATAACCTTACTTTTGCTGTGCATGGATTTTACATCCGTATACGCCACGTACTTCAGTTACCAGTTCACGATTCGAAGTGCTGAACTCATGAGATCTGAGAAGTACGCAACAGTGAAATCCAGGGCGAGGCTGGAACAAAAAAATTAATGGTCGGGCGGAGCATATTTAGGGAAAATCACACGGCATTGCAACACGTGACGAAACAAACAAACAAACAATGCATAATTCATATCTCAGGTTCGCATCGCTAGAAATCTTGTACGTCAGCCTTTCGCTGCTGGTAATAACAGATGGCTTTTTTTGTTCCTGTTCCTCCAACAATTGCCTTATGCTCTGCCTTCAGGTACAAAGATGACCTCGTGCTCGACCCGATGTACGACCACCGCTTGTCAATCACCAGCAGGAGTTGGGGATCACGGCTCCGAATGATCGACGTGTATACATTGGACTCCGGCCGTTATCGATGCGAGGCATCGAACGGGTGGCGACGAGTGGAAACAGTAGCAACTCTCACGGTTTCTTTTAGTGAGTACCGACTTCTTTTTTCCAGTGTTTCAGCACTTGTTGCAACCATGTGGGTCGAAAGGATTTTTTCCAGGGGGGGAAAAAGTGGATTTTTCCAGGAGGTGGCCAAAAGGATTTTTCAAGGGGTCCAACGGTGGTGTAATTTCATTTATTTCATTTCACTAACTCGAAACTAAGAGAAAAACAAAATTCTAATGAAATTTAATAGAAAAATATCAAATTTCAAGATCCAGGAGGAAAAGGACCCCCTCCCCTTCTCCGACGAACATGACTGCAACATATCATATGTCGCAGTTCTACCTTGAAACACTTTTCCTGTAAAGTAAAATCCAAATACTGAATTTGATTCAAACTAGTCGAGTACATTTAAATGCAATTTGACTTATTATTGCATTGTAGGCTGCCCCAGATATAGCGCAGTCCTTTCGGCACTCATTCGGTAAAAACTTTCGCAATCTTGAGTTTGAAATTTTCGCTTCCAGCACATTGTTTCCTGGGTTCAGGACGTGCCTGGTCTTGGTATGCACACACCCAATTTCAAAAATAGAGATGCTGCCCCGCTCAAATCGATTTTCGCGATACGTACATTCGTCCAGCCGATTCGGAAAAGGTCAGAACTGCCAATCTGCGCAGCATGAGCTGAGAAGCTCACTTGACGAATGCCGATCTCAAGCAGCAGATAAACTGCAATGCTTGTTTTTCGGTGACCTGACACGCAGTGCAGTGGTTCAGGGTCAAGTCGCGAGGACTGAGAATTTTTGCAAGGCGACCTTGGGAATAAGGGCGGTGGTTTTGCTAAAGACGCAAATAGGAGGAACTGCTCGAAAGTTTTGTTTACAGTACACAATACGTTTACGCAAACACAATAGCCAAACTTAGGCGAGATGTTGTTTAAAACAGACCAAATGAATCATTACAACATAATTGTAGAAGTGTTGTTATTATACAGGGTTCAATTTTTCTAGTCAGCCTCAAGCAAATGCAATGGAAATCTTCATTTGATTTGCTCGAATGATGCCACTTACTTAAAACTCTTGAATGCTGCAAAAGACCAAAGGTTTTGTTGGTTACATTATTGCCTCTCGCTGCAACCTGATCCTTCTAATGATGAAGCTTAAGACTAAATAAGCCTATTTGTATCTATGAAAGGTCGCCGGCATAGTCCATAATTGGGCGATCTCCTTATAGTAGAAATTTAATCTTCTATAAACTTCCATTTATGGCCACGAACTTATTGCAGTTCCAGTACGCTGCGGTTTTGCAGCAATGCAGCGGCAAATTGTCCAAAATGCTCCCTGTTGACAGCATTCTGCCATGGCTTAGCTCGGTAAAGAATTTTCGAACATCGGTCAGCAAACACAGCAACTTGTCCCATCAAATGGCAATCACGAGAGACAGGGGACCTGTATCTTGTCAAATCGTATGTAGCAACTTGCAAATTTGCGAACGTACTACTGGACGTTACGTCTCTAGCGATTTGCAGAAATTTGTGCAGAGTGATACTAGTTACTTCCGGCTTAGTTTGCTGTGTTATCGTCGACACAGCAAATAGTATGTAATTCTTGTTGTTAATAAACCACGTAATGCGAGACCACTCACGCTTGACGAAAGCAAGGCCTTAAAATACCTTTTCAAAAAGTAAAATACCTTTTCAAGAAGGCTAGTCACACAACTGCTGCATTGGATATATTCGCTTCTCTCTGCGCAAAGGTCGTATATCTTCAATAGCTTGAAACTTGTCAGCACTGAAATTCTTTCATGTGTGGACTCTGCTGTGTGCAATCGTGTCAGCGGTGAAGCTGCACGACTGACCAGCAAACGGTCGGCTTATTGCACAGGTCTGAATAATTTGCAATCAGATGCTATCACTACCAAGCTGCAACTTCAATGCTCAAAGAGCTTGAATTGAGCAGTCATTCCCAAGAACGCTGTTTCTCAGTCCGCACAAAACGGTACACAACAACATCGTCACTATTGCCAGCGAATGCAAATATCTGCGCCAAGTCGCGTCATAACCTTTGCAGCAATTATGGCGGCAAGCTACGCCTTCAATTCTTGTACGATAATAATAATAATCTTTATTACACGTTTGGCATTTCCTGCGCTCAAGGCCGTAAAAGCCGCGAGCAGTGACCGGCACAACAGCTCCCATTTCCCGTGGCCGTACCCGACGGCGTCCTGGCCACAAGCAGTTAATCTTGAAATCTCAGTGATACGACAAATCCTTTGGCGTCGACGCACACCACTCGGCAAGGCGTACGAAATTCAAAATACTGTTACGGCTCTAATACATTAAGCGCCGGGCTGGTTCGTTTTCTTTTCGCAGTCCGTATTTCGCTGTTTTCGCAGTGTTGTTTGTGCGGATTTGTTCTACTCGTATTTTTGTGAGTACCTGATCAACTGGGACGGTGCGGCAATAACGCGCGTGGGAATAAATTTTTTTTGCATTTCTCCATTCCTGACAAAACGGCTGTCCCTTAAAATCTTCGCAATAAACGTATGCAGTCACTGTAAAGTTTTGCCTTGAGCTTGACCTGCAACATTCCACAATCGACGCAGCTGGAACAGTTTTATTTGCATTCGCAGAGACGCCTCCGCCTTTGAAAGATAATGAGAAGCCGACTTTGTAAGTATTGCAACCCGAGTGTTGTCTGCTGTTTTTAAGGAATCGGTTTTTCGCGTAGCTTCCGCCCTGTGCTGAAAGAAATGAAATTAGCACCTGGTTATTTACGTGGAAGCTTTTGTCTGCCAAGCACGTGGCGAGAGCAAGAACCGCAATGCTGCAAAAAACTTAAAACAGCTTTCATAAACTTCGTGACTTATCTGACAGGTGAATCAGCGATGTGTCGCAGAAAATGAATGTCTCATCGTTGTTGTAATTTGACCGTTTTTGCGCAGCGGTGCTTTCAATAAGAAATTATTGACGTGTGTGTTTTTGTTTGAAGATTGAGATTTTATAAATTTGCGACTGACTTTGTTTCAGAAAAATGCCGACTGGGCACTGCGAGAAATACAGCGGGTTTGTTTGCGCCAAATATTTTCGGGGAATGAGCGTTTTCGTCGATCCCTTCCAGTACCAGAGCGAAATGAACAACCAGATCAAGATGGCACTGAGCAAAATTTGTGAGTATGACAACGGAATTGTCTCGTTCAGTGTTGCACTAATTGATTTCATTCAAACAATAGGATTACAAAATATTGAAACCCACAGAAAAATATTATGTAAATTATTTGACGTGCGCAATTGCTTAAGCTTTCAGAACTTACCGCGCATTACAATAATGAACGTGGAATGAACGTTTAGCAAAACAAGGCCGGGAGTTAGTTTTGCAAAGCCGATAAAAAGCAAAAAAGAAGCAAAACAGTAATTTTTCCTCCGCAGCTTCATGTCAGGACGCTGCAAGTTTCTTGAGCTTCGGAACTCCTGCACTGTGTTGTGTTGATTCGTATGTCTGCTTGAAACCGCAAACAACAAACCCGACACAGTCTGATATAATGCATGTGCGTTACAGCAAATCCATCAAAGTTTTCCCAGCGGTGTCAGCGGTTTCTTCTGCCAGCCTTTTGTCATTTCGTATTCCCACAATGCAATGCGTCCAGCGACGGCCAGAAAGCCTCCCCTGGCGCACGACTATGTCGGGAAGATTGTGAGCTCTTGAAAAGCGACACCTGCCGGAACGAATACCTGCGGAAAGACAACGACGTCTTTATCAAAGTAAGCATCGACTCTGTCGTTTTCCTGTCAAATTCGCCATGGTTTAGGACTTCTCGTTGATTTTATTTGATACAGAAAAGACGGTATTCTCTGCAGGTGTCATTGGGAAAATTATCTGCAAACACTGTGACATCCAACCTTATGTTTCTTGATTTTAAAACTTTTTATAAAAACAGTAGTTTTTTAAGTAACGTTTCTGTTTCAAAAAACTTTTTAACTTGCACCTCATCCCAGTGGCACATCCAGCCCAAAATTTTGGGGGTTCCAAATCGTTTGACTTTAAGCGAAACAACAGCATTTTGTTTGGGACACCTCCTCTCAAAACACCAAATAACAAGACATGCTAACAATTTTGGGGGCATGACCCGCTTGCCCCCTTCTGGCTACGCCAACGCCTCATCTAAGAAAGTTTTTTTTTCGTTTTTTTTGCAGGAGCTCTTCAACACCGCCGACTGCTCCAAACTGCCGTCAGTGACCGAAAACCAGTGCGTCAGGATCGGGATTCCGGACCCCGAAAGCAGGGAGCAACGTTACCATGGGAACGGCGTAAATTACCGAGGAACAATCAGCGTGGCCGAGTCAGGAAGAACGTGCCAGGCGTGGCCGAAGCGCATGGCGAAAAAGGCGAGTACCTACCCGTCAGTGACAGCGACTCGCTTATTGTTTCGTCAGGGCTACGCGCCTTTGTCCCAAACCAGCCGCAGAGTACGTCATCGCAACCATAAGCTGGTGCTGTTGCTGAGCAATGACAAAAGACCAGTTGCACCAGTTGCCATCGCATACTTGCAATGTTCATCGCGTCCAAATATTTGTTTGATTAAGACAAGNTGTGCACAGTTTTTACGCTGCACTACGTTCNTCGACCTCANGCAAAAAAATAACTTTTGTATATGGATGACATCACCATGAAATTGTGGCTGCATGCTGGGGGTCACGAGGCGAGTACTTTACCTGTTGCATTGTATTTTTGCGCAGCATCCCGAACTCCTTGGTGGACACAACTTCTGTCGAAACCCGGACGGCGAGTCGAGTAGGCCGTGGTGTTTCACCGATGCTTCTTTCAGCAAGAAAGAGCATTGCAAAATAGAACAGTGCGGTGAGTTTTAAAGCACATGAACTTTGTATAAGGTGTAGCTGCGTGCTTTCGTTTCAGAAAACACAAATGAGCCATTAAGCAGTCGTACAGACCAATCTACAGCTGAGCATATTTTATCGTTTGCCAATTAATGACTGATGCAACAATTCAATGACCGAGCGCTTGTAACACAAACGAAAATAACCGAGCTTCCTTAGGTTTCCTACAATAACCGAGTTTACTTAAATCTAAAATAACCGAGTTTCCTAAAATAACCGAGTTTACTTAAATCTGATTCGTGTTCGGGTGCAATGCAGACGACGGAAACGAGGTCAATTTCCTTTACATCGCGATTCCCTGCGCCTGTGTCGTCTTCCTTTTCATCGGCATCAGCATTCTCTGCTGTGCCTTTCGTCGTAGAAGAACGCGGGTACAGAAAGCCTGCCATCAACCGTCGAATGGCAAAGCCAAAGTTATTTTGCTTCAGAAAGCCGTAAGTGACATCCGATGTATTGGTGGGGATGTGCTTATGTGCTTGTGGTTTATTCCGGTGTATTTCTACGGGGGAATGAAACGACTTATACCTTTCAGCATCAGGCCACAAGAAGGGAGACGCAGTCTAACCTAATGGCAAAGTCTTGTACTCAACATTTTGCGATCAGATTCGACTGCTTCACCCTTGTACTGTCTTGATGCTGACATGAACAGTAGATATGTGGAGCCAGAATCATCGCAAAGTTATGAAAGCAGTGCGTGACAGGCTGATTCCTCCAAAACTCAACGCAGCCAAACCTGGAGATTTACACCTTTTAATCTATTTGTCAAGTACCGCGTCTTATTCATTGCGGAGAAGATAAACTGCAAACACTGTTGTCTTCACGAGTGGTGGTTTCGTTGCTGAAACCGTCAAAAAGCATGAAAGAGCAATGTTGAACTGGCAGCAATGTTTCCTTCGCAGCAATGGGGTCAGTTGCACGACTTGCATTTCACCGGCGTAAGCTTTTTAGCAGAAAACCGAGTTGAAAAGAACAAAATATATTTGTCCATTCTCCACAGGGGAGGCAAACCTTTGATGCGCATGCCTCACGATGAGGGCGCAAGAATGAGAAAATGCGCACCGCGACAAAATTCGCTTCAGACCGTTTTTAGAGAGTCGATTTTAATTTTAGAGAGTCGATTTAAATAAATCCTTTGCTGCTATCCCTTTAGGTCACCAAATGCAGTCCATCTGCAAATAAACTGCATTGTTTGCAAGCTTTCCCAATCAATAATGCGTTGAAAACTCGTGTGTTTGCAGAACGACATTCCGCGGATGCAAAGGTCGTGCGTTCGACTCATGGACGAAGTCGGAAACTGGGAGGGCGGCAAAACGTTCAACGGGGAAATCGTCGGTGATCCGCGCTTCGAAGACGGATATCCGGTGAGTAAACACAGAGTATTAACCTCTCCGCAAGATCGATATGTGCAAAGCTGGAAGTTATCTTATCTCCCTTTCAAAATATTGCTTGCTTTTCAAAACGCCTTTAGGCCGCTTTCCTGCGTAAGCAGTCACAGAGCACGAGTGTTCAACATCTGCAAAGACATAAACTAATCCCCAGTCTTTAACTTGGTATGTGCCCCAGCCGAGAAATCTTCTCCGACTGAGGAGTCAAAATGTTTGTAATCCGCCACATGCTTGACGCAAGAGCAAGGTCAAGATCTCTGTTATACAGGTTCTGTGCTCCGGTGCCGGCTGCCAACCAAACAATCCTTATCTAATTATGAACAGCAATGACTCAATAGAGTTCTTTTTTACTCCCGCCACGAAGCTTCCGCCTGGGTCAAAAATGTTTTGAAGACCATTACAGCTTTAAACGAGCGTAATTGCTTGATAGACGTTTCCAACTCGCGGGCCTGAATGTTTTCTTCTCGTATAAGGCCGCGATGCTGCAATCGTTCGCGCTAAATGATTAAAACATTTAAACACAAGCGAGCCAATTAAAACCGAGCTGACGAAAATCAAGCCGGATGAAGTCAGGAACTCGGTTCAAAATAAAAATAAAGCGGCCAGAATCAGGCGAGGTGTGAACTTGACAGTTGTAAACACTTGTTGAAGAGTTCAAGTGCTTGCAGAGCGGCAACCTTGATCGCAAGCCCTGACGTTTTCTTTATCAATTAAAGCGCAGATCTTCGTGTTTACGAGCAAAGCTGTGACGAAGGCGCACACGCGCTAATAGGTCGCACGTGCATCTCGTGGGCAACGGCGCGAGTATTTCTCAATCCGAGATTTGAAGCCAAAGTAGGGGGGACTTCATAATGATAAAATTGCATCGCTGACTGTGCGGAAAGTATCGGAGAGGAAACGATGCCACAAGCAAAAATATACAACGGCGTGTGCATGGGCGTCGGAACGGTGGGCAGGGGGTGCCTTGGCCTCCACTGGATTTTGAAATTTGTTATTTTCGTATTAAATTTTAATAAAGAAAGGTTGTTCTCTTAGTTTCGAGTGGGTAAAATGAAATTTCAACACTGTTTCCCCACTGGAAAAAAATCTTTTTGGCTGCTCCTGGAAAAATCCCCGACTGCCCCCCCCTGCAAAAAATCTTTCCAACGCCCACGGGAGTTTGG